>CEOC01167655.1_pt1 | contig 26213 bp, 35 predicted proteins | sample 356191 | NCBI WGS metagenome assembly CEOC01 (sample SAMEA2619952, study PRJEB7988) | marine metagenome | biome: marine biome (ENVO:00000447); feature: deep chlorophyll maximum layer (ENVO:xxxxxxxx); material: "saline water (ENVO:00002010), including plankton (ENVO:xxxxxxxx)" | depth 17 m
CAGTCACGTTGCCTCCAATCATCAGGTTTGTCACGTTGGAACCAGTCCACGATTTCGTCTGCACCAGAGAACCCTGTTTTGTGGTTAGATGGATCGGGATCTCCTAAACCCATCTTATTCATAAAATCCTCCATACTACCCTCCTCAATTCCATTGGATTGACGACGTGCCTTGTTTAACCAATCACGTGCGAGTGTATGTGCTTTTGCTAGTTTTTCCGCCCAGATCATATCTTCCAGGGGAACTTCTTCATTATTAGCGATGCAACGACAGATTGATTCCAATCTGAGACGATATGCGGTTGAGAGCATTGACGGTACTGCGTTCGGACTATTTAGATTGAAGCATTGATTCCAACTCTGTGACCCGTTCATATTCAGCATATGCTGACTCGGATCTCTCTTGGAGGATGTCCAGAATGTCTGTGTAGATTGCATTATTGTCTACACCATCGTCAAGATACTTTAGTAACGCTTCCTTGAGGTAGCGTTGCCTATGCCATTCTGGACTATAGGGTTTGTAGTGTGTCATAGCGATGAAACTTTTCAAGCATAACCTAGCACGATTTCTCCTCTTTTGCAAGTTTGAAATACATCTTATAGTATCTCTTCTTGATTTCTTCCAAAGTGTCCATATCCTCCTTGAAACCCATATACTTGGTAAGTTGGTATGAACCCTCCAGTTCGCTGATGAGGCGTAGTATGTTGACAGATGTCACTGGGAATCCGCCGAAGACATAGTTAGAAGAATCGTTCATAATAAAATGACAGAGAGCCAAATGTCGGACTTGAACCGACGACCTACGGTTTACAAAACCGTTGCTCTATCCAGCTGAGCTAATTTGGCAATTCACATTCACATTCTATCTGGTCTTCCAACTCAAAGAGGAGAGGGTGAATCTCTTCCATAACAAGGTAGCTACTCCACTTATATAGATCATCGATAGTCCAAGGATCTATTGTTTCGCAACTCTCAAGGAGTTCGATTTCTGGAAAGTCGATTTCATCAAAAGTGTATGGAACACCGTTAATATACCAGAATTTGCACACGATAGGTGCATACTTGGTGTCCTGAATTAGTAGACGATAATCGAAAGTTACTTTGTACATCGGTTAAACACAAACGGTCCTTTTTCTGAGCCCCACAGTAAGTTGCCATTTCTATCCCATCCTTTATCGCTAGTAGCGAATTCAGTATTCGTGAGGGTAACCTTGGTTTCAACTCTTCTACCTTGGGGATCGAAGTAACCATCCTCTGTTTGTCCTCTAAAACCTTCAGGAGTTGGGACAAAGATGGTATCCGCTAGTTTAACGAAATTGTTGAAAGTTTCAAGTAAAACTTTACCGTCCTCCATATCACTGACGTTATGTTGTCGTTCGCGATACGGTTTATCGGGACCCTCATAATCATACCACTGCTTAGTCTTCAGTTGTTCACCATCCCAGGTCACCTCGTAATGAACGTATGCAAAAGATGCTGGTGAATGTTGTGCTTGCCGAAGATTATGCCAATGATGAACGAATAGGTCTAGAAACTTCTCCATAATTCTAATCTATATATTTTCGTTTGAAGACAAAAGGTCCAGGAGTGTTACCCCAGGTTACACCGTCATCACCTTTATCTACAGTGGTAAACTTATCTTTGGTGATAACAACTTCGGAAAATACCTTTACACCTTTGTGATTTACAGCACCTTCTATGGTGCCACCCTTGAAACCTTTATCAGTTTTTTCAAACCACATATCGGTTTCTTTGATGTTTGCATCACGAAAAGTTTCCAGGAGAATCTTACCGTCAACTTCTTTCACTTTATGTGATCGTTCACGGTATGTTTGTCCACTCCACTCATACCATTGTTTTGAGCACAATGTATTCCCAACCAAGTACCATTTGTAATGAATGTGTGCCCAGTTTGAAGGATTGCACTGTGCTTGGTATGCGTTGTCCCAGTGTCCTAATAAAAATTCAGTAAACTCATCCTCTAGCATTTTTCAATGTAGTAATCAAATGCATATTGCCGTGAAAATAACCATATGCAATGGTTGCAAGTGTACCTAAAAACAAAACACCCAGACCAATGATATTAGGAATGGGTGGTTCTAGGGTAGAGTTCGTTGTATCTGATGAATCTTCGGAGGTTTGGTTTGACATCTAAAGCATCGCAACAGTCAACATAATCGTGCCACTCATCCTCCAACCCCATTTTCGACATCTTCAGGAGTAAGTTCTCCTGGTCTGAATCCGAGGAGGAGGTCGTAGAGTTCGTTTGCCCTATCCAACCCCTCTTTATGGTACTTGCGATATGAATCAACTTCTGCCAGAAGTTCTTCATAAACTCTACGAGGTGTAACCGTTTCATCTCCAAGATAGTCTGTAATAATGTCGCTGAGGCGATCTCGCCTTTGTTGTTCGTAAACCGATTGCCACTTTGTGGGTGACACAGGTGGTGTTGGTGCTGTCCAGTAGTCGGCAATAAGGTCGTTGTTCATTTCAGATCCTTGTGTGCAGAGGCAGTTTCTTGTGCAACGAATGAGGCAAGTTCTGCGGCAGAGGGCAGATTGGTTCCAGGGATAGGAGCAGGACCACCGTACTGTGCCTGCTTCTCACGCTCTAGGAGTGCCTCTTCGATTTGATCGTTGATCGTGTTGTTTGTTTGGGCAACAGGTGCCATCACGACATTACCCTTCTCGCCTTCAATCAAGATGGTTTCGCCACGCTCAACTAATGTCATAAGGAAGTCAAAATTCGTCTGTGCTTCCTCAACTGTTACTCTAATCATAACTGATAATGTCTCATTTCAGGTGTTGTGTGTTGGTGGAGCACCTCTACGAATTCGGTGAATCCTTCTGCTCCTTCCTCCGTCCAATCGAACTTAACTTTTTCAAAGCGTCCCTCATTATCTTGTATGGACAGGGTGCGTTTTGGAAAATCGATCCAAACATAATCAACGTAAGTGTCTTCCATTATGTATTCAGGATTTGGGGTATGCATCAATGACCTCAAGACCGTACATAGATGCAGCACGTTGCCTCGCTTCTTGGATTGTATAGCAATCCTCAACGATGACACGTTTGTGTGGTCCAGATGGACGGCGCATCAGCACCTCGTACTTCCGACCTTGCATAACCTCAAGTTGAACTGAGATTATTATAGCATCAATTCAGCAGAAGTGGCAATCCATAGACCTGGGTAGGACCACCCAAGCAACCAACTGTCATAATACCAGAACCGACGTTGTAAGAAGCGACACCTGTTGTGACGTTGTTCACGATAGCACCTGCGCCACCGTTTACAAATTCACCAATACCACCAGCAGCAGTATTGACCATCGTCACGTGTCCTCCAGCAGAACCGTTAACCATATCAACGATACCACCAGGAATGGTAGCACACTCAGTAATACGAATATGAGCAGCAGGGAGAGGAGAAGTTCCAAGACCAGTACCACAGATAGTAATATCAGGACCCTTGATCAGTGTCAGACGACCAGTCAGAGCAGGAATTGGGTTCATCATCCCGATCAGGGAGAAGTGCACGTTGTTGATGAACTCAGTTTTCCAAGCACACTCGTTGATGATCTCACCAGAGATAGAGTTCATCAAGGAAGATGCCTTGACTGTAACCGCAGAACCGTTCAGGTCTAAGTCATTCAGCGCAGACAATGTAACGTTAGGTGCTTGTACTTTCCAGTCACCCTCGTAGATAACGTCGTAGTCTGATGCAAATGTTTGTGCACCCTTCTTCTGCTTTGCGTTACTAGCAGGTTCACCGCCTTCATCAGTTTCAACACCCTGAGAGACGTTGATGTTTTGGGTACCTTGAACTTCCAGGTTGAAATCACCCATAACCTTCAGGGTGAAGTCACCTTCGATAGTCATCGCTTTGTTTGCTTTGACTGTCTTACAATCATCGTTACCAATAATCTTGGTTTCATTACCAGGAATGTTTGTGTGTTGGTCGCCCATTGCCGTAGCAATCGTGGTTTGACCACCACTATGTTGAACAATAGTTTTCTCTTTGCCTGGGGTAGCATCCTGAATTGTTTTTGCACCATTCAAGAACGTTGTCACCTGCGTAGCGTAGGTGTCAATGTTGGTAAACAGGTCAGAGAAGTAGTCACCCTTGGATTTTGGACTTCCAGTCGAAGTATCAATAGTGATTTCTTGCTGGAGATACTCAGGAACTGACGTACACGTCGATGTTCCTAGCAGTGGTAACCAGAATTTTTGTTTAGGTGGTGCTAACGATCGTCCGCAATCCTTATTACCGAAGAGTGCCTTAAGGATGTTGAGAAGAATTGTGATCAAAGAAGACCAGTTGATCTTGGAGAAGTCAAAACTAAAGAGTGACTGAAGAGAACCACCAAGTTTCTTTGCTGCGTCCAGTCCTTTCTTAGCAACTGCAACTGCCTGAACAATCTTCTGACCGATTGCTGCAACTTTTGACATCTGTGATTGAATGTTACCAATCACTTTGTTCACAGTGCCTTGAACTTTGGAAGCAAGACCGCCGACAACTTTGTCAACGACCTTACCCGCAATATCCGAGGCAAATCCTGATATATTTCCTAGTGCACCCCTAATAGCACCCAAGATATAACTTGCTTCAAAATTACAGAACAGACTGAAGATGAACTCAGCGAGTTGCATCAGTGTGTTCAGAATGCCCAGTGGAATGATGTTGCTCAGTGCAGAGAGAAGAGTATTCAGCAGTTGTTCAATGCCTTGTGCAAGGATACTCTTGAGCGACGACATAATGCCACTAATGGCACCGCTAACAGCATTCTTAATGCCTGCTAACGTTTCGGAGATGATATTGTTTCTCACCTTCTTACCAGTGATGAGAGATACAAGGTTACCATCTTTACCTTGGGCGAGGGATCCGCCAAGTTGACCAAACTCGGTCAACATCCTATTAAGGTCTTTCTCAAAACCTTCACCATTAGGACCACTCAAACCATCAGCAATACCCTGTGCCTCAGCGGGAACTTTGATAGGGTTAGTTGCATAGTGACCAGGAGCATTTTCCTCAAGTTGAGAAATTACACCACGACTCTTTTCTTCACCACCATTTTCATCACCAGGAGTCTGACTACCAGCAACATTGAATGGGTGACCGCCGTGTGCATCCTCACCAGTGATGGTCTTTGCTTGAGGGGGTAGATTCTCAAGTGCTTCGTCAGAAGATGCCAAGACTGTTGCCTCAGCACCCTCATCAGTAGACGGCTCTCCGCTTGGATCTTTACTACTCGCCTTGTTCTTAAAACCGCGAATAGAACCGAGAACAATCGGAACCTGTGCTTCCTCACCATCGAGGAAGAAACCTAAGACAACCGCACCGACCTGTAGTTCACCCTTTGTACCAGTGTTCTTGATACCAGGTTGGTCAGTGGGGAGCATAACTGCTGCCCACGGAAGAGCTTCTGTTGGAACTTCATCAAGATACGATGTCTCACCAGCACCAGTGTACCAACCGACAATACGCACTTTGACGCGACCCAGCAACTGTGGGTCTTTAATGGATTCGACTTCGCCCACCCACCAGGTGAACCCGTCACGACCCATTACGTCAGATTTTCCAAGAGAACTCAGTTGTGGCACGTTAATATATTATGTCCGTGAAGTTATTTAGACAAGAACCCGTTCTCTTCTAACCACTCACGTGTCATAGGTGTTGGATCATAATCACTCCACATAGTGCCACGAGCACAGGAGTCGAGTGCTTTCTGTGTCATACCCTCAGTGCGTCCTGCCCAACCTGCTTCCGCTTCCCAGGGCACAGCGTGCTTAGGATAGGTACGTTCTGCCATAGTACGCCAGATCATAGGCACAGACTCTTCAGGCATAATGATAGCGATCATATTGTTTTTGATCGTACCTGCCATACAGTCTTGAGCAGCGTGCCAACCTTCGTGACGAGTAACACTCATCAGGATGTGTGGACGATGGACGTGATCCTTGTTGAGATAAAAATGATTGCTAACAGTATGATAAACACCGCGATGTCCAGGGGGGAAATATTTGGGGTCTGCCAGATAGACGTTTGTTCCAATCTGACTGAAAGATTTCATAATCTTGTCGAACTCATTAGCAACTGGATTCCAATCAGAATCAGGGAATGCTTTACGAAGATCTTTTGAAGATTTGATCTGCTGTACACCATTAGTACACTCTTGGAGCAACATACACCCCATAGCGTCCATAGTGTGATAACCCTTTGTAATCTTGTCTTCGCCTGCCATAACAGGCATCATCGATCCGTGCAGGGCACCCAAGAGGGCACCAGCAATCATTACATCACGCATAGGAAATCCATCCAGTAACAATAAGTTTTTCTTCTTTAGGCGCAGGTACTCCGTGGTGGAGATGTGTCCAGTCTACTGGCCAAATCAGCGTTAGACCTTTCTTAGGTTGAATCGCCAGATCCTGATGGACCCATTGCGTTTCACCGCCTTCCTCCACGTCATTCAAATATGTCATCCAAGTTAGATGACGGAACGATGTTGTCTTGTCAGAACCAACTCTCTCACAATGAGGTTGGGAAAATGCTTGCCCTGGTTCGTAATGTTGGATATTGAATGGTTCAATGACCTCAAGATCTGCCATTTTAGCCCAAGGATATTGTTCAACATATAGTTGAATACACGCTTGAACCTCGTCTAGGTACGTTACAATTCTAGGGTCTTTCAACCAAGAAGGAACTGCCATATCGGTGGAGTTTTTGATCAATGGATCGACTCCACCGCTGTACTCACCAGGGACTTTTTCTAGGTAGTCACATTCTTTCCAAAAGTCGATCACCCCATCGATGACCTCTTCCTTCATTGTGCCACCAGCAATAAACGATTGTACTGCTGTCATAATTATCGAAATAAATTAGTTGTCGTGGACCTTACACTCGGGAGCACCAGGTTCTTGGTCACAGTACAGTTCTAGGGCAGTTGGATCGTGGTGGTCACCTGCTGCAATCTCTTTTTTATGGTGTTCCACGTAATCTTCCAAGTCGTGCAATTCGCCCTCAATGTGACGACGCATTTGTGGAGAAACTGTAGGATCCTCAAGGATCTTTTTGTCCTGTTCGATGTGTGCTTCGATGTTTTCCATTTTACCTCAGGGTACGTGTGTTACTGCATAGCAATACTATCTTTGGCGAGATTCAGATATGTTGTAATGCCATCTGGGGCATAATTATGTCTGAGTCCCTTAATAAGATAGTTACCAGAGTAGATTTCGTCAACCTCTGCCCTTGAACTTGATTGTGATGATTTGGGGATTTCCACATCAATCACTTGACCGACGGTTAAGTTTACATTACCAGGCACTTGTATGTCAAGGGTGATCGCGTTGAGGAGTTGCCAACGAGAAAAAGAATATGCACTGGAGCGAACTGTGTCAAAATCCATATTTGCCGCAGCGGCATCGGAGTTTTGCATAGTCTTGGAATCTTTCATTCCAGGCAGTGCTCTAATCTTAACTCTTGTTGGATTTTTGTCTGAGAAATATTCTTTATTCACCTTCGGGAAAGGGAAGGTATCATTAAGAATACAACCTCGTGATTTGGCAAGACCAAACACAGTGGTTAATCCCATATTTATTGGTTTATGGATCGACCCTGTTGTTTTGTCCGCACTTGGCAACATTCCACCACTCAAAGCGGGAACTTTAACGCCAATAACAGTATTACTGTATGCGCCAGTTCTCATCTTTTCCAGATGGTTTGCCCTGTCAGGGAACTTCACGCTTTCGATCTTAAAAGCATTCTTGTCCGATTCACCGACGTTTGCCTGCTCAAATGTATATTTCACGGGTTTTCCGTCTACTTTACACAATGAGTCGATAGTGGCAAAACGCACAGAATCCTTATCCTCAAAGAATCGGAATCCTGATGTTTTAGTCTGAGCACTTACGCACTTGTCAGTTATATAGTTGATAACATCAAGTGCTCGCCAGTGGGGAGCAATAAAATTGAAGTTTCCCTGCGTTCCCTCAATTTTAGCACCTTTTGCACCCAAATAGTCATTACACATATCTTTGACAATATCCGAGGCAGGTTTACCTTGGAATGACTTAAAAACTTTTTTAGTCTCACCTGCAATGATGAAAGGAGATACGGTGTAAATCACATAAATCTGCGATTTCTCCTGTTTGATGATATTACCAATCTTGAAGATCTGCTGCTCAATCTTCAGTGTTGTACCAGGTGCAGAATCAGTCTCAAGTTCAATAGTAATCTTCTCATTACCAGTGAGTGAGTCAATTAAGTCGATTGAGTCATTGATAATAAATTCACATCTGACAGATGCAGCGTCAATACTTTCGATATAGTTAAAACCAGAGCAAATTCTCTGGATGTCAAGATTTGAATTATTACCACTTTCTTTCTTTCTTGCGTCCTGAAACTTTCCAGGAGAAGTCGCAGGATCTAACTCCAGAGTAAAATCCTTGATTGTATATCCTTTCGGTTGATTAGACGACATTAGAAGAAGTTACTCAATGGGTTGGCAAGTTCAGCAAATGAACCAAATCTGCTCTTCAAGAAATCTGTAGCAGGGTTTTCTGCCGAGGGAATAGGAACAGGTGTGCCTTCTCCACCTGCTGCTGAACCAGTCTGTGAAGTAGCAGTTGGCAGCACAATCGCTTCGGCAACGATTGTTTTGACTGCTTCTTCCATATTTCCTGCTTTAACTTCGGCAGCGGCAGTTTTAACCTTTGACAAAGCATCTGACAGGAACTTACCAGTAATATTACCACCAGGGATGACAGAACTGATAACAGGCATTGCTGCTTTGGTGATGTTCTGTGCTGCTCCAGCAACGTTACCAAGCATACCCATTGCAGCACCAACTGCGGGTCCACCAAACATAGATCCAGCGGCAGATGCAATACCCTTCACAAAACCACCAATACTACGTTGGGGCAATTTGCTATATGTAGGGGATGGCATATTGACCGTTTTGTTGAATGTCGGTGCAAATGCGTTTGCATAATTGAACTGTCCACCAATGGAAAACTCGGGTGTTTTGTAACCATACGATTTTGCCTGTGTCATCCGACGACTCGTCAGACCAGGATCCCTTCTAGTATGGGGGGTATCAAAAGGTATGACGAAACCGCCTGAGGATCTTTGTGCGACATATTCTGTTCCGTGACCGATAAAGGAAACGGACTTACCACCATCCATAGACACTGGGTAACCAGACTGTGGTCCAGTGATCCATCCACCCTTCGACAGCAGAGGTGGCATTCTAAACAGTCCACCAGCAGATTTTTCTTCTGTAGATTCTGTTTTATTAGTTGGATCCTCTGCTTTACCACCAGTCACCAACTTCAATAGGTTGGTGACACCTTTCAGAAGCATTATTAGTGGTGTGAATGCAACCTTACCAATAAATTGTGCAATTTCTTTCAGTTTGGGTAAGTGTGGTTTGATGAACTGAGTCAGTTTTTCAATAGCAGGACCCATCTGAACAAACAGTTCTTCCAGTGCATCACCAACTGGTTTGAACGTCTCTTCCAGGAAGCTCATAATGCCCCCGAAGACATCCTGCAGCGTATTGAAGAAGTCACCAACGATTGGTCCTAGGAACTTACCTGCCTCCTTACCTAAGAAACCGCCCAGAGCATTACCAATGATACCACCAAGAGGACCAGCAATCTTGTTGCCGAGCATTCCTAGACTAACAGCACCAACAGTAGCACCTGTAGCTGCCCCACGTGCTGCTGCTACTCGATCCTCTTCAGGACCATCGAAATTCTGCATCACGTCCTGGTAGGCAAAGACGCCTTGGGTAGCACCCATAGCAACTTGACCTAACGCAGACCCACCAAGTGCTTTACCAATGTTCAGAATACCTTTACCAACTGTGGTAATGATCTTTGTGAAGTTGGCAATCGTCCCAAGGGGATTCTTCAGGAACGCAAGACCCAATAAGGCTGCACCAGCACCAAGTAATAGACTGCTGGCACCTTCTAACCGTTCTTGGAAGGTCTTGTCCTCACCAAATGTTTTTTCCCAGTTTTCACTAATCCAGTTCGATACCCAGTTGAAGGTATTCTTCATCCAGTTGAAGAACTTACCTATACGATCAAGTGTTTTTTCTATCCTCTCTCGATTCGCTGGATCAGATAACCAATCCAGTGCTGTAAAGATCAAGAAATCTTTGAGGAATTTAAGTAGATTCTCAAGAAAACTTGCACCACCCTTTACAATACCACCAACAATTTCTTTTGCTTTGCCTTTTGTAGATTCTAATCTACCCTCTCTATTTCTATCCCTTTGTAACTGTGCTCTCCTGTCTGCTTGTGCCTGAGCTATCTGCTGAGCTGAACGTTGACCTTGCAATGCTACAGCAATACTGTTTACAGTTGCACCCAGGGAATTAACTGCATTTATAGTTGCCGTGAAATTTGACCCAGCAATGGTCTTATTTCCTACGCTAATCGTTGCACCCCCATCCTTAGGTGGGGTTACATACTTGTAAAATCTAATTTTTGATTTCGCTTCTGCCATTAGCTAACTGAGGTAGAGACTGACCCAGGAACAAGAGTTGTTCCTCCGCCTCCGCTAGAAGCGGTGACAACTGCGGGTTTGATTATCGGTTGCAAGATCACTTTAGGATCTCCGCCACTTTCATTTTGTAGTTGTGTAGTGGATTCCGATTCGGATCTACTAATCAATTCGGTCTTCCTATTATTTAGATCACTACTAGGATTTACCTTAGTAACTTCCTGTGCTGCAGGAGGATCCTGTGATGGCATACCCTTCAGTCTGATAGCACCACCCCACTTTGCCCAGGTCAATACACCTGCAAGGGATCTTTGATGGAAACCTTTTCTTGAGTTGTGGTCATATTGCATACCATTCTCTCCCATCACACCAACGTGTGTGACAGCACCAGGAGTGAAACCAGATATGGTGTCTCTATAGAGAAGAATGTCTCCAGGTTTCAGTTTGGACTTGTCCATAATATGCTGACCGAGGTCAGTACCAGCAAATGATGCTGCAAATGTTGGTCCAATGTATGCTGTACCGTCAGGATCAAGGTTACCTGTCTTGGTAGCAATCGTATCCCACTTTGGATGACCTGCTGCCTTCAAGTATGCACGAACAGACATCGCGCACATATTACTGACGCCTTGGTACTTACCAATGACTTTCTTCGCAGCAGCAGTGACACCAGAAGCACTGATAGGCGTTCTACCATCACCGCCACCTGTGGCAGAATTTGCAGCCATAGCATCAAGTTCTGCCTGCCTCTGTGCCATTAACTGCTCAGCAGCAGCCTCATCGTCAGCCTTTACTTTCGCTAGTTCTTTCTTTCTTGTCTCAACAAGAACTACAGCAGCATCATATTCATCTCTAGCGTTTTGAAGATCTTGGGCAGCAGTTGTCTGATCAAATAAATGACCTTTATGATTAGGACCTTTTTCTGCAACAATACCTTCCCAATGTTTAACCTTTTTATCAGCTCTATCTACATCATCTACTGCACCTTTCAGTCTCTCTTCCGCTTTTAGAATATCATCTTTGAACACACCCAAGAAATCAATTTTCCTCAGAACTGCACCAGTGCCTTCAACAATTCCAGAAACAGCGTTGGCACCAAACTTGATCAACCACATCAATCCGTTGACTGCCTTAGCAATATTTCCACTCAAGAACTGTGCAACCTCTTTAACTGCACCATCAATCAGAGGTTTACAGAAGTCTGCAATCATCTGCAGAATAGGACCAAGTTCGTTGAACAACTCCTGAACAGGTGGGAGAAGAGGTTCATAGTATGACTTGATTAGTGGAAGCAGAACCTCCATAAACAGATTCTTCATTGGTTTGAGAATCGGTGTGATTGCTTCACCAATGAACGCACCAACCTTATCACCAAGGAATCCACCAAGAACACTACCAACCAGTGGTGCAAATGGACCCAGGATAGGTGTAATCAGTGCTGTAAGTGCCATCGAACCGATGGTTGCACCAATACCACCACCTGCTGCCTTTTGAATGCTGTCTCCCTGTGCCAGTCTGGTTCCAAAGGAGATGAGACCAGCACCGCCAGCCATCACCTTAGAATTTGTCAGTCCCTTCCTAATATTACTTCCTAAACCTTGTTTAACTCTCTGTAGTCTACTGGGACCAAACCTCTTTTGGTATGCCTTTTCACCAAATCTCTTTCTAAATCTCTCCTTCGCAGCAATACTAGCGTTAGCATTGCGCTGCGCTGCTGTCGCTGCTCTTATCTGTGCTGGCGACTTTGGTTTTGGAGCAGTATTTTTCCTATTACCACTGACAAGTCTCATCAACTTGCCAATATCACTTGCGATCTTCCACGGACGCAAGATGCGTCCCATCAACCAAAGTCCACCGATACCACCGACCAGTTTCAAAGCACCCATCAGAAGACTATCTTCCGAGAATGCCTCCAGAATCATATTGACTGACGCTGTGCCAATATTCCAGGCAGTTTTCAACCACCCACCAATAATAGGTACAGTTACTCTAAGAAACTTCTCATTCTCTGGATTAGATAACCAATCCAGTACAAAGAATGTGATTGCCTTCTCCGCAATCCAAATGAATGGTTCGATTAAAGAATCTAACCACCCCTTACTCTTCTTCTGTGTCTTGTTTAATGACTTATCTTCTTTTACGCCCTTTACTACATCCTTTTCAAGTGTGCTTTCTCTCGATCTATCTCGCCCAAAGTTCGCAGTTCTCTGCTGTCTTCTGAGAAGATCCATCTTGTCCTGGTGCATACCAGTCAGGATTTTTCCAAGATCTTCTACAACAGTCCCCAGGCGATTAACAGACGTAGTAAGACCTGCGATAGGGTCCACACGTGGACTACCCTCTACCGTAGTTGGTAAAAATGATCTTACTTTTAGTGCTGCCATTAAAGTGATTGATGTTGTCCGTTTGCTTGCCTCTGTCTAGCTTCCTCCTCTCGAAGGTATCTAAGCAGAAGGTTCACATACACATCCCTCTCCCAGGGCATCATATTTTCAAGTTCAGTCAGACTGTACTTGTGGTGTTGCATAAGAGCGAAATTCGTCTCATACAAGTTCAACAGAGAGTCGTGCGCTAGGGCTACGCGAAAAAAGCCGCTAGACCTTCAAGAGTAATAGTGCTGGTAACCTCAGTCTTAGGATTGAATAGTTCAATCTGGTGACTCAACTTAGGCATAGTCTCAAAGAATTTTTGAACGTCTTGGAACTGCTTAGAGTTCATAGACTCATAGAATTCAACAAGTTCTGCCTTCTTGTAGTCCTTAGCTGCGTGGAGTTCGTCTCCTTCAGCGATAGATTCAGTACAATCTGCTGCCAGTTTGAAGATGTCATCAATACCAGGATTGTCAGACAAGTTATTCTTCACAAATGTATCCAGGGATGGATACTTCATAGTCAATGTCACTTCATCATTCAGTTTGACAACGTTGGTGTGGTCATCAGGGACAGTAACCTCAATTTGATCAAGGTTCACTTCCACATCAACTTGAGTTTCATCATCGTCGGGACAGGTGAGTTTGAACTCACTAATTTCACCAACAGACTTGGCACGAATCTTAAGGAAGAGGAATTCAATCTCAAATGTGGCAAGATCTTCGACCTTCTTGACACTTGTGCAATTCTTGATGATCTCTTTCACCGCTTTCATCATTTCCTTTTGATCCTGAGTTTCCATTGCCAGGTACAGCAACTTCTCTTCACGGACTAGGAATGGTCTGTAGGTGACTTTTTGACCACGAGGGAGCACACATTCATAATCAGGAATGCTCAGTTTTGGTAAAGGCATTGTGTAAAAAACAATTCAGTAATTCTATTTAGACCCCAAAGCGGGTGTCGATTCCAAATGCACCACTGGAGAGTATCTGTGTTGATGCATTGAAGTCATCAAGAATGATGTCGGATGTCCACTCGTTCCTTCTCTTGACTTTGGTTGTAAATCTATAACGTTCGTACTTAAACTGCACGTCCATCTTCATCAACTGTGCTTCATTAGAGTACGTGATGTTACTAATATTAAAAGGAAATGCTCTCGCAAAACAATACACACCAGTTGCTTTATTCAGTCTAGAGTATTGAGGCTCTCCATCGACTGTGGTCTTGGCAACAATGTTAGATCCAGTTTCCCACTTTCTTACTGTAATATCTGTGGTGTAGTGATCGTAGAATGCCACACGGTTTTCATTGTCAGGCGCAATAGCATTCATCCACTTCTCAAAGAAATTTCTATGCCAGTTGTTTTTAGTCAGCAAGAATGAAACAGACAATTCATTTGCAGTCTGACCAGTACCATATGTTCTAGTCATTCCAATCTGCTTGACCTCACCTGTGGTCACGTTACGGGAAGGGATGACAACAGAATCTGCCAGGTAATTAACCGCTTCATACATCTCTCTAGTGTCAGTTCTGAAGTTTGGAACTGTCTCTGAGGATTGGAACATTATAGGGAGACCCATCTCCACACTAAAAAGATTACCCTTCGATGGTTCAAATGAACCTGACGAGAGTAAATCACGAAATTGTAGGAATGAATTAGGGACGCCCATTAGAGTCGCTTGTAAATTATCGTGCGGGGTATGTCTAGCGTTCTACCGTTAGATGTCATTACAAATTGTTCCGAGGGAATTAAACCAATATCTTGCCACTCAGAGTTTTCGATGCCATATAACGGAGTAAGTACATTGCTCCTCAAGTATTTATGCAGTGTCTTAGCAGGTGCTGCTGGGCTGAACCCAGTGAACCTGTACTCAGGTAGTAGGTAGTGTACATTGGCACCCCAGAAGTGCGTTGCATCTTCACCATAGATATACACCATTGGGAACTTGTCCCAGAACTGCATCTTCTCACCGTACTCTGCACGATACCCGAATGTCACTGCTGTTCCAGGCATCACGCTGTCAACACCCTTGACGTTAGAGCTCAAGTAAAAGAACAACTGGTTACGCCACCACGATGGTTTCTGTGACTTGTTGTTTGCTAATGATTTTATGTCGGTGAATGCACTCATACTTTGAGCTCTTTCTCTGTGAGAATAAGGAACTTCATCCTCCTGTCATCACAAAATTCTTTCGCTGCCTTCCATTTGGCATCATTGACAGCGTATGTCTTCACTTCATTTATGTATCTTTTAGTCTGCCGCTTTGGTTTCTTGGGGGGCGCACACTGGGCTTTCGGTTTAACCTCGATAATGAACTTCTCAATCCCTCCTTGCCTGGTGCGTGCTCGTATATAAAAGTCTGGAAAGTAGCGGTGAATCCTACCATCAACAGGACTGCGGTATGGAATGACAATTTCTTCCGAACCCCACTCAAGAATTGATTCATTTCTGTCACACCATACCATCAGTTTACGTTCCCACAAAGATCTATAAATAATGTTTGTAGGATCCCCCTTATACTTTCCAGGGTAACTTGGCTGAAACCTACCTTGATAAGATCTCTGTTGTTTCATCAATGTCAATAGCCCCACTTGTATATCCAAGAGCTCTCCCTGAGATGCCATTCACATCGCGTGATGGTATCGATGTTCAGGATGCCGAAGAGACTAGAGTCGTAGATTATCTGAAGATTCAGGTCTACGATAGTTCTAGCAATGCTGGTAATCCATACACATATATGGGAAAGAATCCTGGTGGAATGTATGCTCCCAACGGAGGGTCGAGAGGTGAACCGATTCGTTTCACTATTTATCTATATCTTCCCAATAATCTTTCAGAATCGTATAACACCATCTATAACGAGACCACTCTAGGTCCCGCTGGTGTTGGTGCTCTGAAAGCATTGTCGGAACAAGGAGCAGGGCAAGGTGGAGACCTAGTTCAGAACATCCAACAGTTTGCAGCAAGTGTCAAACCTCAGTTTGGTTTGAACGCCATTGCATCTGGTCTTGGTGCTGTGAACAGTTCTCTTGGTCTTGAAGGAAGCATCAGCGCACAAGATATTAACGCACTTGTCAATAAAAAAGTGTTCAACCCGTACCAGGAAGTCACCTTCCGTGGTGTGAACTATAGAGAGCACAGTTTTAACTTTAAGATGGCACCTCGCAATCCAGAAGAAGCGAGAGAATGCTACAACATCTTCAACGCACTCAGAAAAGCAATGCTGCCATCAGTCAGTGGTACTGCTGGTAACTATGATCCGTTGGGGAATGTTGAAGAAGGTTCCATTATGGAAAAAATTATGAAGTCTGGCACCGAGTCATACGGTGGTGCTAGATACCTGAACATCCCTGACTATGTTAGATGCTCGATTGTTCGTGTCGAGTCAAATGGTTCTGGGGAAACTAGAGTTGAAGAGATCAGTGGAAAAGGTGCACGTCTCAGAGAGATTATGCAGTTCCCAACCAAGATGGTGATCACTGGACTGAATATGAACGTCACACCCGACGGTCAGATGAATACTTTGAAAGGATTGCAAAGCGAACTGGATGATTATGGTCCTGCTGCTATGGAAATGGCACTTACACTGAAGGAAACTGCCTTCATCACACGAGATATGATCAAATGAGTTATTTTAAGTATCTTCCCAACGTATACATCAGAGATCGTTCTCAGGTCAATGGCAATCACCCTTTCCAACTGACTAAGAATATCTTCCGTCGCATCAAGATCAGAGATGATCTTCAAGGTGCACTGCTTGGATTTGTGCAGTATGAAATCGGTGAAGGTGAGCGTCCTGATCAGATTGCTAACGTGTTGTATGGTGACCCTGGTTTAGACTGGGTTGTTCTTCTCTGTAATAACATCATCAATGTATATGATGATTGGCCAATGACAAGAGAGCAATTATATGGTCACGTGATGAACAAGTATGGTTCAGTTGATAAGGTCAGTCACTATGAAACGTATGAAATAAAAACAACAGACGGTATCAAGGTTCTAGATGAAGGACTTGTTGTGAATGAGTCGTTCCAATTCATCAGACCTGATGGAACTATAGTTCCTAAGGCAGATTCTAGGAAACCAGTCACGTATTATGAGATGGAAGCAGCGGAGAATGAAAAGAAGAGAAACATCTTCTTGCTTCGTGAAGGTTATGTCAATGACTTCGTAAAAGAGTTCAAGAAACTCGCAGCATATCTACCACACGGTGAGATCGATGTTGACGGAAACAAAAAGACCCCAACAACTCTTGCTGAAGAGTTCATCGGGATCACAAACTATAGAAAACCCAGTCAAAGCACTGCTTCAACTGGGTCTGCATCTGGTAGTGGTTCTTCTACTGCACTTATCTCCTCTGGAGGTTCTGGTGGCGGTACGAGCACAGGTGCAACAATCGTCGAAGATACTACAACAACGGTTAGCACAACACCCTCAACCTCAACCACTTACAGTAGTACCAGTAGCACGTCCTCTTCAAGCAGTAGTTCCTCTTCCTCCAGCAGCAGTTCCAGTAGCAGCAGCAGTAGCAGCAGTGGATCAAGCAGTGGATCAAGCAGTGGTTCCTCTGGATCGTCTGGATCTAGTGGATCATCTGGATCTAGTGGATCATCAGGTGGTGGAGGATACTACGGCGGCGGATACTAATTAGAAACACCAACCGTCTTTCTTGTAGAAGTAACACGGAACACCGTGTTCATTGTGCTTGTTAGGACGAAAGTAAGGACCACCGTGCTGGAAATGATAGTGGTGATGATAGTGACGTGGTTGTCTAGTAGGTCTGATTGGTTTGTACCAGCAGTTCCAAGTGTGGAACAGTTGATCATAGACACAGTGTGAAGGTTCTACTTCAAACCCATCACCAGATCGCCTGGCGTGACCCGCCATCGCAGGAGATGCGACGAGTAGAGTTGCAAGTGCGATAGCGAGTCGTTTCATAACCTTTAGTCTTCTTCTGCAAGTTTAGCAAAGTAAGACATATGATCTTCATCCTCTGTGCCAGTTGTTTTACTGTCCACAGTGGCAGTCCAGGAAGGTGCCTCGGTATTACGAGAGGTAATATCGGGGGCATTAAAGTCAGATTCTGCCTCCAGCGTTTCTTCATCGATGCGAGTGGCAGCAGGACGACCAAGCACTTGCTTCATACGTCCCTCAAGTTCATCATAGGACTTGAACTGATCATCAGAAGTGAATGATGCAAGGTCGTGCATCGAGTTGTACACCTCTTCAAGTTCAGTGTCAGACTTACCACCAAGGACATCAGGTGTAGTGAACACTGAGTCATCGTAGTTCCAGAAACCAGCGACTTGCTTGATCTTCAGTTTGAAGTCAGCACCCTTCCAGAGATCGAAAGGATTGAATGCAGGTTGCGGATCATAGTCATTCTCGTCGGGTTGCATCTTTGCCATCAGTTTGTCAAAGATACGCTTGCCGTACTTGTACAGGAAGACCTTACCTTCGTTGTCAGGATTCAGAGGATCCTTGACGACATAGATGTTGCTGTAGTACGACAACTTACGCTTTTGTTTACGTGCCACGTCCTTGTCTGCTTCAGTTCCACTGTTCCAGAGAGCAGTATTAGCAGCACAAACAGGACACTTTTCACCTTTGGTAGTGGGGCAGTTGTCAATCAACCAACCACCAGGACCTTGGAAAGCGTGACTCCAAACCTGTGCCCACGGAAGGTCACTACCTTCGGACTCAGGAAGGAAGCGGATAACGGCAAACCCGTTGCCACTCTTATCCACTTGGGGTTTCCAGAAGCGTTCATCGACTTTCTTTCCGCCGCTGGACATTTTTTCAATCTCTTTGGTCAGGTTAGAAAACGAACCAGACTTCTTCTTGAGATTTGCAAAAGACATTGTGTGTTCCTCGTGTGTGTTTTTGTTGTGTGTACTACCCATTAAGGGTAACGCATTATTTAGGCGTTGTCAAGAGTTGCTTTGAGACCAAGGAGTTTTTCCTCCATCTCGTCTAGAACTTGATTGATGTGCTTCCCGTTGGAATACATCTCCGTCATCGTATCGATACGATGCTTTACTTCACGTGCTTCCTCATCCTCGTGTGACATCAAAGCAAGTCTAGCATAGAAAACCTTTTGTTTGGCGATCAGTTCCAGGGTTTTCCGAATGTGATCTAATTTTTCTTCCTGGTTCAGGCGCGGAAGATTGTAGGAGAGTTTGGCAAGATCGAGATAGAGTTGCTCCATCTCCTTTAGTTCTTCTCTAATTACATTTGATTCGTAAAATGGTTGCTCCGTCATATCGGGAGGACTCCTCTGCTTGTTCGTTTTACAAAGTTTAGTTGCTGGGCATTAAACTTAATCTTGTCTTTCAGCGGTTTTGAGATGAGTTTGTTGACAGTATCAACCTCAATCTCTAACTCGTCACATACCACAATGACAGCATCAATGTAATTCACAAGACCATTACTATTCTTCACCACGTCTTCAACCATCGTTGAAAACTTTGCTTGTGTCATAAATTTGTCTTTGAATTCTTTCATTTAATGGATTGCATAAACTCTTGGATGTACTCCTCAAGAAGAACGTAGTAGTAATCGAGATCATATTTTTCAAAGATCTGCATACCACCTTCTTCAGTTGCAATGATGGTGACGATCTTGTCAACCTTTACGCCACTACGTTCGTAGTACATCGCAGCGTATGCAGTTTCCTGAACGAAATAGTTTTCAATCCAGGATTCTTTCTTCTCTTTCGTGGATGTCTTGAAGTCAATGACAGCAAGTTCACCATCGTACTCTGCTATGCAGTCAACACGACCAGCAATGCGAAGACTATCACTGTAAAGAGGACTCTCAAGAAGATGAATGTTGTTGATACGATGAAGAGTTTCCTTAGCAGTTTTGAATAGGAAAGAGGCAAGAGGGCTCTTATCATCGAATGAAACCGTTTCGTTCTTCAAGTATGATTCTACCATACTGTGAAACTTATTGCCACGTGCTGATGCTCTCCCGCTAATTTTGTTAGCTTCTGCTTCACCGACACGCTTACGCCACTTGATAATAGAATCCTTTTTACGATGACTGGTGACAGTCGTCACGGAAGGATACCATTTACCATCACCAACTTCATATAAACGAAGACCGTCACCTTTAGTGACGGCATTCATTTCAGTTAGTGGAACGGGAGGTCCCACTGTTTTGAACATAATTACATACCAAGGTTAATTTTGCTAATCAGATATTCTCTGACCAGACCAGAGCGAACGATGTCTTCAATACCAAACTCTACAACATCAAAAGACTGCATTGTCTGAATGATTCTCATAAAGTCCAGGACACCATTCTTCTCGTTGGATTTCACAAGGTCGGACTGTGAGTAGTCACCACTAAAGATGATCTTACAGTTTTCACCTACCCTAGTAATTATACTATCAAGTTCGTGGAAATTCAAGTTGCTGAATTCATCTACGATAATGACACAGTTATCCATAGTCACACCACGAATGAATGAGGTGGACCAGAAAGATACTGTCTCTTGAGAACGTAGATTGTCATACAACATTTCAAATGCTGCATCATCAGGCATCTCAAACATATACTTCACCATATTCTTGTATGGAATCTGGTACAAGTTTGACTTGTCCTCGTGATCTCCAGGAAGGAAACCAATCTCACGTGTTGGAACAAGAGATCTCACCATATATACCTTCTCGTATGGAGAAGATGGTTCCATCACATCTTTCATTGCAAGGTACAAACTGATAAAGGTTTTACCAGTACCAGCAGCACCGTGAAGAATTAAATTCTTGCCTTCAGCATACGATGTGAACACTCTCTCCTGGTTTGGAGTGAGTGGTTCGATAGTCTTGAGATGATCAAGGTTGATCGGTTTCTTACGACGCATCTGTTTAGCAGACATACTAGACGATACTGGGGTCTTACGCTTTCTCGGTGGCATAATTTAGGTGAAACGACTCAAATTTGCGGCAGGGTGAGCAGATTGGATCTTCTGCATTACTTGCTTGAATCCATCTGCTTGCTTCGGTTTGCCGTAGACAGTGTTGATGTTCTGGTTCCCGAAATATCTTTCAAGTTCAGGATGCTCTTCTTTGTATTTATCAAGAGCAGAGATCGCCATATAATTTGACGTGACCTCTCCTGTCTCTTTGTTAATCCATTCGTAGGTCGGCATTTTGTTCTTCAGTAAATTGGTCTTCTATCCAGACGGGAGTACCTTCCACTCGCATATTGAAAGACAATGTATATCTTTCTACGTTGGTAGGTTCTGTAAAGTGTACCACGTTTGATGGAAATAGTACAAGAACAGAATCGCGTGGTGCAATTTTGTATTGGGTGGAATTATATATGTTCTGAATAGCAATAGTTGGTTTCATCATCGAGTGTTTGTGTCTTTCAAACACGAGAGGACCACTGTTGCCAGACAAGAATACATTTCCAGAGTACATACTGTTGTCGTGGAAGTGAGGATAGGAACTTCCTCCGACATTATATTTATTGACCCAAGATGTGGTTACCTTCATACGATGATGCTCGGAACTAATCCCGAGCATACCGTGAGTGTATTCATTGATGTGTCTTTCCAACCACTTTGCCATCTCTGGGAAACTCTCAAGCACCTGTTGATCCATCGTCCTGTGTGCCAGATCAGAGTATGAATAACGAACATACTCTAGAGACTTTACCTGAGGTAAGATGTCAGGCATATCCCTATCGGGATCGGTAACGTATACAGGTGTAGAGAATAGTGGTAGTGCCTGAATCTCTGTCATAGTGTAAGCAATTTAGTTTGTACTCCGAACTTTCCTCTCACAAATATATTAAAGGAAAGACTAACGCGAGGTTCATCCAACTGATGTTCAGTCACATAGTGAACCATATCGGAGGGGAATAAACATATCATCCCAGTCTTGGGCGAAATTCTATAGACACTTGAGTTATACAAATTGTAATTTGCAATCGTAGGTTCAAGCATCTTGTACCTGTTGGCATCGAACACAAGTTCTGCAGATCCTTCTGGTGCTGACAGGAACATCACCGCTGAGTACATACTGTTGGTGTGGTCGTGTGATCCAGCACTCTGTCCTTTGTGTAGGACACTGATCCAAGAGTTTGGAATCTGTAGGTTGTGATCTGAACTAACACCCATCACACCATTCACGTACTCTCTTACGTGTCTGTATGCCCAATCAGATAGTTCTTGTGGAAGAACATCCAGTACATTAGATTCTTGTGACAAGAATCCACCAGTCCCACTCTCGACACACTCAATCTCCTGAAGTTCTTTACCAACCTCAGGCATCTCACCATCCACTGAGACATACAGTGGAGATGAGAACAGAGGGATGACCTCAGTTGACATCAGTCGATCCTCAATGAAGGAGCAAGATCACTCCAGTCAAGACAATCTTCCTTTGCATTACAAGGACACTCCTCATCACACCAGTCCATTGCTGCTGCGGTGATGGGGAACTGACAGATGAAGTGTTGCTTACACAGTTCAGCAATCTCCATATGTTCCTTCTGTGTACCGTTAGCAGACCTCAGGGCAATATAATGGACCCACGATCGCACAGAGCCTGTCATATAGATTCTGGTGGGCGTTGCCAGGGGAAGCACAAAACGAGCACACTCCTTTGCGATGCCCTCTCGAAGGAGTTCATTGTACAGGTCCATACCTTCAACAAAGTATTGATGGATGCGACCTTGAAGGAATGCTTTCCTATCTGCTTCTACAGCATCGATACTGTTCTGCCTGTTCTTAGAGTCTTGGAGACGCAGGTCAGGAACTTCAATCTTTTGAGAGAGAAGATTCGTATCAGCATACCGCTGGGAAAACTCTTGGTATGTGAAGCTACGGTGCCTCAAAATTTGAGCTGCCAGACCCCTGGTAGTGTTGATCTCCAGTGTCATAAACGCTTGCTCGAACACAGACCAGTGTCCGTGCTTGATGCAATAGCGAAGCAGTTTCTCAACCGAGGGGTTGTTCTGATTCTTTGGGTTGCTTACACGTGCCACATAACCCATATGCTTTTCAGCATCAGGTGTGACTGAGATGAGACAAACCTTAGAGCGATGCTCTTGAGGTTCACCGTACAGGTTATTTGTCATTCTGTAGGAATCTCGCGATGATAATAATACAAAGTGCGTGTAGATAGTTGATGCCTTTTAGGGCAAACAAATATGGTACAACATAGTTCCAGCATAGCATAACAACTAGCGGACCCATTAGATAAATTCCGATGAACTTACCAACTGCTTCCGCAGTTACAAGATCTTCAGACTTTAATTCAACCTTTGGTTCCTCTTCCTGAACCTTTCGTCCAGGAAGATTATTGTAAATGGTCATTTCTTTTTGCTGCTTCCAGGGGGGTTCCATAATTTAGGGTTGACTCTTCCATCCGTCTGGACCCATCCAACAAAATTGTGTCTGTATCTGTCCCAATAGTGATCAAAGATGTCAACTTGCTTATTACAGATAATAAGATCATAACATCTCTTAGCAGTATCGTCTAGATACTCAACCAAGTATGAAGTGTAGGGCAGGGTTCGATCGCTTGCACGACTAGGATCACAATTCGTTTCTAGAATCCTGATCTTAGTCTGCATAAAGTCATTTGCCATCCGCGCTTCGACCACCCCAGTTGATCGACGGAAATGCCTCAGTGACCACCGCTTTGGTGATGCGATACTTTTTGTGGAGTTGTTTGTCCTTGACTAGACAAAGCACCTTCGCTTCATCCTTGTACAGACCTTCCAGCATTTGAATAAACATATTCTCACGCTGCATACGTGGCACATTATCTGCACCACCCTTGATGAAGTAATACAGTTTACGTCCTTCTACTTCAAGACGTGTGTGCTCAGTGCCAACGGGTGCATCGTTAGGTGTGTAAGGAACATCACCTTCAGGCAGGATGGATTGTACACTGTCATCAAAGTTCCAGATGAACAGAGACCTGAGCACCTGTGAGTTGTTCTCCTTCAGTAGACGGATCTTTTCTGCTTTCGTCTTGGCACTGTGTACCTTCTGAAGGACTTCAGAAATAAGCAATTTCATAGCCATAGTTAAAAGTCTCCTAGATTTTGGAGCAAATCATTGAGTTCGTTTTCGACAAGATACTTCCACACATATTTACGTGCGGGAGGATCAAAGTTCTCATAGGTATCTATAATAGATTCCTCAACCTCCGTAGGGATGAACTGGAAATCAATCAGTCGTTGATTCCTCAGGTAGTTTTGTTTGATAGTGTCATCAGGACAGAAGTCGTCAGGATCTTGTGTGATCCAATGCTCGATCTTCTTCTTTGCCAGTGGTCGCTGTCTGCGCCCCTCTAGCAGGCACTTGTCATCCGATAGGAAGTTTGGGATACCATCGCTCCGATCACCCTTGAGAACGTGCTCAGAGATGTATAGGAATGGGTCTACCCCATTGACATACTTCTTGAGTGCTGGGTTGTACTGCGTAACGAATTTGAATCGTTGCAGTTGAATGAAGTCTTTATCTCCAGAAAGAATCAGAACTTTCTGGGCGGGTTGCATATTGTTCTGGAGTCTGATGTTCTTGAGTCCCTGCTCTTTAACCAGGATTGCAATAATGTCATCTGCTTCAGCACCATCGACCTCAACAACCTTGTATGGTAATGAAATTCTGAATTCATCTTTTAGTTTGTTCAGTAGATCGAAGATGTTGTTCCAGTTATGCTTAGACTTCTCTCGGTCACGCTTACGTGTGCCCTTGTAATGAGGGAAGACTTCTCGTCGCCAATAGTTTTTCGAGTCATAACAAAGGACCAGTTCGCCATATTCTTTATGGAACTCTTTGCGATACTTTCGTAAAGCATTGAGTACCATATGGCGGACCAGTCCTTCTTGCAATTCATCAGATTGAGAAAGCGAAACCATAAGGTTTGCAATCATCACCTGATTCATATCCACAAGGATCATAATCAGTCGTCGTCTTCGTCATCGAGTGTAGCATCATCATCAGTGAAACGCAAGTAGATCAACTCTTCTTGGTTCACTGTTCCATCTTCGTTCAACATCTCTGGGTGGGTTATGGACTTCGCGTAATGAGCGTTGTCGATATAAGCATCAACATATTCTTTAGCGATCCAGGAAATGACCCCACCTAAAATGAATGCACCGAAGATGGCAAATGTGTAAACCGCTTGTAGCATTTGGTCTCTCCTGTAAGGTGAATGGTTTGCAAAAAAGAAAGACCTCCTACGATACTTAATATTATTTAGTGAATTAGACCCATCCCTTAGAACGGAATTCACTAATAGTCTCGTTGCAACCACCAGTTTTCTTACCATCAACAATGAGTTGAGGGAAGGTGGCAGAGCGTCCAAACTCGGTCCAGAACTGATCGCGAGTGTAGTTCTCATCGAGAACAAGTTCAGCGTAGGTCCATCCCTTAGCATCATACACCTTTTTGATCTTGGTGCAGAAGGGACAGTTGCGTCTGGTGTAAATGACAGTGGTGTTTGGTTTCATAACAGGAGAAGCATTAAAAAAGGGCAGGATAATCCTGCCCAGTATATAGTATCGCTATTTGACCGATCAGAAGGACCAGGTTGCGCCCACCTTAGTGCCGTAACCAGTGTCCGCATCGTCAACGCCGCCAGCGAAGGAGAGTTCGCCGTACAGGGAGAGGGACTCGGTTGCAGCAACACTTGCATATGCCTTACCAGACAGAACAGTGTCGCTCTCGCCACCATCAGTAACGACGAAGCTAGGACCTGCTTGGACGCCATAGGAGACAGCGCCAGCTTCACCAGCGTAGCCCACGTGGGCGTCGGTCGTCGTACCAGTGTAATCGGAACCAGTGAACGAGGAGTTCGCTTCCACGTTCACGTAGGGACCTGCCAGGGCAGCGCCTGCCATCAGGGGGGTAGCAGCGAGTGCTGTCAGTGCAGATTTAATCATTAGTTGTTTTCCTTTTGTAGATATGCTTGCGGAGTGGTTACCCGCAGATGGAGGATCGGGTTTTCCCGACCGCTTGAGTAATATACAGCATACTTTTAGGATTCGTCAACCCTTAGGATTGCTGTAATAATTCGTTACGAACGTTACGAATTTTTATTTATACAAAAAAACACCATCGATAGATGGTGCTTATTGAGACAATCAGGAGGACTTATGCAACTCGTTCCTTAGATTTTTCCTTGGATACAAGTTGCTCTTTAAGATTGAAGTACAAAACGTGGTGTTCAGTAACCAAGTAGTAACCTGTCACGTTCTTTCCATCATCTGTCCATCCATAAGAGATAAGTTTTTCGTTGATGTCATCGTGATCAATCGTCCTGTCGGTGTGCAGGTAATGATTGTATTTCATATGGAGGTTGATCATT
>CEOC01101342.1_pt1 | contig 26134 bp, 10 predicted proteins | sample 356191 | NCBI WGS metagenome assembly CEOC01 (sample SAMEA2619952, study PRJEB7988) | marine metagenome | biome: marine biome (ENVO:00000447); feature: deep chlorophyll maximum layer (ENVO:xxxxxxxx); material: "saline water (ENVO:00002010), including plankton (ENVO:xxxxxxxx)" | depth 17 m
TTCATCTTCTGGAAAATTGTTTTCACGTAGCATCGCTTGTATCTGTAGATGCTTCAATTGGTCAGCGTCAGGCACTTCCATGATCATATTATTCATGTGATGATATCTTATCAGAGGGTCACTGGGTTGTCAAGTCTTCAAATTCAAAGACACGTTGGACATAGGCATACACTTCTTCAACTGTCCCATCAGGGTTGACATCAAACTCAAGGTTAAAGTATTGTTGTCCCTGTAGTTTAGATTGAATGAATGCTACTTGATCTGCTGTCAATACTTGTACACCATCGTCACGTGATAATAGATCCAAGTATGAATCAGCAAGTTCTCTAGTGTCTGCACTATACCTGAGAACTCCCTTGCCTTTATAGTTATCGTCAAAAAACTTAGGATATTTAAAGTTCAATCGATATGTAATCGTGTCCTTATCAGGATACACATCAATTGTTCCTCTACACATATCAGGACGACCAGCAGGAATCTCATTGACTCTACTTAAGAAGTCGTTATCTGATAGTTCATCGAGATCATATGATGAGTCATATACTCTAATGCTGATTAGATCACCGCCTGGTGCAATTGATATACCATTGAAGTTGGTAACAGTAGAATCAGTGACACTAGTCAGTTTATTGATATGACCTAGTGTTTGATATAGTTTGGGTTGTCCAACACTATCAACAAATAGTTTCCAAGTGTATGGATTTGCTGCTGTACTGCTATATGTGTAGAACTTCTTGCAAAAGAACTCTTGGAACACACCATCTAGGTGATAGACATACAAATCATTATCAAATCCATAGTTTGGATCATTTGTATGCTTTTGCTTAAAGTCAAAATACTTTTTGATTGCCTCGTGTGTATCAGCATCAATGTTAGGACCGTAGTCAAAACTCTTGAGGATGGTAAACCTTGCTGGCATCATCTCAACAGTTGCTACTTTCTCACCATCAGACAAGCGATACTTATCAGAGATATTAAAGTCTTCTGTAAAGATCATTATTCGTTGCTCGCTAGTTGTTGTCCTTCAGCATTAACAAGAGAATAGAAGATATAATTCTCTGGTGTTGTAGTTGATGCCTGTGATGCAGGAAGATTATCACCACACCACTCCATAGTATCAGCAACATCATCATCAATCTCACAGAATACATGCTCTGAGTTCTTTAATGCTGTCCACAAATCACCTGGCAGAATGTCCTTGTACAATGCGTATGATGCATTGATAGCATCAACATTAGAACTAGTATTCCAACCAGTTGATCTTAGATAGAGCACAGGCTTACCTATCTGAGCAGCATATCTCTCAATGAAATTATCAAAGTAGAAGGTGTTGTAGTTGTTCATCTGAGTAGTAGTTTCCAAGCAATTGTTACACGTAGTCCAGTAAATGCTCTGGAGCAACCTTCTGACATGTGTGGAATCATGCCATTGAACATAACAGCAGAGTTACCTTTGGGGAGATAATAATAGTGTTCATCTCCACCTAAGTCAAAGATAGTCTTACCGAGATATTCTGGTCTCCAGTTATCATTAGCGTAGTAGAGAAATGTTCTCTCGCTCTCATCATACCAGTCAACGTGGAAATCACCCTGTGTTCCAAATGTATGCCCGTTGGCATACACATCATATAGTTCATAATCTTGCTGGGTTTTTTCCTTAATGATATTTAGAAGATAATCAGTGTAGTATGGATTGTCCTTCAGTTCATAGATCCAGAATGGATATCTACGTCTGCGATCACCTGGCGGATATGATCCATGACCAAACTTCCACCCTGATTGCTGCATATCATTCTTGATCTTCTCATGAGATTCTTTATCAAAGAAGTCATTGAATTTTTTAAACTCTCTCATTTTTGTAACCATGCTAAGAATACATCTCTCCTACCAGAGGTCACCATGTTAACTCTGTGTAGTAAATTGCCAGGATAAATTACTGCTTTACCCTTGGGTAGTTTAATTTCTACCTCACCATCATCAGTTGTAATGACTAACTCACCACCCTCATAATCATCACTGAGAAAACATGTCATACTATAATCTGGTCTAACACCACCACATGGGTTAGAATCGTAATGATCTTCATACTGTCCACCCACATCATACTTGACAAAGTATATCTGTGATAGTGCTGATGCAAATGATTTTAGTTTATTTTCTATGATCTGTCCACAATACATATTCAGATCACGAGCACCCACCCCACCATATACTGTGGAGCAGGTTTTGTTCTTTGCTTCTGGATTGCTTTTCTTACCGTCTTCAAACTCTAAGTATTTGAAGTATCGTGTGATGTATGATAGTTGTTCATTATCTAGTAAATCAATTTCACGTATCATAGTTCATTTTCATCAGTGTGATACTTACTCCAATCAACTGGGATGATGTCATCTACCTCTAGTTCACGCATGAGGCGTAGAACATTCTCTGTAACTTTCTTGCTTTCAGGTAGACCACGAGTAGCAAGTCTGTACATGTTCTCTTCTCTGCTCTTCCAGAAGTCTGTACTTGCTTCAGAGTCATGCTTGACCCACTGGTCAGCATCATTTTCATCCATGAATGCAGGAGGATTCTCTACACCATCATATAGTTTTCTATAATTTGATGGATCGATAGGGAACTTGAGATCAAATGTGTATTTAAAATACTTCAAACCTGATCCTTCAAACATAGCATCAGTTGGTGAAGGTACAGTGTAGTCACGTAACCATTGTCTCCACTTAACCCAGTCTGCTTTCTCACCATCATATCTCTCTGCAATATCAGGTAGAACTCTCCAGTCAGATAGTCCTAGCATATTATTTCTCTGTCTGATAAGTTTACGCCATCTCTGCTCCCAGAAGACAACACTACTATCAATCTCTTTGACTTTCTCCTCTACCTTGAGGTTCTTGACTTCATTTACAACATAGAAGAAATCTTGACACTTCTTGAATAGTTCTTGTGCTTGTGCTGAGGTAGCACCAGTGAATGAATATACCTTCCTGTATGATGATTCAGTCTTGAAATCATACACAAGTTTTCTTCTTTGACAGAAGTATCCACCATCACTGAAATACTGGAAGTATTCAAGTCTATCTTTATCTGAGTGCCAGAACTCATCAATCTGAGTATCAAAGAACTTTGCAATTAGTTCTTTGTCAACTTTAAATCTTCTAGCAGATTTACCAGCACTGTATAGTGCTGATGATTGTTCCTCACTGAAAGACCCATTCAAAAAGTCTGCTTCAATGAGTAGTGATCTTTCTTCCATGGATTACTTACCTTTGATGTACCATCCTGTCACTATATATTTATCCTGTGTAAGAACTGTATTGCCCTTGTGGGTGTGAGTAAATGCACCTGGCCAGATAACAACAGTGCCTGCAGTTGGTTTGATTCTTCTACGCTGGTACAAAAACTCAGTCTCTGCCTCACCATCAGGCATATCATTAAGATAAATCATCCACACAAGATCTCTATGTGCATGTGATAGATCTCCTGCCTCATGGTGCCACAAATGATAACCACCACCAGGCGGAGTTACTTGCACTTTGATATCAGTAGATACCAGTGGCACTGACTTCAGTGCTTGATATTCATTAATATAATGTTTAGCACATGATTTAAGAATCTGATTGATTTGTGTAACCAGATCTCTATTTGAATAGTTCAACAGAAATGCGAAATCTTTTCTGTTGAGAGCACCACCGTAAAATTCTTCTGATTTGAATACAGTCTCACTGTCCTCAAGTAAACCAAGATCGTCCGCTGCTTGGTCCATATCAGGGTCATAGTTCACAGTCACACCCATATCTGCGACTCGTTTAGTATAATTGATGATAGTATCACACAATGGTCGTGGCATAAAATTAGGCCACACACCAATAAAGTCGTTGAATTCGACTTTGGTGATATTCGGATCAAGCATCAATTCAAGAGGTCTATAATCAGGAATGCCAGTCATATTAGTAAGCTTTGATAACGTATTTAGTCTTCTGGAATGGGTTGAGGATTGGGACTTGTCGCTGTGGTCTCATTGTAACAGAAGGGAATGGTTTCTTAAAGTTACTCTGAAGTTTAAACTCTGCCTCTTCCATATCCATAAAGATTTCACTCTGAGTGAATGATAGTTGGATAGCAGGAGCAGCACCACCAGTACCAGCAGGAGCAACAGCAGTAATCTTAAACATAATATCACCAGATCCACCAAAGTCATTCCAGAATTGAGTTGATAGTTCATCACCAACCTCATAGTTCTGTCCAGCATTAACAATCAAGTTAACTCTGTATCTGGTATCACCAACTGGATTACCACCATTAACACTAGGATATGGTGTGAATGTGATGTTTAGAATCATTCCACTACCGTTCTGATTACCAGTATCTTGTGGAGAATAAGTCATAGGACAATCAATTGTAACCTCATCATCAGGACTTGTCCAGTAACCGTCACCATTTGTTAGACGATATGCCCATTCGTTAATAGATCTGTTAGTCCATCTACCACCATCAGGCAACAATGAGTCGATGGTTCTTCTCTCCCACAATTGGAATGTTTGTAGTGATCCACTGACACCACCACCTAGACCAGATCCAAATGGTGCGCCAGATGTACCAACACCAGATACATTACCACCAGTAAAGTCTGAGTTAGGATCACCAACAGGACTCTCTGTTAATAAGTGAGCATGTGTTAGTGTCTGTCCACCAACAGGAGCATATGGATCAATTCTGAATGTTGATGGTTGTGTATCAACAACAGCAGCACAATCATTACCACCACCTGCACCAGTTGGTTGTAGCACAGCACCAGCATATGCAGAAACAGGTGAGATCCACCATGTTAGGAAGTCAACTGTTACATTCTGGTCTTGTGCAGTTGGACCGAAGTCAGTAGATCCATTGGTAGGATATTCTTCGTTAACTGGATAACCAGCTGGTAAGTTAGCAGCAACCCACGTTTCCATGGAGAATGTGTTACCATAATATACCTTCAATTCCTGTTGGAATTGTCCCAAACTATTCAACCATGATACCCATGCTGCACGTGCGTTTGCTGCTGATCCTTCTCCGTCACCAATACTAGTAGCGCCTTGTTCTGTAGGACCAGGATTAGCACCAGTTTTAAACATACCACGACCAGCAGGTGGACCCCATCTAATCAATGCTTCACCTCCATCACTTTCAGTTACAGCAGCAATATATGCATGGTTATGCTCAGGTGCTGCAATTGGAATAGATGCTAGTGGTCCAATCTGTGCAGTAACTAGACCAGAAATAGTAAAACCAACTGAATCCTCTACAGTTTCTAGTCCTTGCAATCTCACAGTACCAAGAGAGAAGAACTGAGAATTAAGTCCTGTCTGACTTGTAGATGGTCCCTGAATCTGTTCCAGTGGTTGTACACCAAACGAGTCAACTTTATCAAAGTACCAGTATCCACCCTCAGCACCAACATCGTTGATACCTTTGCCAGATGTAGATACAGGTAGGAATGCAGAGTTACCTCTACCAGAATCAACCAATCCAATACCACATAGTCTTCTATTTCTGTAGTCAGGAAGATTAAACGTACCAGTATATGTTGCAACACCATTAACGTCAACGTTCTTACTGCCTGAACCACCATAGGTATTGCCAATCATATCAAACAATGCCCAATACTGATCAGCATCTAGTTGCTGACCTTCACATTCAATGAATCCAGCATATCTACTACCAAGTTGTCCATCAAGATTACCATATCCTGCTGCTGCTCCCACTTTCAATACAGGAAGAACTGTGCCGATAGGATAACCATCAAACTTCTCAGTCTTATTACTATACCACTTACCTAGATTAGTTGCTGGTGGTGGTGCAACAGCGTATGTTGTCACTGTCCATGTGAATGGGTTGTTGATTGTACCAGTACCAACTTTGATTTGTGTAACCTCTGGTGTACTCAACTGTGAAGCACTCTTAATGATAAGATAGAAACTACTATTGACTGCAGGATCAAATGTTCTTGGTCCTTCTACTGGTGTATCAAAGTCAATAGAGATCAGTGCATTATATCCACTGATAGATTCAATAGTAATTGGTTGGTTAATACCACTGATAGTTACAGGAGCACTGGAAACAAAAGTATCTGGTGGTTGATTGTTTCTATCTGCTGGTGGTAAGAATGCAGCATTAGTATCTGGTCCACTATTAGTTACAACAGTCCATGTTGGAATAGTACGTGAACCAACCTTAATCTGTAGTTCTTCAGAAGCACCGAACGTTGCACTTGATTGTAAGTAAATGGTTAACTTATCACCATTTTCTACATTTGTTGGGAATACACCAATAGAATCATTGTTCTTCTTAACTCTAACAAGAGATGCAGTTGTAGATACAACCTCAACAGGAACAACAACTCCTGCACCTAAACCACCAATACCAACACTTGGTTGTTCATCAGATCCTATGAGTGCGTCTGCAGCAGCATTAGCAACGTCAGTAAAACTAAATGCATTTGGTGATGTAGATAAGTTAGGACCAGTGGTAACAGTCCACGTTGATCCGCCAGAAATATCACCAATACTCAATTCTGTTTGTGATGCTGTCAGTCCAGAACCTGATGTGAATATCCTTAACTGCAGATAGTCACCATTATTTACAGTACCATTGGTTCCTGTCCACGTAACATTATCTAATACATCAAAACCTAATGAATTTGTTGTGGTATTATTGTTAGGTGAAAGCGCATATTGTCCAATACCACTAGTTGCAATTAGACCTGGCGCATTCAATCCCTGAATTCTAATAACTTCAGAGTATGCATATGTATTTGTCTCTAAGTCAGTTAGGTCAGTAAATACTGGGAATGGTACTGGTTCGTTAGCAGGTTCTGGTTTGTTTGTTACTACCCACTCTTCATTTGCAGTACCAACAACCAAGTTAAGTCTAAGTTTTTGACCATTGAACTGACTGGTAGTTCCTCTGATCTGGAGTTTGGCACCATTCTCTACAGTCTGTGTACCATTAGTCTGAATCCATCCAGTATCCCAGTTGCCATCACCATCATAATCAATACGTAAAGACCACTTAGATGCATCACCAATGATGTTAGAACTCAGCTGAATAGGTGCCTGAGTTGTTGGTGTTAGTCCTGTAATCGTAATGATGCTCTCACCTGCTCTAGATCCATCAGCATAAGTGTACATCGTGTTGAGTTCAGCATCATCAACAGGTGCTAATGGATATGGATCAGGTGTGAAATCCTCAGGGATGGTCGAAATCAACCAGAATTGAGTTAGGTCACCAATCTGTACAGTAATAGTCTGAGTAAAGTCCCACGCTGGGGGTGCTTTAAACTTAAACTGAATATAATCACCCTCTGAAACATATAACGGGGTGTTTGAGTATGAATACGTCATTCCTGTCAGTACAGATATTATTCCAGTCCTACTATTTAGATCTGTCTTACATCTTGCCAATCGTCATTGGCATTTATATCCACTTGAATAGGATAGTTTGACTTGATCTCAACAGGGATATCGATACCATCGACCAGTAGAAGTTCCGATAGAATTTCTGTTTCTGGTGTCTCTACAGGTTCCTGTTCCTTAATCTTATCTTTAGTTTCAGGAATTGCAAAGTTATCAGGTGTTTGGTCAATGATTACAGTTGTCTGTGTGCTATCCTGAGCCTGTCCACCAGTACCTTGTACTGAAATGTTCCAGTTGATAAGATATGGTCCGAAATCATTCCATGGAACACCAACTGTGCTCCAATCAATAGTACCATCTCTATCAGTAGCACCTTGAGAACCACCCAGTTCAGCAGATGTGGCAGGATTAATAATAATCTGAGCACCAGTAGTCTGAGTACCATTCAAATAAGTGTATGTTGGTGTTATAGTAATAGATGAGTTTGCATATTGAGATTCATATTCAATATCAAAAGTAGAGTCACCATAGAGGATAGAACCAGGTGATGAAATTTCACATGTTGGGAACTGAGATACAGTAATAGTAATACAAGTTACAGGAGAGTCACCAGCAATACCAGTTGCCTTAGCACAATATGTTGTAGTATCGCCAGGACATACCTGAGCATTACTTGTCAAGTTTCCATTATTAATGTTACCCTGTGTCCATACAATTTGATCAGCATCACCAGTAACATACCATTGTAGTGTGGTACATTGTCCAGTAATAATACTAGTGCCAGGATTAGCAGTAATGAATACTTCAGGTGGTGTTAGAACATTTACCTGAACAAACTTATTGGTATCACCCTCTGGACCTGTTGCGGTCAACATATAAGTTGTTGCCTGTGTTGGATATACTACAGTGCTAGCATAGAAGAAATTACTGTTACTAGTATTAATAACGCCAGGTATAATTTCGAGATTATTAACATCACCAAATACGATCCATGCCAATGTTACTGCAGAACCAGCAAGAACTGTAATGGTAGTAACAGCTTGTCCATTGCCATCGATGATCTTAAAGTCAGCACTTGGTGGGAGATTTTTATTGTGACCAGGAATCCATCTCTCTCCACTGTCACTAGTCTCAAGAATAATATTAATATTATTGTTAGCGCAATCTGTCACGAATTCATTGTAAGATGCCTGAATAGTAGAGAATGTCATACTACCAGAGATATCAATCCACAATGATACATACGTACCATCAGGTAGACCAGCTAACTGACAGATATCAAACCAACTGGAGGTGAAGTTAGCATTACCATCATCACGTCTAACTTGAATACCACCATTTGCATATGGATCATTCAAATAGTTTGATGGCATGTTCAATCTACTGAGTGGATATCTTACATTACCATTAGATTGTAGAACTGCCTGTAACAACCAGAATGTTCTGTATGGGAAATTATTTCTAAATGCAGTCCAGTCAGACTGTTGAGTAGATACACTAGGTGATACCTCGTCAATGATTGATATACAGTTAATTAACTGTGCTAACTGTGCATTTGTAATCTTTGAGATTAATGGTGCTTCCTCATTAGGATCATCACTGTAAAATACCGAATTCTCCAGTCCATCGAATTGATCACCATGTATAATTTCTACTGGTTCATCATCTAATGAGTTTCCACCAACACCAGCAGCACCAGTTTGTCTTACTTTCAACCAAGTACCACCAGAATTTTTATCTACCAAGATAGGATAGTTTGCATGAATTTCGATAGGAATATCAATATCATCAATCAAAAGTTTTTCAGTTGTAATCTCAGTCTCTGGTGTGACGATTGGTTCCTGTTCTTTTAGTTTATCCTTACTCTCAGGAATATCAACATTCGCAGGAGACTGGTCAATAATAACTGTAGTTATAGAAGTGGATGAAGCAGGTGATCCTGCACCCTCTGCTACAAGAACAAATTCAATTGAAGATGGACCAAAGTTACCCCAGTTTATACCAATTGTATCCCAATCAATAACACCGTTTCTATCTGTATTTCCAGCAGCGGCACCAAGATCAGATGATGTTGCAGGAGGAATATTAATAATATTTCCAACTACACTAGTACCATCGAGGAAATAATAAGTTGGTGTTATATTAATAGCTGACGTAGCATACTTTGTTTCATACTCAATATTAAAATTACTATCATTGTAAGGAATAGTGCCTGGCGAAGTTATTGTTGCAGTTGGTGGTTGTAGTACAGTGACAGTAACACAAGTGTTAGGTGACGTACCACCAATACCAGATGCAACAGCACAATATGTTGTAGTATCGCCAGGATTTATATACTCACTACTATTCAAGTTTCCATTATTAATATTACCTTGAGTCCAAGTAATAGTATCTGCGTCACCATTAACATTCCAACTAAGAGTTGCACCTTGACCAGCAACAATAGTGGTCGTAGGACTGACAGTGAAAGTAATAGTAGGAGGAACTAATACTGTTACTGTGATAGACTTACTGTAAGTACCAGTTCCAGAACCAGAGATTGTATATGTTGTGGTTGAAGAAGGAGAAACACTAGCACTACCACTAAAGAATACATTAGAATAGTCAGTATATCCCTGTGTTGGTGTCTTAAATGACTGAATGAATATATTATATGGTCCTTCACCACCAGAAAATGTAGTCCAAATGGTTCCAAGACCATTAGGAGGACCACCATTAGAGTCAACATACTCATAAACCATTAGTGTTGGAACAGGAGCGTTGTACCATGGGGGATACACATATCCCATCAATCCACTGGTTGGTTTAACGCCTGGTATTTCTGCATCAAAACCACCAAATGTTCCTGGCGCTGCTGAAGTGAAGAAACGACATAGTATACCCTCATATGAATATCCACCAGGATTACTTAGAGCACACATGTGGTCTTGTGGTGGAGTTGATTTATACCATCTAGGAATCTGTCTAGTGCCATAATATATTGGTGATCCTGATGGACTCAACGTACCATAATTTGTGATAGATGCACTTGTAATTCCATTGGCAAGATACCAACTGAAAGTTGCACTCTGTCCTTGTATAATCGTTATGCTATTAGTACCATTACTCCAGTTGAATGATCCTGTTACTTGTGTCTCTGCAATATATTCTGTTGGTTCTTCAGGTACATCATATGCCTCATGTCTCCAATGAGAATTCTTGACAGTCAGTTTGCCATTTTCCAGATGAACAGCGGCAAGCATTGGATCAAATGACTGTGGTGCAATACTATTTCCACCTACAGCACCAATTTGTCTTACATTTTGCCAGTTATCATCCTTGTTAAAGTCTACCTGAATAGGATAGTTTGATTTAATTTCTACATCGATATCAATATCATCGACCAAGAACATCTCAGACAGAATATCTGTCTCTGGTGTGACGATTGGTTCTTGTTCCTTGATCTTATCTTTGCTCTCCTCAATGTTCAGGTTATCTGGAGTCATATCAATTAAGATAGGAATCGTCGCAGATGCTGTCGCTGTACCACCATTGCCTTGAGCAACAATTACATACTCTACACTCTTGGCACCTCTATTGTTGTATGGTATAGTGGTATTATATGTGCTGCTAACTGATGCGTTAGGGAAGTTTAAGAATGGAGATCCAGATGCTGTTAGATTAATTGGACCTTCAGTTGTTGATGGAGAATCATAGTAATAGTATGTTGCAGTAATTTGAACAGATGTGTTCGCATACTCTGCAGTATATGATACAATACCCTGCTGATCATATGCAATTGCACCTGGCCAGTTTACTGTTATTGTTGGTATCTGATAGACATTAATAGTAATAGATGTCTCTGGTGATGTACCACCGTTGCCTGTAACGTATCCAGAATAGGTTGTAGTGTCGCCAGGACATACTGTGGCATTACTAGTGATATTTGTGTTAGTGATGCCTCCAGAGGTCCATACGAGGTTATCACCGTCTCCTGTGATATACCACGATAATTGAACACAATTACCAGCAATAATATTGATGCTAGGACTAGCAGTAATGAATAATTGAGGTGGTACGTAGACAGTTACAGTTCGCTGAGATGATGTAGCAACACCACTACCATTAGGATTATTAACACTTAGTGTGTAAGTTGTGGTTGATGTAGGACAAACTGTCGTGCTTCCGTTGCCATTGCCATCAAAACCAACATTACCAATACCACTGATAGATCCACCACCTAAGTTACCAAAATTAGTGTTCCACGATAGAGTAGTACACTGTCCTTGGATAATAGGGTTGGGATTTGCAGTAAAACTATTAATACTTGGAATTGGTGGATCATACCCATACCAATCTAGTGCAATACCCCAAGGACCAGCACCAGAGTTCCTAGATGTAGCACTGATAGTGTATGTTCCTGGCGCAAAATATCCTGGCGTTGTTCTGGATGTCTGACCATTAAATCCACCCATGTTGAACTGATAACTGCCATTAATATAAACAGAACCAGAATCATCAACAGCAGTCCAAAATTTCTGCCTACCGTAGTTGTTAAATGTAATTGTCCAAGAATATGTCCTTTCAATGCCAAACGTTGGTCCATCAGTACCACCAACGTTGTAAGTATTCATGAAACTGGACCAGGCACCTTCGTTATACTGCGGTCCTCCGTTAGATCTACTAGTCCACGAGAAATCGTTTGTCATTTTAGATCTTGATTAGATACTCTACTAGGGTAAATGGTGTAACAAGTTGATCTAATTTTTCGTCATCAGAAATATCAACGTCAACATATGCAGAAACACCACTCATGTCAACATCTTGCTGATCATAAGCGTAAGTGAAGTTGTGACTATATGTTGTAGTTGGTGTGAGATTATGTTTGTGTACAGATTCACCTTCCCAATCAGATGAGAAAGCTAACTGGTTACCACCACCAGAGTTTCCTAGTCTTTGAGCATAGTCCTTACCACCCGTGCTAGAAGTTTCATGTTGACGGGAGTAGTTTAGATATTTCTGGTTAGATTGGTGTGCGTGACCTTGGAAGTTATCAATGTTTAACTGAGTTTCTGAAGTTTCTCTCTCCATATTATATCTGGGATTACCAATAAAATTAAGATCTCCAGATGCAGATATCCTTGCATTACCAATGTAATTTGCTTCGATTCTGTTTCCAAAATTACTGATTACTTCAATCTGTGGTCCAACTCTAGTTGTTGGATTTGCTTGGACAGTACCATCATCAACAATACCATTCTGATATAAACCTGTACCTCTACCACCAATGATTACTTTAGATCCTAGGTCTGGTAGTTGAAACTCACCCAGATCACCAGTAGAAAGATCTTCTGGTCTTAAATTTTGATTTTCTTTCTTAAATCTTGACTCGTCACCAACACCCAATACTCTCGCTAACGCTAAGTAATCCTTCGCATTCTGTCTGGATCCATCACATCTTAGATATCCAGCAGGCAACAAATTTCTAAATGTGACAGCATTCGGATCATTTGCTGATCCAATACCACTCGTAGTATGGATAATTATACTACCCACCATACCACCATATTTTGCTTTTTGATTAGCGTAATTTGCCATTAGTATGCTCGGATGATGTACACGATAGTTAATGAAGGTTGACTGGTATTCATACTGATTTCAAGTGCGCCAGTATTACTATTGTTATCTAATACAGTGTTAATAGGAATATTAACATCAGCAGTCAATCTAGGTTGTGGTTTTAAACTGTTCTGATCATATTTAACCGTAAAAGGATCATGTGCGTGTGCTTGGATACTATCATCCAACCAGTCAGCACCAACATTACTAACAAATGTACCAAAGTTACCTGAAGATAAAGCATCAGGATAATAGTTTCTCAATCCCTCATCAATAGTAATATTGACTCCAAACAAACCGTAAGGAATAACATCACCACTAGTTAGCTGTTCATAGGAGTATTCTCCTTGGTTTGCAATACTAGTTTGTCTTACAACCTGTGGTGACAAGTTAACAGGTGGGTTTTCACCTCTTGCTCCCATAACTGTTCTGCCAGGTGAACCACCACCAGTGCCATTAAATGAACCAAAGGATCCCCAACTTCCACTATCTACTAACTGAACATTCTCTTTGAACCACTTCAAACCAAGTCTAACCTTGTCAATCTTACCGTCACCACCAGAGATGCCAAGAACAACAGTTCTAACGTCGATGGATGCATAGTTGAATGATGCTGTGATGTTATCATATGGAATAACACCAAGTCCTGGTCTCGTTCTATCTGCTTCCAATATTGTTTCATATACGCCAGGATGGGTATGATTTCTAATATGTTGGTGACCTAGTTTTCTACCACCAATAAAGACTGATTTCTCACCAGTACCATCAATAATCGTGTTACCCGTAATCTGACCACTGTAACCATTTCTATCATTAAGTGTGAACTCAACGTCAGTTCTAACGTCATTGAATACGACGGGAACACCATTATCAGTATTTTCCCCAATAAATGGTTCAATTAAATTTCTTGCATCAGGATCAATATCAATTGCATCACCTGTACCAGTAGAGGCATCGAAGTATGAACCTTCAATATCCATCAAACACTTACCATCAAGCAAATTAGGAAGAACAAATTGTCCAGTATATCCTGGAAATGCTCCTCCTAAGTTTGATGATCCTGAATTATAAGTATCACCAATCACTTGAACCAGCAAAGGGTAATCTTTTGCGTCAGGTGATGTCCCATCGCAAATGATCCACCCTTTAGGAATCTCACTAAGTGCTCCCGTCCAAGGCATGATGGTGCCGATAACGGCACCTTTCATTGTTCTTGCTTCTTGGTAAAATGGCATTGATTTATACGTCCGTGAGATACCAACCGATGAGTGATGATGGTGCGCCAGGCAGTCCATCTGGTGTAGAGTTACCAGCGTAAACAAGTGTGAACGCTGCATTTGGTGTCTGTACAACTAGTTCACCACCGTTATAACCAGCATATGCTGAAGGTGGAATACCCTGAAGAACAGTAGAACCAGTGTTGCTAACTTCACCCTGAACCTTAGCATTGTCAGGTGCTCTTACAACCATACTCTGGTTGTATGATAGACTACCACTAATATCTATAATCCTAATCTGATCGCCCATTTCAGGAGATGCAGGAAGTCTGATTAAAGTATTACCAGTACAGTTGACGAAGTAGTTAACATTTGATTCAGCAGTGAATGCCGAGTCTGCCTGATAGAGCCACTTACGTGCGCCAGTCTGGGAGAAGTAGTTGCTGATGCCAGCAATCTTGACGGAACCGTTGTTATCAACACCGAAGATCTCATCACCTACGTTTGCATATGCAGTGGTCTCTCCAGCGTATACTGTGAGGTCTCCACCACGAATGAATGCATCACCAGCAACATCGATATCACCACCGAAGGTTGATGTTCCAGTTCCCAGAGCAGAGAATGAACCATATACAGTGAAGTCACCAGAAGAGTTGACGAACGTTAGTCTTGGAGTAGTTCCATCAGTTCCGAAGACGTTGATGTTACCACCGTTGATTGTTAGATCACCAGTTGCAGTATCAACTTCTAAGGTTGTTCTGAGTGGAGTACCAGTTGCACCACCGTTCGTGATTCTGAAGAACTCAGTTTGTAGGAGAGTCGAACCATTGATGGTTAGAGTGTTCTCAGTGGTTAGAGTTCCAGCAATGTTAGTGTTACCACTGTTAGAATCAACAGTGAACTTATTGAATCCAGATCCAGCAGCAATATCACCGAAGATGTAAGTATCGCCAGTGGTAGACTCGACCTTGAATACTTCAGCAGCAGGGTCACCACCATCATTGATGATCAAGGACTGTGGTGAGGTGCTGATTAGTTCCTCAATTGAGCAGAACTCACTTGCTGATAGTCTGAAGAAGTCTTGAGTGGAAATAGTACCACCAAACTCTGCAACACCGATATTAACATCAGCAGTACCAGCGCCAATACCAGTGAGAGGTTCATCGAGTTCACCGTTAGCATCTAGGTCAGAACCAGTGATGTAAGAAGCATTAGATTGCTTGTCAAGTTTCGCGATAACACAGTTATCAGGGTGATCAGTACCAGATGTAGTTCCATCAATTCCTCTGGTAACAATGAGTCTGTAACCTTGTGGATCATTTGCATTGGTAATGTTATCAATACCGATGACCTGAACAATTTCAGACTTAGACTCATCAGGAGTATAACCAGCGACTGGTACTCCTGCAGAAGTTACAGGACCAACCTCTCTATCAATCAGGAGAAGATCGCCAAGTTGGAAATCAGTTGGTGATGGAGTTGTGATTGGTAGGTAGTAGTTAGCACCTGCACTGTTAACACCATTGACTAGGAAGGTGAGGTCTCCACCGCCACCGCCGCCAAGTTGCGAATCAGTGATAGTTAGAGTATCGTTATCAGCATAACCTTCACCACCAGACTCAATCGTAATTTCGATAGTAAAGTCGAAGCGGATTAGAACTGAGAACGCTGCACCAGTACCAGATCCACTAGTAGTTGCATCGAGATACTGATAAGTACCAGGTTGTCTCTGAGTGGAACCATTGTTGGTGATGTTGTCAATAGATGCAATCTGACCACCAGCAACTAGGAACTGAGTTGAACCCCATGGTGCTACACCAGCGGTATCAATTCTTCTGCCAGTTGGTTCATACTTGTAGAAGTCAATGTTTGGATTTTCTACACCACCTACGAGGTGTGGAGCAGGAGTTGTACCAAACTTACCTCTACCGATCTTAACAATACCAGCGTTTAGACCACCGTCTAGTCTGATGTTACCCTCAACAATTGCAGAAGCAAGGACATTCAGGGAGTTTCTGATGACTGTAGTACCACCAGTTGAACCCATGGTGAACGTGGTTGCGTTCGTTGCAAGGTTAACAGTGTTGGTAGATGTACCATCGAATGCGTTAACGACTCTCGTCTGAGAGAAGATTCTGGATGAACTTGTGCCAGCTCCATAACCAGAACCAAATTCAATCTGTCCACTAAATCCAGCGTAGAATGTACCAACGGTGAGTCTTGACTTGCCAGGTGAACTGGTTGCAAAACCACCACCAAGTCTGATGTCACACTCTGAAGTGTTAGACTCAGCAACAGTACCAATGTCTGCATTGAACTTAGTAGAATTTCTACCGAAGTAGAGAGTATTGGTTGCTGCAGTTTCTGCAATCAACCATGTGGAGGTAGGTGCAGATCCACCAATGGTGAATGTCTGAGGAACAGTAGAACTATTCATCAGGTTGAAGATCTGACCGTCACTTGCCCAGTTCAGAATATTTGCATTCTGATTAACGAAGTTGAATGCATTGTTAGTGGTAGTAATATCTCCACCGTTGACTTCAATGTCAGTCATGAACATTGAGTCGCCAGTAAATCTGGAGTTACCAACAACAACGAAGTTTCTGTCTAGTTCTAACTGTGGGTTAACACTATCAGTTACCTTAGTATTGATACCAACACGACCATTGTTAGTGGTCATGACACGTAGAACTGAACTATCGTCTGGATCAGAACTATCACCACCAACCAAGAATGCATTATCTTGATCAGTTTCAGTCTTGAGGATAGTTGACTCAGTTAGGTAAGATTCAATAGTCTTACCACTGATGAATGCAGTACCAACAACATCTAGGTTTGCTCTAGGTTCTTGATCGATTGAGGTGAATGCCATGCCGCTAGCAACATGGTCAGTACGTGCAATGGTGTTAACACCAAGTTTGTAATCACCAATGTTCTCAGTTTCAGTTCTGAGTGCTTCAGCACCAACTACACCGTACTCTTTCCAGTTAGCATTAGAGAACTCAACCTTAGGAGTTGGTTGACCAACACCTACGCTATCAAGTACACCACCAGCACCGTTCCAAGATAGAGTGTCAATACCGATATTGTTATTGACTTGGAAGTGTACGTAGTTGTTTGCAGGATCAAATGCATCGCCATTTGGTGAGTATACCAACCAAGTGGAGTTGAGCAGTGGGTTAATGTAACCAGTTAGTTTGATCGAAGATCCAGAGTTGATACCAAGCGTGGAGTTAGGAATGTCAACGCCTAGGTTATCCTTAAAGGTCAGTTTAACTACGTTAGTACCATCAAACTCAATCGTGAAGATATTGTTAGAAGGAATAACAGTGAAGTAGTTTGCATAGACCCAACCAAGTGAACCAGTCTTACCAACCTCGACACCCTTGAGTAGAATGTCACCAGATCCTGCTTGTACACCGTTATAATCTACGAACTGGTTAGTTTGTAATCTGGTGCCACCATCAGCAACTAGTGGGCTGTTGTTAGGTGTGATATTAGAAGGAATACCAGAACTGATATGTGTCTGGATCTGATACGCCTGACCCTTACCTCTAGGGTTGAATCCGAAGACTGCAGCATTAATTCTGTTCTTGCTGATTCTGATATCGCCATCAACTGGGTTGCCAGGTGAGGACCATGCAGTTCTGTCTAGTGATTCGTCTTGCTGTACATTAGTTACAGGATCGACTGAAGATACGTTAGAACGGATGATTAGTGAATCTCTAGTCTCAGTTAGGTCGTTATCCTGAACGGAGATGACTACTGGAGACTGGAATACGTTCTGCTGTGAACCATCACCACCAACAACTGTAATGTTCTGGTTGAACGTTACAGGAGTATCGAATGATGTAACGAGGTTACCGATATCCTCATCATCGTCGTCACTATCCTGAAGAACTGCCGCTTCTAGGAAGGTTTCTTCACCAGTAATAGCGTTGATCTTACGGTTACCGATATAGAGGTCACCGTTGGAGTTTAGACCCGTGTAGAAGACGATACCAGCGTCTTGTTTCTTACTTTGGGCGTAGAAGTCCTCAGTAGGAGTTAAGACGATCTCCTGACGCGCTGGGAGACCAGTTGAGTAGTTGCCTGGTCCGAAACCAAGATACTCAAATGTGTGGTTACCTGCTCTTGCAATAGATGGTCTTCTAAGTTCAACATAATACTTCTGATCAACAACAACCAGACTATCACCAGCAATTGGAATTCTACGATCCTCAGAACCTGAGGTTGCGTTACCATCCTGTGCTCTAATTTCATTAACACCACTATAAGAGTTAATAATGAATGCTGGTTGGTTAGTAAGATCTTCGACAAGTTCTCTTGTTACAGAGTTCTTATAGTCGTTAGTTCTAACTAGACCGTGGATGTAGTTGTCAGCAGCAGAGAATGTTGCTGGTGGGTCAATTTGCTGTGCAGCGAGGTTAAGTTCAGCAGCAGTTGTACCTGCCTTCTGGAACCAAAGAGGATCGTTCTTATAGTTCAGTGGATAGAGACTGCTGACTGGTTGTGAGAAGTTAAACTTACGGAAGTTGCCACCTGCACCTGCACCAGTTGGTAGAGGTGAGATGTTACCACGTAGGCAGGATAGGTAGTAAATACCGTCTTGCTGACCAGCGATTCTGCGTTGTAGTGTCTCGTAGTTGAAGACATAGAAGGTATCATCGATAATACCAGCATCTTCGACGCTAGCAGCATAGTATTCAACACCTGCGCTATCCTGAATTCTGTCGCCTGGCGTGATGGTGTAAACATTAGCACCATTTTGCTTGTAGTAATACTCAGGATATCCTTTCTTGATAAGAGTCTTGAGTGGTAGGGATTTACCCATGTCCTGATCCTCAAGCATATCAGCAAATGTGCTGCCTTGAGTAAATCTGGTGTTATAAAACTCTGAGAACTCTAATTTTCCGCCGCGAATATTTTTCAGAATTAGGTAATGTGAACCCGCATTTTCGTAATAGGCATGGATATTCGCGATGCCTGAAGAATTACCAGTCCATTCGACTTGGTTAGCAGTGATACTAGCAGTCTTATTGACTACCCACTCACCACCCTGTGGTGGATTGATGCGAACAGTAGTGAACTGCTCATTCTTGAGGCCAGGGAAGTTCTTAGCATCAACAGTATGATCAATCAGGGTCAGTTCTAGGTACTGGATGTTAGGATCTAGTGGATCCTCTACATAACGACCAGACTGGATAGTTGCCTGAATACCAGAGGTAAATCTTGCGAATGACTTATACTCAACACCTTGACCAGTTTGATCAGTTCTGTAAGGATCGTATGCTTCCTCACTATTCAGTGCGAACTGGGTGAACTGTGGTCCAGTGTAACCAATGTATTCACCAGCTTGTACTGGGTTCTCGAAACGAGCACCAAATACACTACCAGCAACTGGTTTTAGGAGAACTTTCTGTGGTACTAACTTACGAGTGTCGTCAGTTCTTGTCTTGATAACGAATCCATTGATAGGATCTCTTGCGTTCTCAAGATAGGAAGGAATGACATAACGTAGTTTGTATGTTCTATCATCTGCTTCACGGTTATCTTCCAGACGTGTGAACCACGTATCAGTGGTCTTAGGTCTGTCAGAGTAATCGTCCTGATGTAATCTCCAGAAGATGTTCTCTTGCTTGATTCCCTGTGCAATACCAGAGGATCCTTCGTCGATACATTCGATGTACCACTTGCCTTGATTAGCAACACCCTGATTGAATGTTGGGTCATACTTAACAGGTGATCTACGCTTGTTACAGAAGACTTGGAACGTATCAGTCTGACCAGCAGTAAACTGAATAGGATCAGCGTTGTTGATTGCGTCAGCGTGAGTCTTGTGGATCGTGAAGACCTTAGAGGTCTGATAACGTGCAAAGAATTCTTTGACTGGGTTCAGTCTACCGAAGTTTGCATCGTTAACATCAGTTACGGTAACTTCAGGATCACTTGCGAAGGTCTGACCAACAGTTGGTAGATCATCAGGTGCAAGATCTCTGAAGAATACTTTCTGTGGAGTTACTGAAGAGAATGGAACGTCAAAGACGTTAGATACATCAGTCTCAATACCACCAACAACAGCGTTGGATAGATTACACTTGTAGCGATGTAGATCGTACTTCTCGTCGAGGATGAACTGATAGATATCGATCTCTACATTAGGATCAATGCTCTCAGATTCAGATGCATAGATGAAGATACCTGCAGCTGCATTCTCTCTTGAGGTTGCGAGCATCAGTTTAGTCTGATCGCTACCATTGAAGAACGTAGTGTTGGAGAAGTCAAATGGTTGTGTCTTTCTGCCTGGTGCAATTACATAGTAAGTTCTGTTAGTTTCAAATCCGTCAGGTAGTCTGATGAGACGCTTGTCAACATCAACATATCTACCAAGATCAGTATCGAAACGTGGACGTGGGACCAGTCTGACTGGTGTACCAGTTTCAAAGTTGTGTGGGTTAGATGCACCTAGACCAGAAGTATTAATGGTGAATACTGTTGATCTCTGTGAGAAGAGGGAGATGTCTGCAGTCTGCTCTTGTCTAGTAACAGAACCAACACCAGAGTTAATGATGGTGGTGATGTTACCAATCAACGTCGTGATTGCATTTGCAGTACCAGCACACTCTCTAATCTGCTCACCGAAGTTAGGATCAGCAGGATCAGTGATGATGTTACCAGTGAGGGTGTCAGCGATAACATCAGGATCAGTATTTGCAGGACCGACAGTTACAGTCTTAGGTAGAGTGTCTGCCCACTGACCATTCTCAAAGACAAAGAATAGATCGATGGTGCTGCTAGATTGATTTGCATTTACAGTCTGACCGAACTCAAATCTAGAGTTCTCTACACCAAGTTCAATCTGAGTATTGTTGACGATTCTCTTAACGAATACATTCTGTCCAATGGTAGTGTAAACAGGTTGAGCACCTGCTTGTAGAACACCATTGACATATGCTGGGTTGGAGATGTCAGTGTCATCATACTCAACACAACGCATACCAACCAGAATACCACGAGTGTCACCAACATCAACGATTGCACTACCAGCAGTAGTGGTACAGTTGTATGCTAGGAAGTCGAAGTTCCTCATGGCAGCAGTTGCCATCTGTCCAACGTAATCCCATGCTGCTAGGGTCTCAGTCTTCTCACCGTCGATGTACTGTAGTTGAGAACCACCAGCAATCAGAGCGTTAGTGGAAGCTCTTACGAATGTATGTGCAACCTGTGGTAGGTGCTTAACACAATTAGTACCAGCACTTACGAAAGTATGTGCGGACTGTGGGGTGTGAGAGACAGCATTTGCAGTTGCACTTACAAAGGTATGTGCAGACGTGTCAGGTGATACACCAACGTTGATAGTAAATGTACCATCTTGACGTTCAATGCCATTTGCAGCAGCACTTACGAAGGTGTGGGTGCCAGTGTAAGAGGAAGGTCCAACGTTGATATCAAAAGTATTTGCAGTTACATTGGAGATCTCCATCCAGCGACCAGATGGATAGTCGTAGTTAGCACGTGGGTAAGACTTCTGGGTGAGGTTACCATCTAGATCACAGGTATAAGTTAGTGAACCATCAGCAACCTTAATGTAATCACCATTGCTGAATCCGTGGTTACCAACAGTTAGTGTGATAACACCAGTTGATGCATTGTATGGAGCATTGGTGACTGTGTGTTGGGTAGAACCAACAGCAGTAATTTCGATTGACTTCTGACCTGCATATGGATCAGTACCAGGACGTGGATAACTATGCTGAGTTGCGTTATTATCCAGAGCACAAGTGAATGTGAGTGAATTGTCTGCAAGTACAACGCCGCGACCAACACCTAGACCATGCTGTCCAACAGTGAGAACCATGTCACCTGTTGATGGATTGTATTGAGCATTGGTTGGGGTGAACTGCTTGTTAGGACCAGAGACACCTGCGTTGACAGTAATAGTCGTGCTGGTTCTGCTGGTGATCAGCATTGAACGACCAGAGAATGGATCAATACCAGAACGTGGATATGACTTCTGTGCCTGATCATTGTCCATACCACAAGTGAAGGTCAATGAATTGTCGTCAATGACAACACCTTCACCAACAGTCAGTGAGTGGGATCCAATAGTTAGTACCAGATCTCCAGTAGCAGGATCATAAGAAGCATCGGTTGGAGTATACTCTACGTTAGGACCAGAGACGCCAACGTTACATGTAATAGTATTTGCAGTAACACCAGTTACTAGGATGGATTGACCAGCATATGGATCAATGCCAGGACGTGGATAAGACTTCTCAGTCTTATTGTTGTCCATTCCACAAGTGAATGTGAATGAATTATCAGCAAGTCTGATGTATCTACCAGCCTGAACACTATGATTAGGAACAGTCAAGACGAACTGACCAGTCGCTGGATCGTAAGTAGCGTTGGTTGGAGTATAAGTTAGACTGCTGCTAGTACCAACGTAGTATGCTTCACCTGCCTGTACAGAGTTGATGTTACCACCAAGTCTAAGGTCAGATACAACAGCATCAACGATGTATGCAACGTCACGGTAGCACTTAGATGCCTCAGCATCATTAGTGAATGATCCTCTGTTAACAACAGGGAGGTTAGTGAGGTTGCTGAGTGAGAATGCATCAACAGCGATGTCAAACAGGTTCTCGATGCTGCTACGGACGTTAGCACAATCCCAGAGACCATTGTCTACTGATGGGAGATTGTCTAGGGTGCCTAGTAGAACTGCCTCAACAGTGATATCAATCAGTGAGTTGACAGCAGCAACAACATCAGAACAGTTACCAGCAACATATCCTTGGTTAACACCGTTCTGGATCAGATCTACTGGTTGTGCAGGAACAGTACGTGCGATACCATTGAGGTTACCAACACCAGCAAGATCGTTGCCGATTGCCTGCATAATGGTGTCGATGTTAGACTGTACTGCAGAGATAACGTTTACACATGCAGGAGAATCCCAGTCTTGTACAGTAGCACCATCGATATACTGATCAAGAGTATTAGCACCAGTGTTGGTAACAGCAATGTTTCTCAGTACATCAGGAACAAGTGCTCTTACCTGATTGAATACTTCTCTTGCTTCATCACGCTCAGGGTCAATGAAGGTAGAAGATGCTAGACCGTAACCAATGCAGTTATCAGTTGCAGAGATAAAGGTGTGTGCAGACTGTGGGGAGTGAGTTACAGAACCAGCGAGAGCACTGACGAAGGTGTGTGGTACGCCTGCTGCGGTGCCAGCGGCACCAACGTTAACAGTAATCGTGTTAGTGCTGATTGCAGTAATAGTAAAGGACTTTCCAGCGTAAGGATCCTGACCAGCACGAGGATAAGTATGCTGAGTCTGGTTGTTATCCTGATCACAAGTGAATGTGAGGGAATTGTTAGCGATCATCACGCCTTCGCCAACGGAAAGTCCGTGACCTGCACCGATGGTGATTTCCATCGCTCCAGATGTGGAGTTGTAAATTACATTGGTTGGGTCAAAGCTTAGGTTAGGACCAGATACACCAACGTTACAGGTGATGCTAGATTCATCTGCATCAACAATCTGACACCAGTTACCAGAGAAAGGATCTTGACCAGCACGTGGGTAAGACTTCTGTGACTGGTTGTTATCCATGGCACAGGTAAAGACCAGACTGTTGTCATCAAATCTGACATAGTTGCCAGCAACCATATCATGACCAGGAATGGTGAAGACTGATAGACCAGTTGCTGGATCGTAAGTAACATTAGTTGGAGTGTACTCCTTACGCTTCTTCTCACTGCCGAAGAATGGCATTACATTAGTAATGTAGATCTCTGCAGAGTCGTAAGTCTTAGCGTTACCACCAAACTTAACGTCATACATGATCATCTCAAGGATGTTGATAACATCGTCTAGACAATCTTGCTTGGTGTTCTGCTCTTGTGGTTCATAAGAACTGTAGAGAGGATTAGCAAGCATACGCTCGTATGCCTCTTCTGCCAACCACTCCTTGTTCTTCATGATCAGACGATGTGCGTCTGCATTAGTATCAGATACGATTGGTGGATCACCAGTCTTATCAAGAGTGATTGACTGATCCCAGAATAACAGTCTGTTGTTGATTGCTGAGTTGATAACATCAGCAGCACGTCTGAATGCAGTGATTGCTTGTGACTGTTCACCAATTAGACCATTGCTAATTGCATTACCGAAGCGGTCGAAGTATGCTCTTGCCATTGAGACAGAGTAAGCATTACCACCGAACCACAAGTCTTGCATTACTGCATCAACAATGTGACCGATATCTCTACGGCACTTGTTCTCATTTGCTTGGAGACTACGTGCTTGTGGGTTTACAAAATTAGGATTATTAGGATTCCTAATAGTATCAGGGTTGCCATCACTAATTACCTGAGTAACAATAGAAGTTAGAGTTGCGATTGCATTCTGAACGTCAGCACATGCACTAGCATCTGTGTTAGTAAGATCGCCATTGCCATCACCATAGACTGCTTCGCCAGGTGATACGCTGAGATCCTGATAACCAGAAGTTAGTTGGTTAGATACTGCATCCTGAAGATAATCTCTTACGGCATTGAAACCAGTGATTGCTTCTGTTTCTTCACCTTGGAGACCACCAGTAACCCAAGTATTGCTGCCTTCAAAATACTTCTCCATGAAGGTGATGGTCCACTGGTTACCACTCAAGAAGATGTCCATGCCCAGTGAGTCAATGAAGGCTCCTAGGTCTCTACGACACTTGTCAGGTGTACCACTTGGGAATACAAATGCTGGGTGAGCAGTTTGAATAGCACTAATAGCAGCATCAATAGCACCTGCTTTGTTGCGTCTGATTAGACGATATGCAGTCTTGAATCTTGACTGACTGGTCTCTTGTGGATCGCCAGGGAAGTAGAAGAATGGAGACTCATCATAGGTTGCAATCTCTGCAAGTGCATTATCAAGGATGTAATCTCTGTTATTATTGATCAGTCTGTAGGTATCTCTGAACCTAGAAGCAGGATCAATCTTCTGTGCTGGGTCAATAGTAACACCATTAGTGGTATCACCATCGATTTCTGCCTGTGAACCAGTCTTACCTGCGGTGATAGTACCAATAGGTAGACCACCATAAGGAGCAATCAGACTGTTAGAATCTGGATCATAAAGATCTGCCTTAACTGCTAGCAGGTTAGATACTGCTTGCTTACAAAGATCTCTTGCTCTGTTGATTGCCCAGAGGACATTCTCTTGCTCACCTGCATACTTGCTTAGTTGTCCACTGCCATTGAAGAATGACTGAATGAGCAGGATAGTATTGGAGTTGCCACCATCTCTAAGGTCTTCTGCAACTGCATCAACCATCTCACCTACATCTTCAGCAGTAACTGTAGAGGTAGGATTGAAGATACTAAGAGAAGTCATAGTATCATTGACAATATCCTGTCTGTTACTGATGATCAGGTTACGAGCATCATTGTAACGGTTTGCATTAGGATCTCTGCCAGGATTGACATAGGAAATGTCCTGAAGTCTTGGGAACTTCTCAATAATATAACCGAAGACTTCCTCTTGGATCATCTTACGGTTGCTTTCAATCAAGTTAGCAGCATCAGCATAGGTGCTGTTGTATGCAAAACCTGAAGGGTTGAGGATAGATGCTGCAGCAATATACTTAACGAAACCAGTTGGTTCTAGTGATACGTTGAACTCTTCAGTACCGCCAGCAGTTGCAGGATCTAGTTTTACATATAGTTTCTCACCAGACTTAGCACCCAATCTGTAACCGTTGATTGATACTGCAGGACGGTTCAGTGGATCTTTGATGTCATCACTGCCTAGGAACAACTTGGTGTAGTTGTTTGCATCAGCAATGGTGCCTTGAATATCAATGGTATAATACTGAGTCTTCTTGACATTAGCAGCATCATCCGAGATCTTCTTAGGTGGAATGAT
>CEOC01001315.1_pt1 | contig 26085 bp, 30 predicted proteins | sample 356191 | NCBI WGS metagenome assembly CEOC01 (sample SAMEA2619952, study PRJEB7988) | marine metagenome | biome: marine biome (ENVO:00000447); feature: deep chlorophyll maximum layer (ENVO:xxxxxxxx); material: "saline water (ENVO:00002010), including plankton (ENVO:xxxxxxxx)" | depth 17 m
CTCTTGATAAACTCAGGAAGGCAACTATCAATTGGGTGATGCAACCTCTTGGTAAATCATCTGATAAATATCTAGATAAACAATTCTGGCTTGCCTCTAGTGATCGTCTGATGTACGAAGGCAAGGCACCAGAACTAGCAGAAACTAAAGCAGGTCGTATGCCTGCATTTTTTGAGCACAGTAATGTCAACCTCCCCCAATATGCTTGAGGTCTTCGGAATGGAAGCCCGAGCTGTACTGACTGAAATGCAAGATCGCTTTCCAGTGGTCACACCTTCACCCGAAGACTCAATTGAAAAGATCATGTACCGCTCAGGACAACGTTCAGTTGTTGAGTGGTTAGTAAACCGACTCGAAAACAACGATGGCTAAACGGAAAGGGAAAAAGGCTAAAAAATTTATCAAGAGAAGAATTAAAAAAGCTGCTCGTGATCAAAAGATCACCAAGAATGAATTAAAAAAGATAAGGCAAAGAGCCAAGAAAAAGTCAGTTGATCTTAAAGAGACTAGGCTAAAGAAACAGGTCAAAAAATTTGTCAAGAAAAGATCCTCGAAGTCAATCAAACTGCAGATCAAAAAGGCAGGTAGAGACGGCAAGGTAACACGAAAGGAAGTCAATAAGATCAAGAATCAAGCCAAGAAAAAAAGGACTAATACTAAACCACTTGGTATTAAACTCAATACAAATAAGGCTGTTAAGAAACAGTTGAAGACTTACACCAAGAAACAAGAGAAGAAAGGCAAGAAAGGTACTATTATTAACAAGCCCGCCACGAAAACTATTTCCAAAATCAAAGGCAAGGGTGGTGCCTTTAAAAAAACTGGGATCAGGGGTGACAAGCAGCTTGATAAGTTTTTAGAAAAGAATGTATTGGAGAAGCCAGTTATTCAGCCTCCTAAACGCAAAAAAAATACTTGGAGTCCAAATAGAGTTGAGAGACAAGTTGCTAAGTCGTGGAGTAAACGTTTTAAAAGTGATGATTTTAAACCCAAGCGTTTGAAAGTCGGTGCTAAATCTACTGGTCGAATGGGTAAATATACCGACAAAAAAGGTAACTTTGATCAGAAACAATACCTTGCTGATGTGCGTGAAAGCACCATAAGCCGAGCTGAAAAGCGCGGTTTTAAAGGTGACGCAGCGAAAGCTCTTTCGCGAACAGCTCCTAAGATGCCAGGTGAAGTCAAGCCTAAATACGGTAGTGCCATTACAGACCTCAAGAACAAACTTGGGAAGATTAATTATAAAGATAAAATAACTGAGACTACTTCTAAACTTACTCAGACAGTTAAGTCTGATGCCAGTAAATACAAAAAAACTGGTCTAGATATTATTAAGCGTCGTAGTTCTGAAGATGGCGCGTTGCCAGCCACCAAACCAAAATAACAACCTAAATAAATGACAGCACAAGCACGGTACGAAGCTCTCAGTTCTGACCGGAACCAGTTTCTACAATCCGCAATTGATGCTTCTAAACTTACTTTGCCATATTTGATTAAGCAGGATGAGGACAACAGTTCTCACAAAACTCTGCTCAATCCCTATCAAAGCGTTGGTGCAAAGGGTGTAGTTACATTAGCTTCTAAGCTGATGCTCGCTCTATTACCTGTACAAACAAGCTTCTTCAAACTTCAGGTTGACGAGACCAGTCTGATTGGTGAAGGCATTGATCCAAAAGTTCGCTCTGATCTTGACTTGTCATTTTCAAAGATCGAGCGGACCATGATGGAATCAATCGCCGCATCTGATGATCGTGTCACCGTACACCAAGCATTGAAGCATCTTGTCGTAGCAGGCAACGCTTTGATCTACATGGCAAAAGATAAACTGAAGCTTTATCCTTTGAATCGGTATGTTGTAGATCGAGATGGTTTAGGAAATGTAATTGAGATCGTTACTAAAGAACGAATCAGCAAAAAATTAGTAGAGGAAATGTTCCCTCAGCTCAAGTCAATGGTTGTTGACAGTGAGGAGAGTTATGCAGGGACAGGTCAGAATAATCAATGCGATGTGTACACCCACATTCGGCGTGACAATAATCGCTATATCTGGCATCAAGAGGTTTATGGAAAGATTATTCCTAAGTCTCAAGGCAAGGCACCTCTTGACACGAACCCTTGGTTGGCCTTGAGGTTTAACACCGTAGACAATGAAGCTTACGGTAGAGGCAGGGTAGAAGAATTTATTGGTGATCTCAAATCACTTGATGCCTTGTCTCAAGCAATCATTGAAGGCAGTGCTGCTGCTGCAAAGGTTGTCTTTACTGTGTCACCTTCTAGCACCACTAAGCCAAGCACCTTAGCTAAGGCAGGCAACGGTGCAATTGTTCAAGGAAGACCTGACGACATTGGTGTTGTACAAGTCGGTAAAACGGCTGACTTTAATACTGCCTATCAGATGATTCAATCACTTGAACGTCGGATTGCAGAAGCCTTCCTCATTCTTACTGTCCGCAATAGTGAGCGCACTACTGCTGAAGAGGTGAGGATGACACAGATGGAATTAGAGCAACAGCTTGGAGGATTATTCTCCCTGCTTACTGTTGACTTCCTTGTTCCTTATCTCAACCGCAAACTAAGTGTTGCACAAAAAGCTGGTGAGATCCCACGTCTTCCATCCAAACTTGTCAAACCAACCATTGTTGCTGGTGTGAATGCATTGGGTCGTGGTCAAGATCGTGAAAGTCTTGCCATGTTTATGCAGACTATTGCAGGGACTATGGGTCCAGAAGCAATTGTCAAATACATCAACCCGGAAGAGGTCGTTAAACGACTTGCTACATCACAAGGTATTGATGTACTGAACCTTGTTCGTACCGCTGAGGAAGTCCAAGGTGAGCAGGCAGCTGCACAAGAACAACAGGAGCAGCTTGAACTTACTAAACAAGCTAGCAAATTTGCACAGGTTGCACAGGCAGAAGGTCAGACTGAACAGCCGCAACCACCAGCTACACCTCAGCAAATTAATCAACCCACACAAGAGTAAACCACCCCATGGCAGAAGTACTTACATCTATGGAGCCAGCAGAACAGCCTGGCGAACTTAATGCTGAAGAGCAGAACTCACTTGAAGTAGGCGAACAGCTTGCACAAGAACAAGAGACACTGCTTGCTGGTAAATATGATTCAACTGAGCAGCTTGAGCAAGCTTATCTTGAACTTCAACAAAAGCTTGGCGCTGACGAAGAGGGTGAACCTCAAGAGGAAGAGCCTGGTGAAGAGCAAGATAGTTATGAAGAAGATGATGGTGAAGAGGTTGAAGGTGGACTAACTGATGAAGACATCGAAGCCCTTCAAGATATGGCAGGCGGTGAGCAACAGTACGAGCAGATGCTTGGCTGGGCTAGTGATAACCTGAGTGAAGCAGAGATTGACATGTATGACGATGTCATGGATTCAGGTGATCCAGCTGCCTGTTTCTTTGCCGTCCAAGCTCTCATGGCTAGGTATGGCGATAGCACTGGTGTAGATGGAGAACTCCTTACTGGCAAGAGTCCAACCACTGTTGCTCAGGGATTCCGCAGTCAGGCTGAACTTGTACAGGCTATGTCAGACCCTCGCTATGAATCTGACCCTGCATACAGGTCTGATGTTATTAACAAACTAGAAAATTCGGAGATTGACTTCTAATGGGTAAAAAGAAAAAGTTCGGTTTTAGTGATGCACTGGAGATTGCTCAAGGAGCAGCATCAGTTTACGCCGCTTTTAATTCAGGTAACTCTACAAACCTCGCAGGTTCTGAGGGTGGTAAAACACCAAAGCTTAAAGCGAAGACTAGCAAAAACATCGATCAATCCCCCCTTGCTAAAGAATATAACCGCAAAAATTTCATGCAGTAATGGCTCACCAAAGCAATGTCATGCAGGCGTACGTGACTCGTTACGATCCTGAACCTGAACAAAAAAAACAACCTACTGAAACTACAAAAAAAGTAATCAATAAAAAGAAATAGCAGATGGTGTAGAGGAGGTTCGATTCCTCCTCCTGCTCTATGGCACTGAGCCCGTACGCGGATACCTCAGCTGCCGTCTAGACGGTGGGATAGACCACACACTTCAAAGCTTTGAAGAGATTGATTCATACATTCTCTTTTTATAATGGCACAACAAAATTCTACGCTGACCACAAGCCTTACACGGCCTGGTCAATCTAACGCTGCGGGTGATGCCCGCGCCCTGTATCTCAAGCTTTTTAGCGGTGAGATGTTTAAAGGATTCCAGAACAACACGATTGCTCGGGATCTGATCATGAAGCGTACCCTGAAGAACGGCAAGTCTTTGCAGTTCATCTACACAGGCCGTACCAAAAGTGAGTTTCATACGCCTGGCAACAGCATTTTGGGCAACTCTGATGGTGCACCTCCGGTGGCCGAGAAGACCATCACCGTTGATGACCTTCTGATCAGCTCAGCCTTCGTCTACAACCTGGATGAAGTCCTCAGCCACTACGACCTGCGTAGCGAGATCTCCCGCAAGATCGGCTATGCACTGGCTGAAAAGTATGACCGGCTTGCCTTCCGTGCTGTTGCACGTGGTGCCCGTCAAGCTTCCCCTATCACCAAGTCTGGCTTCGTAGAGCCCGGTGGTACTCAGATTCGCGTGGGTTCTACCACCAACGATTCTGACGCTTTCTCTTCCTCTGCTCTTGTGTCTGCCTTCTACGACGCAGCAGCTGCTCTCGATGAGAAGGGTGTTTCTTCTGACGGACGTGTGGGTGTTCTTAACCCCCGTCAGTACTACGAACTGATCCAAGCTGTTGGTTCCAACGGCCTGGTCAACCGCGATTCTCAAGGCACCGCGCTGCAAGGCGGCAACGGAATCATTGAGATCGCCGGTATCAAGATCTACAAGTCCATGAACATTCCGTTCCTGGGTAAGTACGGTACTGCTTATGGCGGTACTACTGGCGTTACCTCTCCGACCAATGTCGGTTCCTTCGTCGGTGAAACCATGGAAGACGCTTCTGGCGCTCAGACTGGTATCAACAACGATTACGGTACTGCCGCTGAAGTTGGCGCCAAGTCCTGCGGTCTGATCTTCCAAAAGGAAGCAGCCGGTATGGTCGAAGCCATCGGTCCTCAGGTGCAAGTCACCAGTGGCGACGTGTCCGTGGTCTACCAAGGCGACGTGATGCTCGGCCGCTTGGCTTGTGGCGCAGATTATCTGAACCCTGCAGCTTCTGTTGAGCTGTACGTGGGTGCTTCTGCTCCTTCTGCATTCTGATTTTATTTATACACAAGGGATCCTTCGGGGTCCCTTTTTTTTATTGAACGAGATCTCTTTATGGCTATCCCTAGTTCACCTACAACTGACCAACTGACTGCAGTAAATGAGATTCTCATGTCTGTAGGCCAAGCTCCTGTCACTAAACTTGAAAACACCAACCCGGACGTTGCGCTTGCTTTTGAGACGCTCACTAGCGTGTCGCGTGAAGTGCAGGCAGAAGGCTGGACATTCAATAAAGAATATCATTTATCTTCTTTTGTACCTGATGCAACAACAAAGGAAATCTCTATTCCTTCTGATGTGTTGCAAGTAGATCTATCCAACCATCACGCTAACAAAGACAAAGATGCTGTTCAGCGTAAAGGTAAGTTATATGATCGACAAAACCATACATATGAATGGAGTGAAACACCAACCGTAGATGTTGTTTATTTCTATGATTGGGGTGATCTTCCTAAGCCCATTCGTGACTATATCGTTGCACGTTCAGCAACTATTTTCTCTAGTCGGATTGTAGGTGATCCCACGCAATACCAGCTATTGCAACAGAAGGAGCAATACAACCGTGCAATGGCAATGGAATATGAATGCAACCAAGGTGACTATACATTCTTTGGTCATCCTGAAGGTGGCAACTTCTATGTCAGCTACGAACCTTACAACGCACTCTATCGACAATAATGGCAAACATCACTCAACAAATACCTGATTTCCTGGGTGGTGTATCCACGCAACCTGACGATCAAAAGCTCCCTAATCAAGTATCTGAAATTATTAACGGATACCCAGACCCTACTTTCGGTCTTATTAAACGTCCTGGTTTTAGCTGGAAGGCTGACCTTGGTTCATCCACTACCTATGCCACTGGTCATTGGTTCTATTTCCGTGTCTCTAGTACTGAAGCGTATGTAGGTGTTATTAAGGCTCAGCAAATCAAGCTTTGGAACACTAATGGCACAGCTGCCACCATGACAGGCGGTTCTAGTCAGACTTACTTAAATGGTAATCACAATGACTTTCATGTCATCTCTAGACAAGATCAAATCATCGTTATTAACAAGACTATTACAACTGCTATGTCCTCCACTACTGTTAGTGGTTCTGTTGCAGCTACTGTCGATAGTATTGCCAATCTCCCCGCTGCTAGTTCCAATAGCGGTTCTATTTACAAAGTAAGTAATACCTCTGCAGCAGAAGATGATTTCTACGTTAAGTCTGATGGTACTACTTGGAATGAAACTGCAAAGCCAGGTATTAAATTAGGCTTGGATAACGCAACCATGCCACACAAGTTAGTACGAACCAGTGCTAATAACTTTACCTTCAGTGCTATTACTTATGACAACCGTACTGTTGGTGATGATGTCACTAATCCTAATCCAGGATTTATTGGCAAAAAATTGACATATGGTTTCTTTGCTAACAACCGTCTTGGGTTCTTGGCTGGTGACAATGTGACTCTCAGTCAACCTGCACGTGGAGAAAACTTCTTCAATTACTTCGTCAACTCTGCACAGGTCCAAACTGAAGCAGATCCTATTGACCTTAAGTGTGTAAGTCTTCGTCCAGTTACGTTGACTGCGGCAGTACCTGTTTCTCAGGGTGTCGTGCTATTTAGTCAGCAACAGCAGTTCATGCTGTTCTCTGATACTGGTATCCTTAGTCCTTCTCAGGCTGTTATTAAAAGCATCTCTAACTATGAGGTTGATCCTGTTGTAGCGCCTACTGAGAATGGCACCAACATAGTATTTATCAATAAGACGACTGACTACTGCCGTGTGTTTGGTATGCAGACACAAGGTCAGGGCGCAAGTCCTTTGTTTGTTGACTTAGGTAAGACTGTAACTCAGTACATTCCTCAGTCAGTATCAGCAATGTTTTCTGATACTCAAAACTCTTTTATCGGTCTTTACGGTCAGGCAAGTAAAAAGATCTATTACTACAGATCGTACGGTGAAGGTGAACAGACACTTATGCGCTCATGGTACAGCTGGGAAATGCCTGGCGATGTCCAGTTCTTTGCAACTGATACGGACACCATGATTGCGGTTGTAAAGGGTGTGGATCAAATGACACTTTTGACTGCACAGCTTAATGCACTTCCTACAAGTACAACCACTGTTTCTGGCAATCCATCGTTTGATTTTATGGTTGCTCCTACATCTAAGACTTACGATGTAGCAACTAAGACCACGAAATTATTTGTACCGTTTGAGTTAATTCCAGGTCTTACACCTGTTTGCGTACAAGATGCTACATCAGGCTCCACGCAGTCTGGTCTATTTCTTACACCTACCACTAGTAGTACAGGTGGTAATCATTTTATTCTCACTGGTAAGGACTACAGTTCTTTAAACTGGAAGGTTGGTTATAAACTTAACTTCTCTGTTGACTTGCCTAGACTTTACTACAGAAACGGTGACTTTGTCGATTACACAGCATACTTAACTGTTGCACGGATGATGTTTTCAGTTGGTTTGTCTGGTGAGGTTGAGTTTAAAGTTACCTCTAACAATGAAGCTGAAAAAACCACGGCAGGCGTAATCTTTAATACTGGTTATTCACCGCTTGATCAGGTGCCAATTGAAGACCGTAATGTCTTTACTGTTCCAATCAATCAACGTAATACTAGCTATTCATTGAAAGTATTTAGCGATACTCCATACATTGTATCTCTGAACTCAGCTATGTGGGAAGGAAATTATGCAACTAAATACTACAGGAGAGCTTAATGGCTAGTAACACTAAAAAGATATACAAGGCTAATAAACAGACTGGTCTCAGTAATTACGAGCAAAGCCTTAATAGGTTTTATTCGTCACAATACCAAAACAAGGTAGACAAGGAGCTTCGTGACGAACAAGCGAAGGATACTTATAAGCTCAATATGCAGATTCGCGATCAACGCGAAAACGCCAAACTAGAAGCTTTTGAGAAGTCCGAGGACCGGTTTGTTGACCAGCTAATCTTTAATCAGAAAGCTGAACAAGAAGCTCTTGAAGGTGAAGAAAAAGTCTTTAATGAACGCATCCTTGCAAATGCATTTGAGACTGACGAAAATAACCTTGCATATCAAAAACAAATTATTGATAGCAGGTATGAATACGATGCAGCCGAAAGAGGCATCAGCGATGCTATTGCCAGTAATACAACAAATAAGGCTCTTATCTCCTTAGGTGCTGAGCAAGATACAGCACAAGTTGAAGGTCAGAAAAAGTCTCTTAAGCTACGTCAACAAGAAGCTAGAGCAGAAACTAATACACAGCAATACCAAAACCGGCTCAGATCGCTTCAAGAAGAAGGTGTATCACGTGCTCGTGGCCGAGCTGGTAAAACTGCTCAACGGTCACTGCAATCCATTAAAGCGTTAGCTGGCGTCAACTCTGCATTAATTGCTGATCGGTTGACTAAATCTGAACAAGCTATCGAAATTGAAAGGGAGATCATCAACGCTCAGTTAGGTGAAAAAGGGTACATTGAAAGAGGGAGGCAGCTCCGTGAGCAACAGTCAGAACAGCGAAAGACAAGTACTGTTGATAATTTAAAAGCACAACAGGACCAAGTAGCTAAGTCACTTGGTATTACTACTGAACAGTTCAACATGACTCGTGAGCAATTGGGTAGATCACTGTTGTCTGCTGCTGATTCTTACGAGAAGCGTGTCTCTTCTATCAAACAACAGAAGTTTGCTGCTGACATGCAGGCTTATGCCCAGCGTCAATTGCAGCCACGTGTTCAACCAGCTATTCCTAAACCGTTTGAAACTAAACAACCGCTAGCAATTAAACCGCCAAGACCTGTCAAACCTGTTTGGTCTAAGTATTCAGGTACAACGGCACAGGATACTAATCCCGTCTTGCAGGGTATTTCTGGTGTCGCTGGGGTTGTAAGTACTGTCGGTATGGTGTCAGGACAGCCAGTTGTAGCGGGAGTCGCCGCTGGTGTCAGCTTTGGTGCACAGTTACTTGACCAATATGTTTTCTAATTAACTATGTCTAAATTTCAAGGGTACGCCCAAGAAAATAGAGGGTTCAACCCTGTACAGGTTCCCGATACATCTAGACGCATCCTTGAACAGGCAGAAGAAACCGTACGCGGTCTTCAAGCTGTACGAGATGCTGATATTGCGAACACTGCAGCTTATCTGAATTCCTTCCATAAAGCTTTAGATCAGGAGGGTGAGTCTCGTAGTGAGGCTTACCGGATGATGAATCTCAATAACGAGGTTCGGAAAGACAACGCTAAAATTAAACTTGAAGAAGCAGAAGCTCGTCGTAAGCTTGCTGGTCAAAACCGTGAGGCTATCTACAAAGGTCTTGCAGAATTCAGTAAGACTGCAGCACAGGCTGTTGTAAGTTATCAAAAAGAAAAGTTTGATAATGAATACAACGAAGAATTAACAAGGCTCTACTCACAAGACCTTGCTGATCGTAAGGATGCAGAGGGTTATATTGCTGATAAATTCACCAATGAAAACCTAGATATTCAATCTACTCAAGTTTTGGCTGGTGCTGCTGCCGCTGAAGAAGCGGGTGCAGATCCTCTTCAAGTCGCAGAAATGCGCCAAAACACACACGGTTTAAGTACAGCAATTAAAAAAGCTCGTCTTGATTTTGCAGCAGAACGTTGGGGTGTTTATCTTCAGCAAAAATTTGCTAGCGATACGGAAACCCAAATCAAACTCTATGGTCCTAACGGTGGATTTATAGACGGCACTCCTTCTCAGGCTGTGTCTAGTCGTGACAAGGCATTCGTTGCTCAACAGCTGCTTACCAGTTTCATGAAAGAAAATGGTATGTACGGTATTAAGGCATCCATGCTTGTCCCTGCATTACGTAAAATGCGTGCGGGAACAGACTCTCTTGTTTCTTCTGCTCTTCAGAATGAAATCAATCTGCAAAAACTCGATAAGATTCAAGCTTTAGAAAACTCTATTTTCCAAAGTAGGGTCGAGCCTAGTGCAGCAAGACGGTTCCATAAAGCATTTGCTGGTCTTCAATTTCTTCTTCCCAACGGAAGACAGGAAGCACGTGAACGTCTTTTCAAATTAATGGAGACACCACGTCAGATTGTCAATGGTGTACCTGTTGGATTTAGTGATGATGAGATTACTGAAATTGCTAACTCCACACTCCCGTCAATGGGAAACAAAACGCTTGCTGAACTCTTTCCAACTGATTTTCTGAGAATCAATCAGCAACGTGCTCAGCGTGTCTACAACCGTTATACAGCTGAGACACGGGCTGAAGATATGGCTATTGATAAAAACTTTAAACAGCTCCAACAGACTCTAGTTGCTGATGTCACTGAAGGTGATAACCAACTAGATCTTTCTGACGAGAACATTGATGCTCAAATTACTGAGTACACAAAGCTCGGGCCTAAGTACAATAATCACGTAAAGCTGTTGCAAAGCTTCCGTCAATTTACTCCTGAAGCTGTAGCTGAAGAACCGTTTGTAGAGCAGGCAGAGGAAAAGATTAAGTATGGTCTTATGACTGCTGAGGAGGCCATGCAGCTTCCTGTTTCCTACGAAACTCGTGTTGAATTAGCTAAGAAAGCTCAAGAAACCAATTCAATATCTGCTTCTAAAACTCATCGTACTGAAGCTGAGGATCACATCAAAGCTTACTTACGTGACCGTGCAAAAGATCATGGTGGTAAAACCACTCACCGTTCTTTACATGTCATGACTCAGTACGCATCTAATAAATTTGCTACTGACTACATCACTGCACGTCGTAACGGCTTAACTGAACAACAGGCTTACGACGACGCTATCGGTAAGTTTAATACAGAGTTTGATAAAGAACAGAGCGGTATGTATGCCATCGATAATAACTATGCCAAGGATGGTTTCCGCTCTGGCGTTTATAAGCACTTTAAAGCAAAAGAAGCAAAAACTAGTGACTATGAAGCAACCGCTACTCGTATTAACGAAACCCTCACACAGAATCGCTCTGATATCTCTACTCAGCTTGTCGATATTGATCCCCTTAAAAAAGTAGCTCAGCAGCTCGATACTGGTCAAAAACCAACAATTGTTCCTCAAATTCAAATGGTACAGCGATTAGCTAGAAAGCCTGATGGTTCTAGTTATAGCTATGCAGAAGTATTAATGAGGCAGATGGAAGCTCATGGAATAAAAGCTCCTGAGAATATCGAAGCTGCTATTGAGATGGAGAATGTAATTCCTCCACGTTATTCATTCCTACGTAACTACCCTTCTCCCACCAACACTGACATTATGATTATGTCTGCTGGTGGTCAGTCGGTTTATAACCGTAACTATCAAGTTACTCCAACACAATCACAAGCCTTAGATGTGTTGGGTAAGTATGAGTCCGATCCTGTTGGAAGCTACAACGCAATGAATGAAGGTGGAGCTGACGGTGGTCGCACAGTTGTTGGTCGTAGTGGTCCCAGTCAAGGGATTATTGGTGCCAACTTGGTTGACTTAACTGTGGGTCAGGTTATCGAGTTACAGAAAGCCGGTCGTATTCATGCTGCTGGTCGTTATCAATTTATTGGTAACACTTTGCCTGGTGTTGTACAACGTGCTGGTGTCCCGCTTGATGCCCGGTTCAACGAACGTACTCAGGATCTTCTGGGTCTGACGCTGCTTCGGGAGCGTGGTATCCAACCTTGGATCGGTCCTTCTGATAAAGCCACGCCCAGGGAACGAGCAATCATCGAAGCTGCGCGTGCACAACCTATTTCATTCGGCCCTTCTCCCTGGCAGCAAAGTCAAAATATGAACCCAGAAGTTGTTGAACGTCTTACTCCTGCTAACTAATGGATATTACAAATGAATTGGATCAAATAAAATATGATCCACTAGAAGAGGAGGAACGTCTCCTTAATGCACAGCGGGAGGAAGAGCGACGCGATCAAGAGCTACGTGATGCTGCTGTTCGTGAAGAAGAAGAGCGTAAGGCTGCCGCTGCTGCTGAAAAAGAAAAAGAAGATAGTAAGCACTTTGGTGATCGAGTCCTTGACACTCCTGTCGTAGGACAAGTGGCTAGCGTTGGTGCAGGTGTCATTGACACTGCATTTGACGCTGCCTCTTTGATCCCCTGGCTTAAGCCTGCTGATGAGTGGTGGGATGAGCACCACGGTCGTGATCGCGAGATGAACGGTGTTAATAAGTTCATCCGTGATGCCTCTGGAATCATTATCCCAACCCTTACTGGTGGTGGTCTTGTCGCTAAGGGTGCACAAGGTCTGGCTGCTGCAGGCAAGCTCGGTAAAACAGCACAAGCTGCCTCTGCTCTTCGTCGTACCCAGGTCCTCGGCAAGATTGCTGTTGACCTTGGTGTAGGTACTGCTGTTGAGGCAGTGTCTGAGCAGACTGATGAAGCTGGCAACCTTGGTACTGCCTTGGAAGACATGCTCGGTGTTCAGGTTCCCTGGGCAAGCCGTGACTCCGATAGCCCTGATGTAATTCGAGCCAAAAATTTGTTGGAGAGTTTTGCTTTAGGTGGAGCTGTTGGTGTTGCTGATGCATTCTTTTCTTTGCGTCCACGCACTACACTTATTCCTAAAGACGAAGCAGCTAAGCAAATTCTTGACGAGCGTAACTTCACTGAATCAGTCAACCTTAATCAAGCCGATGGTGACGAATTAGTTGCTAAGGTAGTCGCAAACCAGAATGCACGTGATGAAGCACTGATTGAAAAAGGTGTGCAAAGGTTTGAAGAAGCAGCAGGTGCGTATGACCCTTATGTCAATACACCATCCTTTGAGATGGAGCGTCCTGTTCTGAACTATCAACCTGATGTGCCTATGGCTAAGGTTGCTTATGCCCGTATTGCAGACAACATCGGTACTACTTACGGTGCTGCTCCCCCAGTAGCTTCTGAGTATTACATGAAGGAAATCCTTCGTGCTGATGCACCGGGTCGTTCTGTACTGCTTGATGAAATTGTTGACAAAGCTAAGCCTGAGTTCGATGCTCGTATCAAGACCTCCAAAGGTACTGAAACTGTTAATGCTGCTGAACAACGCAAAGCTCTCAATGAGTTGACAGAAGCTGTTACTAAGTCAGACCCTACAGAGTTCAAAAACTTAGTTGAAAAATCTCTCGACTTTACTGAAGATCGTATTGTAGTTGGTGGTGAAAAAATTAAGCTACTTACTACTGCAGGTGCTAAGCAAGCAACTGAAGTGTTGATGCGTGGTTTAGACATCATTGCACCAGAGAAGCTTCGTGCCTCTGCAATGGTGACTAATCAAGCTGCTACTGACCAAGCTATCCTTTCTACAGCTGTTGATGTCATTGGCGATAGCGTCAATACAGCTAGTCAGCAGGAAATGATCATTGATAACCTTGCTTTGCTTATCCGTGAAGTAGGTGTCCACAAGTCGATTAAAGGTACTGGTCTTAATGCTGTCAAGTTCCTTGAAGAAGCTAAGCGTGCAGATACACTTGATGTTGATTGGTGGGCTAACGAAGCTGATCATTTTACAGAAGCTGTTGCTGAGCACACACGTAAAGCAACTGAACTTGCTTCTGAACTAAAGACTGTTGCCAAGCAAAACCCTGAATACCTGAAGCCTCTTTACCGTGAAATGGCAAAGACTGGCGGTAAGGTTGATTCGATCCATGCCCTCAACAAACTTGTAGAGAATCGTCTTGGTTTTTGGAAGAAAGCCTTCCGTGATGGAAGCCCTGAAATGCCCTCAAACCTTGTACGTGAGATCCAGACTGCTAGGTACAACAGTGTCTTGACTGGTCTTGCACCTGTTCGTGCCGCCGCTGGTGCTTTCACCGCTCTTGTCGGTAAGCCTTTGACTGTGTTTGCAGGCTCTGCAGGTGGTCGTATCTTTGGTGGTAAGGAAGGTGCTGATGCTTGGAAACGAGCTATGTACACATACGGTGGCGTTTTTGAAAACCTGCAACGTGGTTTTAAGAACCTTCAGACTGAGTGGAAGTATGCACTAGATAACCCTCGTGCCTCTGCTAACCATGCACGTAAGGATCTTCAGGTCAATGCACTTGATGACTACGAAACTCTTGAAGAGATGTCATCCCAGTGGTATCAGGATGGTCACTTTGGAAAGGTTGCTGTCTGGAACATGACTAAAACCCTTGCATTCCTAAATGACAAACCACTTCCTCGTTTTGGTTTGAATGCAATGCGTGCAATTGATGGCTTTACCAAGTCATTTACTGCAAGTATGGCGTCTCGTGCAAAGGCATACGATGACCTGCTTTCACAGTCACGCGGTGCTTTTAACGAAGCTGATTTCCAAAAGATGCAGCGTGACATCTATAACGACATGTTTGATGCGGATGGTCTGATGAAGGCTGACTCTGCCAATGTTGCACAAGATGCTGCTGCCTTTGCTGCAGGTGAGATTAACCTCAACCTTGACTCTGAAGTTGTTGACAGTCTTGAGAATGTCATGCGTAACTTCCCAGTCATGAAGTCAATCTTTATGTTCCCCCGTACTGGTGTTAATGCACTTGACTTGGCTGCTACCTTTAGCCCTGGTAATGCAGTAGCTGCTATCACTAATGGCAAGCTAAACCTTGCACTAGGGAAAGCAAGACGTGTGTTTGCTGCACAGTCTGAAAGGCAGATCAAAGACGTTATGTCTGAGCATGGTCTTGCTGGTTTTGGACCTGAAGCATTCAAACAGCTGCAAGCTGAATACACAGGTCGCTACATGATGGGTAGTGCAGTAACTATGGGAGCTGCATTGATGGCTGCACAAGGTCTTATTACTGGAAGTGGTCCTCAAGACGATGCAGAAAAGCGTCGTATGCAAGGTATGGGTTGGAAACCCTTCTCATTTAAAGATCCTGTTACTGGCAAGTGGTTGAGCTACCAAGGTCTAGAACCCTTTGATTCATTCCTTGGTCTTACTGCTGATATTGTCTTTAACTTTAATCGTGTAGACGAAGCTGTTACTGAAGATTGGTTCCGTGCTTTGGCACACTCTGTCTCTATGAATATCAGTCAAAAGACTTTCCTTAGTGGATTTGAGCCTTTGGCTGGTCTTATTAGTGGTGATCCTTCTGCGTTGAACCGTTTTATGGTCAACAATACCGATCAACTCATTCCTGGTGCTGGTATCCGTAGCCTCTTGAATAAGGCAATCACACCTCAACTCAAAGACGTTGAGAACAACTACCAAGGTTGGCTTGCTAACCGCAATAAGTGGTTGATTGGTGATGGTATTGAAGACTACCTTGATATTTATACAGGTGATCCTATTAACTATACCGATCCTTGGACTCGTGCATGGAACACCTTTGCACCTTTCTTCAAGGTAAACCCTGGTATGGAGCCCTGGCGTCAACAACTACTTGCTAGTGGTTGGGATAACCTTCAAACCGTTCGTCGTAATCGTACAGATGGACAACCATTGAAGCCTGAGGAACGTCAATTCATTAATAATTGGATTGCTCAGAACTATAAGCTAGGTGAACGTGTAGAAAAACTCTTTAATGCTGGACCAAAGTTTTGGGACAAAAAAATGAAAGAGTATGTGAAGGAAAGGGGTCTTAAAACCCAGGATGAATATCCAATCAAAGAAACTCTCCTCCACCAACTCCTTGATGAGCTTCATAATGATGCTTTTAGGGCTGGTTTTGACGCTCTAAGCTCTACAAATGCTGACTATGCAGCACGTAAAGAAATGACATCCTATCGAGATTCGCAGCTCAATCAAGGTAACTATGCAGAAGCAAGTGATACTGCTGCTGCTATTAAAAAAATTACTGACATACCTAGATAAAACATGACATACTCACCATTTACTGCTACAGGTGATGGTACTACAACTCAATATACTATCGCCTTTGAATATATTGATACGGCTGACATTAAAGCACGTGTTAATAACGTAGCTACTACTGCATTTACTGTTTCTGGTAGTACTGTCACGTTCACTACTGCACCTCCTAGTGGTCAGTCCATTAAGATCTTTCGTGACACGGATAACCAAACTATCCAGGCTGATTTCCAGTCTGGTAGTGCTCTTCGGGCTGTTGATCTGAACAGTAACTTTACGCAGCTGTTGTATGTAACGCAGGAATCTACTGACGTTGCAGATACTGCGACAACTGATGCCTCAGCTGCTGTGACAACCGCTAATGCAGCTAGTGCTACAGCTAATACGGCTTCAACTAATGCATCCAACGCTGTATCAACTGCCAATACAGCCAGTGCAAATGCAACCACAGCTTTAAACAACTCACGTGAAAGCGATGGCTCTGGTGGCTTTAATTCTGCAATTGATAAGGCAAACACTGCGCTTACAACAGCAAACTCTGCCACTACAACAGCAAATACTGCTAATACAGCCGCTAGTTCTGCCGTATCAACTGCTAATACCGCATCTACAAATGCAACTACAGCTGTAAATACTGCTAACACAGCGTCTACTAACGCTACAGCTGCTGTCAATACGGCTAATACAGCTTCAACCAATGCTTCTACAGCGTTGTCCACAGCAAATGCAGCTTCTACAAACGCGACTGCTGCACTTAACAACTCACGTGAGTCAGATGGCTCTGGCGGATTTACTACCGCCATTGCAAAAGCAAATACAGCACTTTCAACGGCTAATACTGCCAGCTCAAATGCGTCAACGGCGCTTTCAACAGCTAACACAGCCAGTACAAACGCCTCAAATGCTGTTACAACGGCGAATGCGGCTTCTACTGCCGTATCTAATGCTGCGTTTTACGCTCCTGTAGCGAATGTCGCTGCCATTCCTGGCAGCCCGGCTAACGAAGATCGTATTGAGATCCTAGATTCTACTGGAATCCAATCATTTTCACCACTTTCAGGACTACCAAGTGGATTTACAGGCAGTTCAGACCTGACTGTACGTCTTCAGTACAGCAGTTCGGCAAGCTCTTGGGAGTTCAAACAGTATTTTGCTGCTGACCCTGAGAACCGTTACGCCACTAACTACCTTCCTGTTATCAAAGGTGATGGCACAAGCAGTGGTCAAGTCGGCAAAATTACTCTCAACTGCTCTAATAACAACCACGGTGTAGCTATTCAGTCGCCTCCACACAGTGCTGGCGCTACTTACACATTGACACTGCCCACAGCACTGCCCACTGTTGCAGGTCAATCACTAACATCTGATACCTCAGGCAACCTTGGTTTTACCACTGTTGATGCTGCTTTTGTAGAAACACCACAGACTATTTCTACAAGCAAGGTTATTGGTGCAAACATCAATGCAGGAATGATGGGTCCGACGGTCACTATCGCTTCCGGTGTAACTATCACTGTCGGTCAAAACTCTCAACTAACTGTACTTTCTTAAATCATGGCATACGGAAAAATCAAAGCCGACCAGATTGTTTTTGACAATAGTGGTTCGGATACAACTGTAAACGTATCAGATCTTGCTGGTTCTGGCGGTGTTGCACCCCTAGCATCTCCTACTTTTACTGGCACTCCCGCTGCGCCCACTGCAGCACAAGGAACTAACACAACACAGGTAGCAACCACAGCATTTGTTAACGCTGAAATTGCTGCTGATACAGCTAATTTGGCTCCTCTTGCTAGCCCTGCGCTTACTGGTGCTCCTACAGCTCCTACAGCTTCGCAAGGTACGAATACAACACAAGTCGCAACAACTGCTTTTGTCAATGCAGAGATTGCTGCAGACCTTACAGCTGCTATTGGCTCTACCGTACAAGCATTTGATGCTGACACAACAAAAAACGATGTAGCTAATACCTTTACTGCAGCTCAAACACTAAATGCTGGTCTTACTGTCGATGGTCCTTACAAGCAGGCTGCTGAAGCTGTAAGTGCTCTCGACATTGATTTGAGCACTGGTAACTACTTCACTAAGACAATCAGTGGTAACTCTACGTTTACCTTCTCTAACCCTCCTGCAAGTGGCACTGTTGGTTCTTTTACTCTTGAATTGACGCATAGCTCTGGCACTGTTACCTGGCCTGCTAGCGTCAAGTTCAATTCTGACACCCCACCTACACTTACAACCGGAAAAACTCACCTCTTCTATTTCACTACTGATAATAATGGTGCTCGTTATAGAGGTGCTGCACTTGTCGATTATGTGAACTGATTATGGATCCAATTACTCAACAAGGATTAGCCGGTTCAGCCGGTGCAGCAGGTGATGGTCCGCCTTATGTCGATGATGTGTTTAGTACGTTTTTGTATGCGGGGAATGCTAGTAGTGGTTCTCAGACAATTACAAATGGTATTGATTTAAGCGGAGAAGGTGGGCTTGTTTGGATTAAAAACAGAGTTGCTACTGACGAGAATACCCTAATCGACACGGAGAGGGGGGCTAACAAGTATATGATGACCCACACATCAGCAGCTCAGGCAACTAACTCTTCGCAAATTACATCCTTTAACAGTGATGGTTTTTCGCTGGGGGCCGCCAATCAAGTAAATAGGAATGGAAACGATTTTGTTTCTTGGAGCTTTCGCAAAGCGCCTGGGTTCTTTGATGTTGTGACGTGGACTGGCAATGGAACCAACCGAGATATCGCTCATAATCTTGGCAGCAAGCCTGGATTTATTATTGTAAAAAGATATAGCGCAACTGAAGATTGGACTTGCTATCACCAATCTATAGGAGCCACTAGATACATACAATTTAACTCAGGAACCCAATCGTATTCTCTTAATACCATATGGAATAATACAGAACCAACATCCACGCATTTCACCGTAGGCACGCATGATCGTGTAAACACTAATGGTCAACAATATGTTGCTTATATTTTTGCACACGACGATCAATCGTTCGGAACGAATGAGGACGAAGCGATTATTAAGTGTGGAAGCTATACAGGTTCTGGCTCGGCATATAAACAGATTAACGTAGGTTTTGAACCACAATTTGTTATTTTCAAAAACCATACTGGTAATGGTAATTGGTATTTAATGGACACGATGAGGGGTTTAACGGCCGACGGTTCGTCTGACCATTATATTTGGGCAGATTCGACAGCTGCTGAAAATTATGCTAATATTATGTATCCAACTCAGTCTGGTTTTGGTTTTACCTCTACAGGTCTTGGAGCTAACTCTAGCGGGCAAACTTACATTTACATAGCAATCCGCCGTCCGAATAAGCCGCCGACTGCTGGTACGGATGTGCTTGACATTGTTACTAGAACATCTGCTAACCCAAACCTATTTAGCACATCACTCGATTATGTTGATGCTGTTTGGAATAAAACAACTGATGGCAGCTCTAGTTGGATGATTACTCATAGATTGACAGGGACAAATTGGCTAAGGTTTGACTCAAATGCAGGAGGATCAGCAGCAAGTGTTACTAGTATCGCATATGACTACAACTACAAAGTAAATCCATATTTGTGGGGAGTTGGCGGCACAGAAAATAATTATTGTTTAAAACGCACCCCAGGCTTTTTTGACATAGCGACTTATAGAGGAACTGGATCAAGCCGTAATTTTACTCATAATCTTGGAGCAGTACCAGAACTAATTATTACTAAAAGAACAGATTCAAGTGGTACATGGCACGTATTCAATAACCAAGTAACTACGCCTAACTCACAATGGTGGTTAAACTTTGGAGTTTTACAAGAAGATTATCACCTGGAAAACAATTTTGGCAGCACTGGCATATCCGCTGCACCAACAAGCACTACCATTCCAATGGGCAACGGATCAAACGTTAACGGTAGTGGCCGGTCGTTTGTTATGTATTTATTTGCCACCCTACCCGGCATTTCAAAAGTCGGCAGCTACAATGGATCATCAGGTAATAATGTCAACGTTGACTGCGGATTTACCGCAGGTGCTCGGTTCGTCTTAATCAAACGCACTGATCAGGATGGTAATTGGTACGTTTTCGATACATCCAGCGGCATTGTTAGTGGAGAGGATCCCCATTTATACGCTAACACTCAAGCTAACTTCCGCACTGGCGGTAATGGCGGTGACTTCATTGACCCGTTGAATGCTGGATTTACAGTTACCTCGTCTGCCCCTGCTGGAATGAATACCAGTGGTGGCAAGTATTTGTTCCTTGCAATTGCTTAAATAACTAATTATGGAAATTCGTAATCGTGAATCAGGTGCTGTAACCACCGTTAGCCAATTTAAGGCAAGTTACCCTAATACAAGCTTTCCGAAGCAAATTACAACTGACATTCTTGACAGCTATGGATATGACGCTGTGCTGAATGGAGCGCAGGCAACTGTTACTGCTCCTTATGGCGTGAGCACCCGTGATGGTGTTGAGCAAATTGATGGTAAATGGTTCACCAAGTTCATCGCTGGTCCAGTTTTTACTGACACTACTGACGAAGAAGGTAACGTCACTTCTGCTGCTGACAACGAAGCTGCATACCGAGCCAGCATTGATGCAAAAACTGGAGCATCAGTGCGTGCAGAACGCGATCAAAAATTGACTGCTTCTGACTGGACGCAAATGCCTGACAGCCCTTTGACTTCTGACAAAAAGACTGAATGGGCAGCGTATAGAACCAGTCTGCGTGACCTGCCTTCTGCTAGTGGCTTTCCCCACACAGTGACCTGGCCTACTGAACCTTCTTAATAACTATGTCTTTTACATCTAGAGTTGAATTTCTAGGTCATCCAGGCGTGGCGCGTCAGCTTGCTGCTGGCGCTTCTTCAGCTAACACCGCGTTGACCGCTGGCATCTACCGCATCTCTATGCGTGCCGTAGGTGCCGACATTCGTTTTGCTATTGGGCAAGGCGCACAGACTGCTAATGCATCTACTTCTAATTTTATTGCAGATGGTGAGCGTCTTGACTTTGCCATTACTAATGGCGCAAACATTGCCGTTATTCGGGACGCATCGACTGACGGCGTTCTTGAAGTAACGGAGCTTGGCTGATGAGATTAGGATCAACATCTTTATCAGTAACTAAACCTGGTAGGAAAAGAAAACGCGCTGCTGGCGGTGGTGGAGATGGTTCTGTTTTGTTTGATCTTACTGGCGGGTCACTACCCGCTGGTATGTATCAATACACTGGTTCCAACGCTCAACCAACCCTTACATGGGATAGCACTGGTGCAAAATTTACAGGTGATGCTGGAAGTGGTCAATATCCACTAAGACTACCGACAGCATTTACTGGCGATTACTTATTCCAGTTATCTACTAGAATTGATCAAGACCCAGGAGGAAGCAACTGGTGTTCTGATGCCAGCATTGCAGTATTTAATACTACTTACACTTCAACGTCTGGTTGGGGTTGGAAATGGGGTACACAATCAGGCAGAATCTCTGCACAAAATAATTGTAAAAAACCCACTCTTTATGGCTACAGTGCTGATAATGACATGTCTGCACCAAATAGTGGACAAGTTTTAATGACCCCGTATGTTTCTGATGGAACGTGGGTCACAATGCACTTCTATCATGAGCCATCTCAATCTCGTAGCCGTTACAAGGTAACAATCGGTGATAAAGATTGGGAAGCTTCAGGAACACAATTAGGTACTTCACCAAATGGTGGTGTCATACAAATTGGTAATTACTTTTCTGGTACTTATTACGTTGGTATTAGTGGCGACGATGACTCTAATACAATGTATGCCAACGCCTTCAGATACATCGCACTTTAATTATTATGATCACCCTTATCCGTCCAATCCTTTTTTCTTTTATTCAATCTGAAAAAGTAAAACTACTTATTGTAGATCTTCTCACTAAACTTGCTGAATCAACTGATAACGATGTTGATGACAAAGCAGTTGAATTTATCCGCAACGGTTTGTTCCCAGCTAAACCACTTGACTAATGGAATGGGCAGACCCGCCCGTCTTGCCCGTCTGGGACCTCCCTGAAGCGCCGTCACTACCTGCTCCGATACTGGAGCTACCAAGCGCCGAAATACCATCGTATAAGCCGCTTGTAGTGCCTCCTAACACTCTTAGGCCACCTCCTGGTGTCAAAGGGATTGAGGCAAAGGACGAGGCACCACAGGATAAACAAACAAAAACAAAAACTACACCTAAGAAAGCTGTACCTGCTAAGCCAGATGTAAAGCTTCCTGATAACATTCCACCTGAAGCACAGATTGTTAGTATTCCGTTTACGGACATCGAAGTACCGATGCCAACAACAACAATCATGACCACGGCTGCAACTACATCGGTCATTTCGGTGGGAGCCACCCTTGCTGCTACGTCAGTGTTCAAATATCTAGTGATGCTTATGAAACCCATCATTAAAACTACATGGAACAAGATAACGAAAGGAAAGCAGGATTCATCAAGTTCATCGTCCTTATCTGGTCAGCAGGACTCCTGACAGCCAGTTATGCGGGATGGATGCCAAAGATGGATCCTACTTATGTAGCCAGCATTCTAAGTGGCACTCTTGCAACTTTCTCAATTACTCGTGAAAAGAAACAATGAAAAAACTTCTTTTGCTGTTGCTACTTACTAGCCCAGCTGCAGCCAATCAAGTCACCCCTAACTTTACACAGGGGTCAATGAATTCCACTACTACAACCACTGTAGAAATTGATCGTACGATCGAGACTGAGATCTATGGTGGTGCCTATTCATCATGGTCTGGTCACAATGTAACCCCAAGTTCGCATATCAACGACTCTGCGACTACCTACTCCGTAACCAATGCTGGAGAGAACTTCCAGTTAGAAATTACGACAAGAGCAGCGGGAGTAATCGAAGACACAACTATCACAGAAACTATCGACCAAACCTCTACCGTTACTTCCTTGTCAGTCTTCTCGCAGTAACACCTGCTATTGCAAATGAAGATCCAACAGTAAATAATACCTCTAACCCGGTGGCCGCGGCAACGGGCAATGTTACAAATCAAGCGGTGATGTTTCAGAACAATGGTGCACCGTCTCGTCAATACTTTGGACCTAATAGTTCCTGTAATGGAACAACTATGCAGGTATCCCCTTTTTATATGGGCAGTGACACCATTCCAACTGATAGCACGTACACACGTACAGGTAACTGGGGTATGCAAATTAATTTTGCAGTACCTTTAGATGGTGGCATGATCGAGCTATGCAAGAGTATTGCTAGAAAGCATGAACAAAAACTAAGACTTGATTATGAGATTGTTCGTGCTCTTAAATGTGCGGAACTACAGCAAAAAGGTTTTACCTTTAGACCTGGAACACGTGTCGAAAGCCTTTGCAGCGATATTGTACCTATTGTCTCACTAAATGACTGAAGCCCTAGTAACGGCTGTCATAGCCGCTGTAGGAGCGGGTGCAGCCCTCAATAACAGACTACACAACAGAATAAATAGTGTTCACGATCGAATTAACGCCCTCGATAGGAGGCTAGACGACTTACAGCTTAACGTAGCAAATGACTATGTTAAAAAAGCTGAGTTGGCTGAACTTCTAAAACGCATGGAAGATCATATGGTCCGTATCGAGAATAAACTTGATCAAATTGTACTTAAAAGTAATTAACTATGTCCCACCAACTTGTTGACAACTATATTGATAAAGTCCTTGGCGACTTTGACACACTCGAAGGTGCTGAAAAAGCACTGAGCCGTCTTTACCCTGAAGCTGGCCGGTATGAGATCAAATCTCCCAAGGCACGTAAACCACGGGCTAAGAAAGCTGATGTCCAAGAAGAAAGCAACTGAAGATCAGTTTAATGAGCTTCATAACCTAGTTACTAACGAATTTCTAAAGCGTATTAAAGCTGGAGAAGCCACCGCACAAGACCTTAAAGCAGCCTGTGATTGGCTGCACAAGAATGACATCTCTGGTGTTGCTTACGAAGGCAACCCACTAGACAAGTTGTCAACCATCTTGCCGAAGGTCGATCCCGAACTTGTACAAAATCGACTCTATGGTACTCGGAAGAACAGCTAGACATTATCGGTCTAACCCTGCCTCCCGACAAAAACATCGAGATTATATGGCAGGGTATAACAAGACCCCTAAACAAAAAGCATATCGAAGAGCACTCGCACGCGCACGCCGTAAGCGAGGAATCATGGGTAAAGGCGGTGGAGATTTATCTCACAGTAGAAACGGCAGCCTTACACGTAAATCCATGAAGATAAACCGTGCTGCTAATGGGCACGGTAATAACTCTAGATACGCATGACACCAATCTTGCCTACACCTGATCACTACTTACATAATCTAATAGCCATGAACAGTTCTATGTCTAAGAAGCTTTGGAGAAAAGCCCTTAAGGAACACTTTGACTGTACATGTGTCTATTGCGGACAAACTTATGAATTATCAAATCTTACTCTTGATCATGTTATTCCTCGCAGTGCTGGTGGTGAAACCATTTCCACCAATATCGTACCAGCCTGTCAAGAGTGTAATCAGAAAAAGGCAAGCAAACCTGTAACAGAATTCATGCGATCTACATTCGGCGTGAATCGACTTCGCGAATACGTTATCTCTAAACATATTAATGGCTAATCTTACTAAATCTGCAGCAAACAAAAAATACGATCAACTTCGTTCACAGTTAAAAGCTGGCACTCTTTCGCAATCTAATTTTAAAGCTGCCGCCGATCGTATCTACAAAATGTATCACGGTAAGGCTAATGCAGCTACCCGAAACAGAGTTTCTCAGCCTTCAGCTAAACCCAAAGCTGCAGGCACTAAACCCGTCAATAAAGTTCCTCAGCGTTTTGCTGACGGTGCCAAAGGCGGCAAATTCGACAAGGCTGTCAAGAACAAAGAAAAAGCTAAGAGCAATTTCTTCCGTTCTAGCAGCGGTACGCGTGGAACAAATGTTTCTTCTAATCCAAAGCTGAAATCGCAACCTACGAAGCCCAAGCGCAGCAGCTTCCCCGCCGGTCGTTCCGGCGCTACTGCATATGCAGCTGCTCTGGCTAAGTACCGGAAACTCTTGGCACGTGTTCCCAAAGTTAAGCGTAAAAAGCCGCAACGTCGCGGAACAGCTTTTAGATAGTTCCACTTAGTCAATAACACGCCGTTCCGAAAGGGGCGGCTTTTTTTTATGTCACTCCAAGAGTGGCTTCGTACTGCTAATAAACTTGCTAAAGAAGGTAAGTCAAAACCACAAATCATTGAGCTGATCGGTGAACCTCCCGGTAAAATTACCTCAAATGGTAGAGGTGGTTGGAAAAACCGTACTGGCGATAGAGCCGGTCAACGTGCTCGTCGAGCCAAATTTGACACCACATCAACACCTTTAGCAGCCAACGGAGCCAAGAATCTAGAAATTAAGAAACAAGGTATTAACGGCAAAGCATCCATGTATGGGCTTGAACCCATGCAAACTGAGCACCTTTATAACCAACAAAGTGCTCGTGAAATTGATTTCGGAGCTGCTGGTGATCCAGATAAAAAACTGCTTGTCAAGCAATCAGATGCACGCTTTAAAGATGCGGTCGAACAAGCAACCAAAAACACTCATAGAGCAGTTGTTAATCCTGCGGAAAACGCCATCAAAGCTGTTCCTAAGAAATACTTTGACCCCATTGCTGACCCAAATTTACTTCCTGGTACGAATTTGCGAAACCTACAAGATTTAGCAGAGTTTGTAGCTAGAGGCAGTGGACGTTCCTTAATGAGTGCTTTGCCTGTAGTAGGTATTGCTGCAGGCGGCTTGGAGGCAAAGTCACGTACTGAAAAAGCCATGCAAACTGGAAACCCATTAGACCAAATGCAAGCTGGTTTTGCTGTAGGTGGTCAATTTCCGGGTGCTGGTAATGCTCTGGACATGTTGAATTTTGTAGTGGACATGGTTCGCAACCCAACTGCCTTTACCCCACAAGCTAGATACCTTCAACAATCTCGCAACCTCCTCCCTTACGGGCGCTGAAGGTGCTTGTTATTGCACTTAGGTAACTTTCTATATGTCCAACGTTTTAGAGGCCCTACAGGCCGATTTCAAGCTGTT
>CEOC01030081.1_pt1 | contig 26071 bp, 25 predicted proteins | sample 356191 | NCBI WGS metagenome assembly CEOC01 (sample SAMEA2619952, study PRJEB7988) | marine metagenome | biome: marine biome (ENVO:00000447); feature: deep chlorophyll maximum layer (ENVO:xxxxxxxx); material: "saline water (ENVO:00002010), including plankton (ENVO:xxxxxxxx)" | depth 17 m
TATGAATAAGCTCACTATAATAAATAGTAATGGTGACATATCCAATTTATTATTAGGTACTTCGTTAGGCAACTCTGTTCCAGGCCAATCACTAGCAAATAATATAAAAGGGCAAATTAAAAGAATTATGGATAGTACACTCTTCATTTAAATTAGTTTCTAACTAATTTAAGCAAAAAACCAATTGATTTTAATCTTCTTTTTTCTTAAATGAACTTGGAACTATATCTACACCTATTTTTTTTGAAAGTTTTAGTAAGAATGGAACCAATACTGTAGATCCGGGAATCATGAAAAAAGGAACACCAACTCCCATAATTTTTAAAACATCGTAAAATTGAAGTTTTAGTTCTTTTTCTTCATCTTTGGTTAGTTTTCCTTCTTTTAAATATTTCACTATGAGCTGACCAGCTTTTTTAGTTTCTTTAGCTTCGTTATTTAAATTTTTAAAAAAAACTCTAAATGCCTTGGAAGATTTATCACTATTTAATTTAAGTTTTGATGCAAAATCTTTATATCCTTTCTTATCAAAAAAAGAATAATCTAAATACCATTTTTTATCTCTTACCTTTAACATTTTATTGAAGGTTGTAAATATAAGAACCTCTGTTAAATACATCATAAATCATATGATTATTTTCAATTAAATTAATTAGCAATTTTTTCTTTGTTAATAAAACTACTCCCATCTTAAAATAATCTTAATAGATGAGTAGTTAAAAAATTCATCTGCAAAAATTGGAGAATTTATTAATATAGATACCAATTAATTAGACTAATTTGATACTTTGGAATAAACGCAAAAAAAAAGCTGACTTAAGTCAGCTTTCTTCACAAAAATTATAATTATACTTCCTCAAAGTCTACATCCGTAACTTCTTCATCAGACTTACCACCTTTTGCATCACCACCAGCATTTGGATCTTGGTCAGGACCAGCTCCACCGTCTTGATTACTAGCCTGATACATATCCTGACTAGCCGCTTGAAAGGCTGTATTTAATTTTTCCATTGCTGCGTCAATAACAGTTAAGTCTTTTGCTGCATGTGCAGCTTTTAACTCTGTTAATGCCTCATCAATTGGCTTTTTCTTTTCTTCAGGGATCTTATCTCCATATTCTTTAAGTTGCTTTTCAGTCTGAAAAATCAAACTATCTGCAGCATTAACCTTCTCTACTTCCTCCTTAATTTTTTGATCAGCATCTGCATTTGCTTCGGCTTCTTTTTTCATTTTTTCAATATCTTCATCTGAAAGACCTGATGAGGCTTCAATTCTTATGGATTGTTCTTTATTTGTTGCTTTGTCAATAGCTTTTACTTGAATGATACCGTTAGCATCTATATCAAAAGAAACTTCAATTTGAGGAACTCCTCTTGGAGATGGAGGGATACCATCTAAATGAAATTTTCCGATAGTTTTATTGTCTTTTGCCATTGATCGCTCTCCTTGTAGAACATGAATTTCTACTGACGGTTGATTGTCTGCAGCAGTTGAAAACACTTGGGATTTTTGGGTTGGAATCGTAGTATTTGAATCTATTAATCTAGTAGAGACACCACCCATAGTTTCAATACCAAGAGATAAAGGTGTAACATCTAATAATAATACATCTTTTACTTCTCCAGTTAGTACTCCGCCTTGAATTGCAGCACCAAGTGAAACAACTTCGTCAGGATTAACTCCTTTTGAAGGAGATTTACCAAAAAACTTTTGTACAGCTTCTTGAATAGCAGGAATTCTTGTAGAACCACCTACCAAAATAATCTCATCTATATCTGATGTAGAAAGATCAGCACTTTTTAGAGCAGACTTACAAGGCTCAATAGTTCTTTTAACAAGGTCATCAATAAGTTGCTCAAACTTTGCTTTAGACAAACTTCTAACTAGGTGTTTTGGAATGCCATCTACAGGCATAATATAAGGAAGATTAATTTCAGTAGAGGCTGAAGAAGAAAGTTCAATTTTAGCTTTTTCAGCAGCTTCTTTCAACCTTTGAAGAGCCATGGGATCTTTCATTAAATCTAATCCTTCATCTTTTTTAAATTCACTTGCTAACCAATCTATAATTTTCTGATCTACATCATCTCCACCAAGATGCGTATCTCCATCCGTGGATAGAACTTCAAAAACACCGTCTCCTAATTCTAAAATTGAAACATCATGAGTTCCACCTCCAAAATCAAAAACAACAATTTTCATGTCTTTACCTGACTTGTCCATTCCGTAAGCTAATGCAGCAGCAGTAGGTTCATTAATTATTCTTTCCACCTTTAAGCCAGCAATCTCACCCGCTTCTTTAGTAGCTTGTCTTTGAGCATCATTAAAATATGCTGGAACTGTGATAACAGCTTCTGTGACTTCTTGACCTACAAAATCTTCAGCAGTTTTTTTCATTTTCTGCAAAATCATTGCTGAAATTTCTTGAGGAGAATATTTTCTATCGTCTATACTTACTCTAGGTGTATTATTTTCTCCCTTTACTACTTTGTAAGGAACTCTTTTAATTTCTTTACTTACTTCACCAAACCTGTTACCCATAAATCTTTTGATTGAGTAAATTGTATTTTCAGGATTTGTAATTGCTTGTCTCTTAGCTGGATCTCCAACCTTTCTTTCACCACCTTCTACAAAAGCTACAACTGATGGAGTGGTTCTTTTTCCTTCACTATTAGGAATTACAACTGGTTCATTTCCTTCCATTACACTCACACATGAGTTGGTAGTTCCTAAATCAATGCCTATAATTTTTCCCATTTTAAATAATTTTAATTTATATGTTAGTACTCAAATTACATGCCATCTGTAAATAGTTTGTTAGATATTAAGAAAATGGCAGTAAAAAGGAAATATTATGACAATTAAACTGACATAAAGACAGATTCACCTGTTATTACGCCAATCATTAGCTGCAGATGGAAGAAAGGATTTATCAATAGAATTCATTTTTTTTAGATTGAAAATAGCAGCTAATCCAGCATTGAGAAATGATATTTCAGAAAAATTTAACTTAAATTCTTCCATATATAGAGCTACAAAACGAGTATCAAAATCTCCATTTCTAAATTTAGGGTGGTTTAAAGCAAACTTACAGAATGGAAGTGTTGTTTTAACTCCATATATAGTATAATCATCTATAGCCTTAAGCATTTTTTGAATTGCTTGCTCTCTGTTTTCAGAATGTACAATCAACTTTGAAATCATAGGATCATAATAAATAGAAACCTCCGAACCAATTTTAGTACAATCATCAACTCTTATCCCATTACCTTTTGGTAAATCATAAAGCTCAATAACTCCAGTATCAGGGAGAAAATCATTAAAAGGATCTTCAGCACAAACTCTTATCTCAATGGCATGACCATTTATTTGTAGTTCTTTTTGAGAAAAAGCTAAAGCTTCCTTATTAGCTATCTTAATCTGTTGTTCTACTAAGTCTAACCCAGTAATCATTTCTGTAACTGGGTGCTCAACTTGAAGTCTTGTATTCATTTCTAAAAAATAAAACTGGTTATTTTCAAAAATAAATTCAACTGTTCCTGCACCATGATAATTACAAGATTTGGCAACATTACAAGCAGCTTCACCCATCACTTTTCTTAATTTTTCTGTCAAAACAGAGGATGGAGCTTCTTCAATAACTTTTTGATGTCTTCTCTGAACAGAACAATCTCTCTCAAAAAGATGGACAACATTTCCAAATTGATCCGCTAAAACTTGAATTTCAATATGTCTGGGTTTTACCAAATATTTTTCAATAAAAACAGCACCATTTCCAAAAGAATTTTCAGCTTCACTAACTGCTCTTTCCATTTGCTGCTTAAAATCCTTTTTATCGTGAACAATTCTCATCCCTTTTCCTCCTCCTCCAGCAGAAGCCTTAATTAAAATTGGAAATCCTATCTTTTCAGCCTGTTTCATGGCCAAATTCACATCTTTAATTTCTTCATTTAGTCCTGGTACTAACGGTATATTGTATTTGGAGACTGTTTTCTTTGCAGATAACTTATCTCCCATCAATTCAATTGCTTCCGGTGAAGGGCCAATAAAAATTATTCCAGATTTAATTACTTTTTTTGCGAAAGAAGCATTTTCAGACAAGAATCCATATCCTGGATGAATAGCATCAACCTCTATTTGTAAAGCTTTTTCAATAATTAAATCTTGATTTAAATAACTTTTATTTGAAGGTGAGGGACCAATAAATATTTTTTCATCTGCATAATTTACAAATGGAGCATCCTTATCTGCTTCTGAATAAATTGCAACGGTTTTAATATTTAACCTTTTACAAGTTTTCATTATTCGCAAGGCAATCTCTCCCCTGTTTGCAACTAATATTTTATTTATTTTTTTCATTACAAGCTAAATAAGTATTCATTAGAAGTGATGCAATAGTCATTGGACCCACACCTCCGGGGACAGGAGTTATAAAAGAACATTTTTTACAAACCTCATCGAATTTTACATCTCCTAATAATTTAAATCCACTTTTTTTTGATGAATCTTCTATTCTATGAATACCTACATCTATTACTACAGCATTAGGTTTTACCATATCAGCAGAAATAAATTCTGGAATTCCAATAGCCACGATTAGTATATCAGCATTTATGCATATTTCTTTTAGGTTTTTAGTTCTGCTATGAGCTAGAGTAACTGTTGAGTTACCTGGATTGCTCTTCCTAGACATTAATATACTCACTGGAGTTCCTACAATATTACTTCTACCTATTACAACTGTATTTTTTCCTTCAGTTGGAATATTATATCTTTTTAAAAGCTCCATTATCCCATTAGGTGTTGCTGGAAGAAAACTTGGTAAACCTAAAGTCATTTTCCCAACATTCTCTGGATGAAAACCATCTACATCTTTTTTCGGGTTGATTGATAAAGTAATTTGATTTTCATCTATATGATCAGGTAAAGGGAGTTGAACAATAAAACCGTCAACTGAATCATCGTTATTTAATTGGTTAACTAAACTTAATAATTCTTCCTGAGTGATATGAGCATCTAAATGATGAAGTGTAGATTTAAAGCCAACTCTTTCACAAGCCTTAACTTTAGCATTTACATAAGTTCTACTTGCTCCATTATCTCCCACAAGAACTGCTGCTAGATGAGGAGCTTTCAACCCATTCTCAATAAGCTTTTTAACTCTAACTCCTAACTCATTTTGAATATCTAATGATGTTTTTTTTCCGTCTAAAATCTTCATGGAGTCTACATTGGCATTTTACCACCCATTTTTTTAAACTGTTTCATCATATTCATCATATTTTGTTTATTACTCATGAGTTTCATCATTTTTTTTGTTTGATTAAATTGTTTCATAAGTTTATTAACATCTTGAATATCATTTCCACTTCCACTAGCTATTCTTTTCTTTCTTTGCATATTTATTATATCAGGAAAAGCTCTTTCTTTAGGAGACATTGAATCAATCATGGCTAAAATAGGTATAAATGAGTTTTCATCTACTTCGTTACCATTCATTGCTTTTTTCATTCCTGGAATCATTCCAGCAATATCTTTTACACCACCCATTTTTTTAATTTGTCCTATTTGATCCCTAAAATCATTAAAATCAAATTGATTCTTTTTGATTTTTCTTTGAAGTTTTTTTGCTTTTTCTTCATCAAATTGTTCTTGGGCTCTTTCAACTAAAGAAACCACATCTCCCATGCCTAAAATTCTGTCGGCCATTCTATCCGGATGAAAAACATCTAATGCATCCATTTTCTCCCCAGTACCAATAAATTTTATTGGCTTATTAACAACAGATTTTATTGAAAGAGCTGCTCCTCCTCTAGTATCACCATCAAGTTTTGTTAAAACAACACCGTCAAAGTCTACTTTTTCGTTAAAAGCTTTTGCAGTATTGACAGCATCTTGGCCAGTCATAGAATCAACTATAAATAAAGTCTCTGTGGGATTTATCGACTTTTTAATATTAGATATTTCATTCATCATATCTTCATCAACTGCTAATCTACCAGCGGTATCAATAATTACCACATTAAATCCGTTTTCTTTAGCATACTTTACACCACTTTCTGCAATTTTAATGGGATTCTTCTCCTCTTTGTTGGAAAATACTTCAACGCCAATACCTTCACCAACCACATGAAGTTGGTCTATTGCAGCAGGTCTGTAAACATCACAGGCTACTAAAAGAGGGTTTTTATTTTTTTTTGTTTTAAGAAGTTTAGCCAATTTACCAGAAAAAGTTGTTTTCCCAGAACCCTGAAGTCCAGACATTAAAACAATACTGGGGTTACCGACTAAATTAATCTCAGATTTCTCACTTCCCATTAACTCGGTAAGTTCTTCCTGTGTTATTTTCACTAATAATTGACTCGGTGAAATACTGTTTAGAACATTTTGACCTAAGGCTCTTTCTTTAACTTTATTAGTAAAAGCTTTAGCAGTATTAAAACTAACATCTGCTTCAAGCAATGCTCTTCTTACTTCCTTGAGAGTTTCTGCAACATTAATTTCTGTTATTTGCCCATGACCTTTTAAAACTTTAAAAGCTCTCTCAAATCTTTCGGTTAAATTTTCAAACATTTTTTAATTTTCAAAAAACAAATATAAAAATGAATATTTGTATTAGTTATTTTTTATAACATTAATCACATTATGGTCAGTATTATTATTCCTTTTAAAAATCCCATGCCCTACTTTGAGGATTGTCTAAAATCTGTGATAAACCAAACTTATGAAAAGTTGCAAATAATATTGGTCAATGATAGTTCTGTAGATCAATCTTTAGAATTGGCTAAAAAAATGCGTGAGAAGGATTCCAGAATTGAAATTTTAAAAAATAATGGAAAAGGAATAATTGACGCCTTAAATACTGGATTGGAAATGTCAAAAGGGAAGTTTATAACTAGAATGGATGCTGATGACATAATGTGCCCTGAAAAAATAAAAATTTTAAGGGATTTATTAATTAAAAATGGGAATAAACACCTTTCAACTGGATGTGTATCTTATTTTTCAAGTAATAAGAAAATGGGAGATGGTTATTTGAAATATGCAAAATGGTTGAATCAACTCACAATTAGATGTCAAAACTTTAAAGATATTTATAAAGAATGTTCTATTCCCTCATCTTGTTGGATGATGCATAAGAAAGATTTTGATGAAATCAAAGGATTTAAGAATCTAACATATCCCGAAGATTATGACTTTGCTTTTAGAACTTATTACAACAACCTTAAATTAGTTTCTTCTAATAAAGTGCTACATCTGTGGAGAGACCATCCCAAAAGAACTTCAAGGAATAGTTCCGTATACAAATACGAGAATTTCATTCCTTTAAAAATTAATTACTTATTAAAATATGAACTTAAAAAAGAACAACTTATTTTATGGGGAGCCGGTCGTAAAGGAAAAAAAATTGCTAAATATCTACTAGAAAAATCGATTTCTTTCATTTGGATAAGTAATAATTCTAAAAAAATTGGACACCTTATATACAATGTAGAAATCCAATCAGAAGAGTATTTAAATTTGAAAATAAAAAAACTAATTATATGCGGAATTAGTGAAAAAATATTTGAAGTACCCTTTAATACTAAATTCAATAGATTTATAAACTTTTTTTAAATAAATCTTTTATATTCACAACATAATTTAAGATGAATAAATCTATTAATAACATATTTTTAATTATTATAATTTCTTTATTGTTTATTCAATGTGATAAAGAAATTAAAGGGATATCCGAAGGAGAAATTTATTACGACATAAGCTACCCTTGTTTAGAGAAGAATCATGAATCAATGCTTTTTTTATTGCCAAAAAAAATGATAATGTCTTTTAAGGATAATCATTACAAAAACGATTTCATTTTTCCTACAGAAAGCTCTAGTTTAGGTATAATAAATAACTGTGAATCCAAATCAGTAAATCTAATTTTTGGATTAGGAAATAATAAAAAATATACCACTCTTGATTCAAATTCCATTTTTTACCTTTTAGATGATTTACCTAATTACATAATTCAAAGTTCAGAAGAAGATAGCTTTAACTATTTAGGATTATCATGTCAAAAAATAAAGTTGAAATCTCTTACAAATGATTCCGTTTATGAAATAATTACTTCAAAAGATATAAATATTAGTAACGTAAATTGGTGTACTCCATTTAATGAAATTGAAGATGTACTTTTAGAATATAGTGTACTCCAATATGGAATGGAAATGCACCTTAAAGCAACTAAAATTAAGCTTCAGAACAACATTAAATCCTACAATATGGAAGAGGGATTTATTTTTTTAGAGTCTAAAAAATATTTAAGCGAAATTAAATCTATGCTTTCAATTTTTAATTGTAATGATTAGATTAATAATTATTTTTCTTTTTATTTTTCAATCAAGTATCTATTCGCAAAGTTTCGAAGGATTAATTACTTACTCAATAACTCATAATTATATTGATAGCTCTTTAAAAAATAAAGTAATGCCTTCAAAACTTGATTTTTATATATCGGGAGAATTAGCTAGAATAGATCAACATACTAAAATTGGTATTCAAACAACTATAATTGATACATTAATAAATAAACACATATTATTAATTCAATTGATGGATAAAAAATTTGGCATTATTATAAATGAAGAAAATGACACAAATGAATTAGAGAAAATAACTTACACCAACGATCAAAAATTATTTCAAAATATAATCTGTAATAAAGCAATTATAAACAACAACAACTCTACTTCTGTTGTTTATTTTACTAATGAAATAAATAATGCATATAATATTAATTTTAAGAAACTAAAAGGATTCCCTTTATATTATGAGATAATATCGCCAGATTTTATATCATCTTATGAAGTTTCTAAAATAACCAAACAAGCCGTAGATCCAATGTTGTTTGAAATTGATAAGAACACATCCATTTATACTATGAAAGATTTTCAATCTTTAATGAGTCAATAATTCCTAACAAACGTTCGTTAAGAATACCTTTTAATTTACTGTATTACAGATTTAGTTTCTTATAAATTTGATTAAGTTAAAAAATGACTGCTAAAAATCAATATAAAAACTTCCAATTTAATTCTAAAAAAAAGAAAGATAAAAAAGACTATTTTTCTGGTTTAAAATCCTTTTTTTCGGACGAAAGGTTTCATAAAACATCTGGACTATTTTTATTACTTTTTTCGACTTATTTGTTGGTTGCTTTCACCTCTTACTTATTTACATGGAAATATGATTTAAGTATTATTGATGGGAAGTCTATTGGTTTTGTGTTTAATGGTGAAGAAAGTAATATTCAAAATTGGCTTGGAAAATTCGGAGCCTACACGGCCCACAAATTTTTAAAAGTATGGTATGGTGTTGCCTCATTTATTTTAGCTTTTATTTCTTTTATTATAGGGTTTAAGGCTCTTTTTAAATATGAAATTCTTCCATTAATCAAAACACTTAAAGTTAGTTTTATTTCTCTTATATGGTTATGCATGTTTTTTGGGTTTTGTTTTCAAAACAGCGATTTAGATTTTATGGGGGGATTATATGGACAAGTCATCAATAATTGGCTGATTGGAGTTTTTGGACAAATTGGTACAGGGTTTTTTATTTTTTTCTTTGGAATAACTTCTGTGATATTATTATTTAACCCATCATTATCATGGATAGTAGATTTTTTTAATAAGATAACAAAGAAGTTTTTTGAAAAAAAGATTGACGAAAATGGATTCACTAATATTTCTTCTAATGTAGAGTCCAGTAATGTTATAAATACTGAAAATGATGGTACAAATAATATTAATCCAACTGATAACGTTGAATTATCAACAAACATTGATAATGATGAACCAGAAGAAAAAGACAATAGTGAGTTAGAAATAGAATTACCAAAAAATGAAAGTATTCCCTCTATTGATAAAGAAAAAGGTAATGAAGAAGGAGATGTTGATTTAGCAGTTCAGGTAGGAGCATCAGAAACTGAACTCTCTAAAAAGGACATTGATAGAAAACTAAAAGAATTTGGAGAATACGACCCAAAATTAGATTTATCAGACTATAAACTCCCAAATATAGATTTGATGGAGGATCACGGTACTGGAAACATATCAGTTGATAAGGATGAACTAGAAAATAATAAAAATAAAATTATAGAAACGCTACTTAATTATAAAATTAATATTTCTAAAATTAAAGCTACTATTGGTCCGACAGTAACGTTATACGAAATTGTTCCTGCTCCAGGTGTGAGAATATCAAAAATTAAAAATTTAGAAGATGATATTGCTCTTAGTTTGGCTGCTTTAGGAATAAGAATTATCGCTCCAATGCCAGGTAAAGGAACTGTAGGTATTGAAGTTCCTAATTCTAAACCAGAAATAGTAGCTATGAAGTCACTAATAGCATCAGACAAGTTTCAAAATTCTAACATGGAACTTCCTATTGCTCTTGGAAAAACTATTTCTAATGAATCTTTGATTACCGATTTAACAAAGATGCCTCATTTACTTATGGCAGGTGCAACTGGACAAGGGAAATCCGTTGGATTGAATGCAATATTGGTGTCTATAATTTATAAAAAACATCCTTCGCAAGTTAAATTTGTTCTTATAGATCCTAAAAAAGTTGAACTTACTATATACAATAAAATCGAACGTCATTTTTTAGCAAAACTTCCAGATGAAGAAGAAGCTATCATTACTGACACTACCAAAGTAGTCAATACACTCAATAGTTTATGTGTAGAGATGGAAGCAAGATATGAGCTTTTAAAAGTAGCTATGGTTAGAACCATTAAAGAATATAATCACAAGTTTATTCAAAGAAAATTAAATCCTGAAAAAGGTCATAAATATATGCCATATATTGTTTTAGTAATTGATGAATTTGCAGATCTTATTATGACAGCTGGTAAAGAAGTTGAAACCCCAGTTGCTAGAATTGCGCAGTTAGCCAGAGCAGTAGGAATTCATTTAATAATTGCCACTCAAAGACCTTCAGTGAATGTTATAACTGGTACTATTAAAGCAAATTTCCCAGCAAGAATCGCGTTTAGAGTGACTTCTAAGATTGATTCAAGAACTATTTTAGATGCTGGAGGTGCAGATCAACTTATTGGTAGAGGAGATATGCTATTTTCACCAGGAAATGAACTTATTCGATTACAATGTGGTTTTGTAGACACGCCAGAAGTTGATAAAATTGCTGATTTTATTGGAACTCAAAGAGGTTATCCTGATGCATTTTTACTACCAGAGTATGTAGACGAGACAAATGAGTTAAAAGAAATTGATGATGATTTGGATAGTTTATTTGAAGATGCAGCAGAAGTTATTGTAAACCATCAACAAGGTTCAGCATCTTTACTTCAGAGAAAACTAAAATTAGGGTACAACAGAGCAGGAAGAATTGTTGATCAACTCGAAGCTACAGGACTTATTGGGCCCCATAGAGGAAGTAAAGCTAGAGAAGTATTAATACCAGATGTACTAGCTTTGGAACAATTTTTGAACAATCTAAGAGAAAAAGGTAAAATATGAAAACTAAATTTTTTAATTACATATTCATTATTGTTATGACTTTTGTAAGTCTAAATATTTCAGGTCAGGAACCAATAAATGATCAACTAAAATGCAAGGAAATATTACAAATGGTAAGTAATTCCATTCAAAAAAATAATGCATCTAAATTTTCCTTCAAATTAGAAGTAAATAGTGAAGATTTTAATGAAGTTCAAAATGGATATGCTCTTATAAAAAATGACCAGTTTTATTATATAACTGAAGAGAGAGAAGTAACTTCAGATGGTAAAAATGTTTGGACCTATATTTTTGAAGACAATGAATGTTATATTGACTTATTAACTGATTTGGATAACACTATTAACCCAAGTGAAATATTTACTATTTGGCAAAATGGATTTAAATATAAGTATGTAAGTAATAAAAAAACAGGAAATGATTTAATTCATACTATTAATATGTATCCTCAAAATCCTAAAGAAAGTAAATACCATACTTTAATAATGGAAGTAAATGAGAGTAAAAAAATCATTGATCAGGCGTCCATAAAAACAAAAGATGGTGTGACTATTAAAATAAATGTTAATTCATTAATAAATAATCCCGAAATTAAAAATGACCAATTTAATTGGAATGTAGATAAATACTCAGATGTAGATGTAATAGATAATCGCTAATTAAGAAGTTCTAAAGCATTATTTAAAGCTGCCTTACCTGTTTTATCACCACCTAACATTTTAGCTAGCACTTGAATTCTATCCTCTTTTCTTAGATAATTAATTTCAGTTTCCATCTCCCCAGATAAATCATTTTTACTCACATTTAAGTGATATTTTGCAATAGCTGCAACCTGAGGAAGATGAGTAATGTTAATTACTTGAGTAGTTTTAGAAATTTCTTTTAAAAGATAACCAACTTCAGAGGCAACTTTACCACTAACACCTGAATCAATTTCATCAAAAATTAATGTTGATAAACTATTAAAAGAAGAGGAAATATACTTCATAGCTAAAGCAACTCTAGACAATTCACCACCAGATGAAAATTGATGTAAAGGATAGTACTTAGAAGTATTATTAACAGATATTAACAGGGAATTATCATTAATTCCATAGCGTGTAATCTCATTTGACAAATTTAAATCGATTTTAAAATTTGCATGTCCCATAGATAGGGTTTCTAATACATTGTTAATCTTCTTTTCTATTATGGGAGCTTGCTTTGATCTTAAATCATAAAGTTGCCTGCCTAATTTAAGACATTGAGATTGGTATAATTGAACTTCTTTATCTACTTGATTAATTTCAGAATCCATCTCATTAAACTCCATCAATTCTTTAGCAACTGCATTTTTTTTATCAATTAATGATTTTAAATCTGAAACATTAAACTTTTTTAGTAAGTAGTTGATTTTTTTTAAGAGTTCATCTAATTCTATTAATTTATTTTTATCAGGAGATGAAGTCTTAAAATTTCTATTGATTTCATGAAAGATATCTTCTATTTCAATTTTGATTGATTTTATTCTATCATTTAATGTAGAAAAGTTATGAATATGACTTAGAAAATCATTGGAAAATGTTTTCAGTTCTTCAATTGAATCTGAAAGTCCACCACTACGACCATAAGTATTATTCATTTTTTCAAGAAGATCATTTATTTCTTCACTATTTGAAGCAATAATATATTCGTTTTGTATAGCTTCTTCGTCCCACTGTTCCAAATTGTAATTAGATAATTCATCTAATTGAAAGTTTAAAAAATCCTTTTTTTCACTTAATATCGCTGCTCTTTTTTTAAGATTAATTTGCTTATCAACAGCCTTAGAATAGTTAGTGAAAGAATTTTTATAATTAGATAATAATTTATTGTTATTTAAAAAACTATCTATAAAGTCATACTTAAATTTTAATGAGTCCATTTTGTTAATAAGGTGCTGACCATTAATTTCAATAATATATTGGCTAATATTCTTTAATTGATCTATTTTAACAGGTGAATCATTTATAAATGATCTTGAGGTTCCATTTTTTCTTATTTCTCTACGAATAATTAAATCTTCATTCACATCTAAGTCCATTTCTACAAGTTTACTCAACACTTGTTTATTTTGAAGAAATACGCCTTCAACCACACACTTAAAATTTGGATTTTTTAAAACTTTATTAGAGGCTCTTGTTCCTAATAATAATTCTATAGCACCAAATATTATAGACTTGCCTGCCCCAGTCTCACCAGTTATAACAGTAAAGTGTTTTTTAAAATCAATAGATACATCAGAAATTAACGCATAGTTTGATATGCTTAATTTTTGAAGCATTTATTTAATAATTTGTATTTCTACTCTTCTATTAGCTGCAGATCCAGTAGGATTATCAGAACCGTCAGCAGCAACATTTTCAGCAATTGGTACAGTCTCCCCTTTTCCAACTGTGTGAACTCTCTTATAATTAATTCCTCTATTACATATATATGTTTTAACAGATTCAGATCTTAAGGTAGAGAGAATCTGATTGTATCTGATAGAACCTTTACTATCAGTATGGCCAATAGAGTTAATCGTCCAATTAGGATTGTTCTTTAATTCTGTAATTAGTTTATCTAATTTAGCTTTTTCATGATTGGTAATATCCGAACTTTCAGATTTAAAGTGAATATTATCATAAAATAAGATATGTTTTTCTACAGAGTCAATTTCTTTAGTTTCATCTACAGGTTTTTTTAAATCAAAAGAAACTGAAGTTTTAAAACCTGTCTCTATATTTGATTTTTTTTGAGGTTCGAAACCCTGTAACGTGCTTTGATTATTTTCAGAAAGATTACTTAAATCTTGTTTATCTATTATGTCTTTTCCAACTTCTACTCCATCAGAAATTGAAATTTCTTCTTTAGAAATTTGAACTATTTTGGTATATTCTTGTATACCCTTTTCATCTTCAGGAACCCGAATAGTATCATATGCAACTAATTCGTCAATTTTAAATTCTATATTATAATTATGACCCGACTGAAGAACAAAAACAAAGTGACCTGTCGAATCGTTAGGATGGTAATTATCATAGTTAGAGAAAGATTTTTCATTAATTACAGAAATGGTTAAATCTTTAATGATTGTTTCATTTTGACATTTAACAATTCCTTTATAGACAGATAAATGAGATTCTTCCTCATTGAGTAAACTTAGTTCATAAATATCATAATCTCCCTTACCTTCATCTCTATATGATGAAAATAGTGCATTATTTCCGCTCACTGTTGGTGTAAAGAAAAGATCGTCACTAACGGTATTAATAGGATATCCAATATTCACCGGGGCAGACCAAGTTAAATCTTTATTTAGAGTTGATTTAAATATATCAAAGCCACCCATTGATTTATGACCTACTGAGGAAAAATATAAAGTTTTACCATCTGGATGTAAGTAAGGTGATTCCTCATCATATTCAGTATTAATTGGTTCACCTAAATTTTGAGGTTTGGTCCAATTTCCATTTGGAAGTTTTTTTACCATCCAAATATCTCTTCCACCATATCCACCTTCTCTATCACTAACAAATAATAATATATTTTGGTATAAATCTAGGTTAGCAGTAGTTTCCCAATATTTAGAGTTTACATTATTTTCTAATAACTTTGGTTGGCTCCAATTGAAACCATTATGAAATGATTCGAATATACCTCTACCTACAGGACCTAATTTTGAATCTGTATTTACCATTGAGGTAAACATATACTCTCCATCTGCAGAAAGATATAAAGCAGAAGAACTTTTTTCTATATTTAGTTCTCCTAGAGCCAGTGAAGGCTTCGTCCATTTATTATTTATTTTTTCTGAATAATAAATATCTTCATAGTAATTTTCCTGATCATCTTTAACTTCAGAAGAACCACCTGGTCTTCTAGATGTAAAATAAATAATATTTTCCTCAGCGTTGATTAATGGTCTGTATTCAGGATGCTGGGTATTTAAGTTATCAAGAGCATTAACTTTTATATTAACAGGATTTTGAATGAGTTCAAGAGCATATTTAGATTGTCTTATTTTTCTTTTATTTAGATTTTTATCTTCCCAATTGGTTTCTAAAATAAAGTTTCCAAAAAATTCAAATTTTTCGATTGCTTTATCAAATTCATAATTCATATGATAAGCGTTTCCCAAAAGTTCTATTACATCTAAGGGCGCTTTTTTCTCTTTATGATTTGCCATTCTATACGACACCGTTAAACTTTCCATTGCTTTTTCATAGTAAGGAATTGCTTCTTTTTCTCTATGAGAAATATTCATCAAACAATTACCTATAGTAAAACATGTGTTAGCATTATCAGGATGAAGTTCATACATTTTTTCCAAAACAGGTAATGCACTTTCAAAATCATAAACCTCCAAGTAATTTAAAGATTCATAGTAAAGACTTTTAAAAGACTGAGCACTAGAGTTAAACCCAATAAATAAGGCTATAATTAAAGTATATAAATTATTTCTCATGACTAGTATTTAATAGTTTTTCTTTTAAAATAGTAGGACAATTTACGGGTTTTTTTGTTTGTTTATTAACAAACACTAAAGTTGTGCTAGCAAAATTAAGTAATTTATCATTTTGATTATGAGTTTGGTAATCAAATTTGATTTTGAAATCTGAGATTTCTTTAATCATACATTTAATATTTAATTCTTCGTCATAGAAAGCAGGAAGTATATACTTAATTTGATAATCTGAAACAGGTAATAATATTCCATTATCCTCTAATTCTTTATAACTTAAACCCAAAGACCTTAAAGTTTCTACTCTTGCTACCTCAAAATATTGAGCATAATTACCATAATAGCAATAACCCATTTGATCAGTCTCAGCATATCTAACTCTTAGCTTAGCATTAAATTCATACATAATTGGTAAGTTTGTTCATGTCTAATTTGAAGAAATTAATATTTCCATATCCTTTAATAGTATTTATTATACTTATTTTTTCCTGTAAAGGTTACAAAATAACAGATATAAAATCATTGAATATTGATGCCGATAATAAAGTTGAGGAATATGAATTTAATGAATTAGCATTATCAGCATATAGAGATTCTATTTCAAGAGAAATGAAAAGAGTTATTAACTACTCTGAAATTGATATGAGTGTGGGCTGTCCTGAAGGTTTATTGGGAAATTTCATTACTGACTTGTCTTTATTATACATTAAAAAATCTATTAAAGACGAAGATTTGAATCCAGATTTTTGTATTTTGAATAATGGTGGGTTTAGAAGCTCGTTAAATAAAGGGCCCGTACATATTGGAGATGTTTTTCAAATAATGCCTTTTGAAAATTATTTAGTTATTCTTGAGATTCATGGAGATAAAATGGAAAGTTTATTAAACTATATTCATGAAAGATCCTTTTATAATGGATCCAGAAAGTCAGGTGTACCATTAAGTGGGTTAAGAATGAAAATTACTAGTGAAAAAATTAATAGGTGTTTTATAAATACTAAAGTCTTTGATACTGCTAAGAAATATAAAGTTTTAACTACTAACTACCTTGCTAATGGAGGGGATCAAATGGATTTTTTTAAAGATTGTAAATTAATCTATGATACTGAATTGCTTTTAAGAGATGTTATTATAAATTACATTGAAGAAACTGGAAAAAACAATATTAAACTAAATGCACAATTAGATGGAAGAATTCAAATTTTCCAATAGAAGGAGTTTTATTAAAAAAATAGTTTTTGGTTCTCTTTCAATCACATTTTTAAACAGTTTCACCTTCCTTAAAAAGAGAGATAAGATAAAAAAAATCACTATTCTTCATACTAATGATATTCATAGTCACATTGACTCATTTCCTGAAAACCATTCAAAATATGGCGGTCGCGGAGGAATAAGAAAAATTGCCAGTCTAATTAAAAAAATTAGATCTAAAGAAGAAAATGTTTTATTAATTGATGCTGGCGATATTTTTCAAGGCACACCCTACTTTAATAAATATAAAGGAAGCCTAGAACTTAAAATTATGAGTCAAATGGGATATTTGGCATCGACCATGGGAAATCATGATTTCGATAATGGATTAAATGGATTTGACAATGTCTTACATCATGCTAATTTTCCATTCATTTGTTCTAATTATGATTTTAGCGACACAATTTTGAAAAATAAAACAGTAAAGTTTTTAATTTATGAAATTGATGGTATTAAAATTGGTTTTTTTGGCCTTGGAATAAAATTAGAAGGTTTAGTTGATAAAAAGTGTTTTGAAAACACAAAGTATTTAGACCCAGTAAAAACATCTGAATACTGGGCAGAAGAATTAAAAATTAAAAAGAAATGTGATTTAGTAGTTTGTATAAGTCATCTTGGTCATTATTATAATGATGGTAAAATTTCTGATATTTTACTTGCCAAAAAATCTAAACATATAGACGTAATTATTGGAGGCCATACACATACATTTTTAAATAAAGCAAAATTTATAAAAAATATAGAGAATAAAGATGTAATTGTAAATCAAGCTGGATGGGGAGCACTGGCATTGGGAAGAATTGATCTAAAATTTACCAATAAAAATAAAAGAATTGATGAACTTTCCTCAAATGAAATTCACAAAAAAAACTATGCCAAAATTTAATTTAAGAGTTAAGTAAAATATTTTTAAAAAACAATAGCAAATAAGTTTTTTTTCTAACTTTTTTATTAAATATTTGTTAGGTATTTTGGTAATCGAGTTGAAATTTTATTGCTACCTCAATAGTTTAATTTTAATCCAGAATATTTTAACAATTAAAACAAAATTAAATGACAAAATCGTTTGAATCTACTTGGAATAACTGCCTTGAGGTAATTAAAGATAACGTATCAATTCAGGCATATAAAACTTGGTTCGAACCTATAAAACCCGTTAAATTAAAAAGTAATGTATTGACCATTCAAGTTCCATCTCAATTCTTTTATGAATGGTTGGAAGAGCATTATGTTGACTTACTTAAAAAAATTATTAGAAAAGAAATTGGTTCAGAAGCAAAGCTTGAATATAGCATTGTCATGGAAAATAACAGTGGAAATAAAAATCCCTACACTATTAAGATACCTACTACCGACAATAACGTCCTTAAAAATCCTCAAGTAAGTATGCCTTTGGATATAAGTAATAAAACTATTAGAAATCCATTCGTTATACCTGGTTTAAGAAAAGTTAATGTGGACTCTAATTTAAACCCCAACTATTCTTTTGAAAATTTCATTGAAGGTGATTGTAATAGATTAGCAAGATCAGCTGGCTTTGCTGTAGCTGAGAAACCTGGAGGCACAGCTTTTAATCCACTTTTAATTTATGGTGGAGTTGGACTTGGTAAAACTCACTTAGGTCATGCTATTGGGATTTCAATCAAAGATCAATTTCCAAACAAAACTGTACTCTACGTATCTTCAGAAAAATTCACTCACCAATTTATAGATTCTGTCAAAAATAATTCTACTAATGATTTTATTCATTTTTACCAAATGATTGATGTTTTAATTATTGATGATGTTCAGTTTTTTGCTGGAAAAGAGAAAACACAAGATGTATTTTTTCATATTTTCAATCACCTTCACCAAACTGGAAAACAATTGGTATTGACATCTGATAAAGCTCCAGTTGAAATGCAAGGTATGGAACAAAGATTGTTGTCTAGATTTAAATGGGGACTTTCTGCAGATTTACAAATGGCAGATTTAGAAACCAGAATAGCTATTTTAAACAAAAAAATGTATGCTGATGGAATCGAATTACCCTCTGAAGTAGTTGAATATTTAGCTTACAGCATTTCCAATAATATTAGAGAATTGGAAGGTGCTTTAATATCATTAATTGCTCAATCTTCCCTAAATAAGAAATCTATCACACTTGATCTTGCTAAACAAATGATAGATAAATTTGTAAAAAATACAGCAAGAGAAGTCTCTATTGAATACATTCAAAAAGTAGTATGCGACTATTTTGATTTACCTATAGAATTAATGAAGTCAAAAACTAGAAAAAGAGAAGTAGTTCAAGCAAGGCAAATAGCTATGTACTTCTCTAAGAAAATGACTAAATCCTCTTTAGCAAATATTGGAATGCATTGTGGAGGAAAAGATCATGCAACAGTCTTACATGCTTGTAGAACTGTAAATAACTTAGCTGAAACTGATAAACATTTCAGAACATACTTAGTTGATTTAGAAAAAAAGCTAAGCGTACAGTAATTTAAATACTATCATGCATAAAGTTCTTATGGTTTGCTTAGGGAATATCTGTAGATCTCCCCTAGCCCAAGGAATTTTAGAAACAATTTCAAAAAAAAACAACTTTCCTATTCATGTAGATTCCGCCGGAACAGGAAATTGGCATAGTGGATCTGCTCCGGACAAAAGAAGTATTGAAGTAGCTAAGAAGTATGGTATTGATATAAGCCAACAGAAAGCAAGACAATTTAGTTCTGAGGATTTTAAAAAGTTTCATAAAATTTATGCAATGGACACTCAGAATTATAGAGATCTTTTAAGGTTGTGTTCCAACGAAGAAGAGTGTGATAAAGTAATGCTTATATTGAATGTCCTAAACAAAGAGGAAAGACTTTCAGTACCAGATCCATATTATGGTGGAAAGGATGGTTTTGAAAATATTTATAGATTATTATATTCTGCATGTGAAAGAATAGTAGCTGATTTCACCAAATGAAAAAAGGAAAATTATACTTAATTCCTGTGCCAATTCACAGTGAAGATGAATTTAATTCAAAATTTATACCTCCATATTTGACAGAAACAATTAATAAGCTTAATATATTTGCCGTTGAAAATATTAGAACAAGTAGAAGATTTTTAAGGAAAATTAACCCAAATTTCAATATTGATCAAACAACTTTTCACGTAATTGATAAAAGAACAGAGGATTCTGAATATAGCAACATTATTAACAGCTTGACAAAAGGATATGATGTTGGTGTAATGAGTGAATCAGGTTGTCCAGGAATTGCTGATCCAGGGCAAAAGCTTTGCAAACTAGCTCATGATAAAAACATTATAACAAAACCTTTAATTGGTCCTTCCTCTATAATATTAGCATTAATGGCAAGTGGTTTAAATGGTCAAAGATTTAAGTTTCATGGTTATTTACCTATAGAAAAAGAAAATAGAATTAAAGAAATTAAAAAAATACGCCAAAATACAGGCGCTCATATTTTTATTGAGACTCCCTACAGAAATCAAAAAGTATATGATGATCTCGTTCAGAACTTAAAACCCGATGATAGAAAATTATGTGTAGCATCAGACTTAACAGGGATAAACGAAAGTATTTCTACAAAAAAAATATCAGAACTAAAACAAGATAAAATAACTCTAAAGAAATATCCGACTATATTTATTTTAGAATAGTTATAAGTTAATGAATTCTTAAATTAATCATTAGAGGGCAAAAAGGTGGAATTTGATTTACAAAAGAACCTCTTTCACCAAACATTAGTTTTGAAGGGATTATAGCTAAAACAGAGTCACCTTTTTGAAAATTATTCACTAGAATTTTAAAACCATCTAATAACTGACCATCTACTTGTGTTTCATAATATTCAGGATTAAAATTGGGTGATTTATATAAATACCTTCCCTTTAAATCTCTTATCGAATAGTACAAGCCAACAGTATTTTCAATGGTATCTACTATATCAGAATAGGATTCGGTAGATGCAATTTTAATAGCATATATTCCCTTTTTTTTAATTATTTTAAGATAGTTTTTAGACCATTTTTCTTTTTCTTTATTCAGGAAATATTCTTCCTCTTCAATTGCGTTTTTTTTAAGCTTATTTATAAATATTAATTGATCTTCAGAAGAATTATAATTCAATACTTTTAAATATACTTTTAGCTTTTCATCAGTTGAAATAGTATGTAATTTAATTTTATCACCAAAAAGACTTCCGTAAAATGTACTAGAAGACATTTCAAAAGAAATACTATCACCAACATATAAATTTTTTAAAATTTGTTCAAAAGGGGAATTTGAAATAGAATCATAATAAAATGATGAAACACCACTAAGTCCATTGTTAAAAGATGAAAAAACTATTTTACCGTCTACATCCTCCGCTAAAATTCTAACATTTATTATCCTACCTTTTTTATTACTGACCTTTGAATCTGATAGCTCATGAAAAATTAATTCATATCCATTTTCAGTTGTGATGACAGAGCCCTTTTTGTTTTGACACGAAAAAACAGTCAATAAAAAAATCAAAAAAAGATATCTTATTTTACTTAACATCAATAAGCTTAATAAAATATAAAACTGTTGATAATGGAGGAATTTTTTTTGAATCTCCTGTTAAACCGTGGGCAATATGGTGAGGTAAAATAACCATTGCACTATCTCCTTTTTCTAAGCAACAAACAACTTCATTAATTCCAGTTTCAATTAAGGATTGTTCTACTTTAAACTTTGCCAAACCACTAGAATCAGAATGATAACAACGAGTTTGTTTAGAATCCATTAACCTTATGTCATAGGAAATAGTCACTTCACTTCCAACAATAGGCTGAATATTGGTGTTTTTGGTACTAATAATTTTATATCTCATTCCTGAAGTTGAAATAAGCATTTTCCAACCTTGACGAAAACAAAACTGATCGATTTTAAATATTTCATCTTTTAACCATAGTCTATTTGTTTCTATGGATTTTTGTTGATCTAACTTCTCAAGAAGCAAATTATTAGTTTCAGATTTAATATTACTAGATTCAACACACGAAGAGCAAGAAATAAAGAGAAATAGAAAATATCTTAAACGGAACAAAATGATCTGAAGTTTTGAATTAATTCATTAATAACTTTATTAAGATCAGACTTCTTTATTGCTCCACCAGCAGCATTAATATGTCCTCCTCCACCATAGTATTTCCTAGAGAATTCATTTACTTTAACTTTCCCTTTAGATCTAAATGACATTTTAATCAACTCTTTGTCCTCTCTTAAGAAAGCTGCATTTTCAATCCCTTCTATTGAAAGACAAAAATTTACAAAACCTTCAGAATCCCCTTTTTTATAATTGAATTTACTTAACTCTTTTTCAGATAATACAAGATATGCTAATGAAGATTCTGAGTCAATTTTTATTTTTTGAAGTGCATATCCCAGTAAATTAATTTTTGAAACAGAATTTTGATCAAATATTTTGTTGTGAACCTCCACATGATTTAATCCAACATCTTTCAATTTTGATGCTACTAAATGGGTAGATGATGAGACAGAATCGTATTTAAAAGATCCTGTATCCGTTATTAGTCCCGTATAGATAGCTTCTGAAATTGGAATATCTATCAGTTTTAAATCGCCATTAGACACAATAAAATTAAAAACCAATTCAGATGTGGAAGAAGCTTTTTCATCAATTATTTCAAAATCACCAAAATTTTCAGGATTGGTATGATGATCTAATACAATTACGTATTTATCATTACTATTAGAAATTATTTTATTTAAATCATTTCCTAATCTAGACCTGTGATTAAAGTCCAAACAAAATATAAGATCTGATTTATTATATAAATCAAAAACTAATTGAAGATTATCTGTAGCAACTAATGAATTTTCTAATCCAGACATCCAAGAAAGAAAATTTGGATAATGATCTGGAAAAATTATTTTATTATTGATACCTATTTTAGTTAAATATAAACTTAATGAAACAGATGAACCTACAGAATCACCATCAGGACCTTGATGAGAAAAAATAAGTGCATGTTTTTTGGTTTTAATTAAGTCTAACATAAAACCATTATAACATGAATTATTAGAGAGTTTTATCTGTTAAAACCAGAAATAACACCTGGTTGATGTTCTACTAAAAGTCCCACACATGCATAACTACTTCCAGATAATCCAGAGGACATTTCACCACCATCAGATTCAGGAACGTAAACTTTAACTTTTAATTTTCTTGTTTGATTAGATTGGAAAATAAAATCTTGACTCATTTCATCATTAGAATTATCGTACCTAACTACTTCTGTTTTCTCATAAACTCTTTTTCTTGTTATTTTAGATTGTTCTACACCATCCTCATCTAGATAAGTCTGTGTAGTTTCCTTCCAAACTCCCTTAGTAACATCTTCAGCAATTTTAAACTGAAACTGGCCTGTTAGTTCAGGATTTGAAGGGGAACATATAGAGATTCTGTATTCCATATTTTTATAGACAATAATCTGCACCACTGAGGTGTCACCTTGTTCAAAAGCACCACTAAGACTTTGCATATTTCTAGTAAATCCCAATTTTTTTTGTGGAGGACAAAATGAAACTGTGTTGTAACATTCTTTTTGGCTTTGAGCATAGTCAATAACCGGAGCTAACATCAAAATAGCAATTACTGGTAAAAATTTAAATTTTTTCATTTTAAATAGATTAAATATTAACTTCCTTCAATTATTGAAGTTCTCAAATCCAAAACAATACTTTTAAGTTCGTTAAATTGTTTTTCATTAATAGAGTTAGATTCTCCTCCTCCAAATATCATTACACCATCAGCAGATTCACTAGAAGTAAACTCTGTTGATTCTGAACTTTCTGTATCATCAACATCATCAGAAACATAATTAAAAATCTCTTCAATACCTGATAATTCACCAACAATTTCTGCTAATTGATCATTTTCAATAGTGGAAGTGAAAATTAGTAAATTTTCAAGAGTTAATTTTTGATCTGCAATTCTTTGACAAACTTCTGATCCTTCACTGTAAGGTTCTAGATTTAGAATAATATTAAGACCTTCAATCCATCCACCAACTACAATCATACCAAGAACATCTCTCCTATCATTCTCTTCTAAATAAGAATAGGCATTATAATAAGTTTCGTTAGATAAGTAAAATAAAGAATCTGCATTAGAATTTTCTAAATTTGACTGAAGTCTTTTCATAATAACTTCATCTACTGCATTTTCTATTTCTAAATCTTTTGATAAACTTCTTACTGTTTCAAAGAACTTAGAAGCGTCATCCATTTGACCAAGACTGGTTACATATGCTAAATCTGCAGTATAAACTCCAAAGTTTAAAGCCTTAGATGCTTTAGTAAGATAATTTGAAGCATTAGATACATCACTTAGGTTTTCTCTGTTGTATGCAACGTTAGAGTTTTTTAAAACTGCGAATAATTCATTTGGTGTAGGTACTTGATAAAATAAATTATCAGCAGCTGTTTCATTGTTAGACTCTTCTTGGATTGATTCTGAGGCTGGCTCATTCACCACTGCCTCCTCAGTATTTGAAGAACAAGATGCTAAAATTAAAGCTATTGTTATTGTAAATAATTTGTTATATAAATTTTTCATGTGATAATTTTTATGCTAATAAAATGAATTTGTTTTAAGGTACAAAATAATTATTTATCTAATTCACTTATTTATTAATTTTTCTAGTCCAGAAATATGATCTTTGAAGGCATTTTTACCAATTGTGGTAATCCTATAGGTAGTTAAAGGCTTTTTTCCAATAAACTGTTTCTTAATTTCAAGAAAATTTATTTTCTCCAATGCTTGAACATGACTTGCTAAATTACCATCAGTTAAATCCAATAGATTTTTAACTTCTTTGTAGCTAATCCATTCATTTACAGAAAGTATAGACATTAGTCCAAGTCTAACTCTAGAATCAAAGGCTTTATTTAATAAATTAAAACCTTCCATTTATTTCTGATCATACTTAAAGTGGATAAATAATCCAAAAATGATATGTCCTAATCCAAAACCTATAATCCAAAATAATAATCCTGAACCCATATAATAGGAGGCTAATATTCCCAAGATAAGTTCAAAATAACCCAAAAATTCTAACTCAGAATAACTGTACTTACTAGCACTTACCAAGCCAAGGCCATAAAAAATCAGCGTTGCAGGAGCCACTAAGCCATACATGTGATGATATAATAAGAATAAACAAAATACTCCCCCGGAAAATAAGGGAACAAAAAGAGATTTTAAGGTTCTGGAAAATGTAGAATTAAATAACTTAATTCCCTCTTTTCCAGATTTTATTTTAGCTGTAACATATAATAAAACTAAAGAAGATAAAAGAATTAAGGAAGCAATACTTATGAGCAGTTTCAATTTAATCAATAGACTATCTGGATTAGCAGTCTGATTAATTAACTCTGCATATGAAATGTGTATTTCACTAATAGAAATACCAATGTCAAAATATATTAGCGAAGCTCCTACAATTGCTAAAAAGCCTGTAGCTATAACGGCAATACCAGATAAGTTTGAAAACTTACTTGACTTTTCCATTAGATCTTTAATTAGACCTATATCCTCTTCATGTTTTGAATTTTTCATAAAATAAATTTACCACTTTGAATTTCAAAGTTAATAAATTTTATTTTTTAGAAAATGAGTTGCTCTCTCTTTTGAGAGATGGTCTGACAGACACTTGAATTTTCAAGTGAAGTTTAATTAGATAAAAAAAATATTTAATGAAAAATCAATGAATTATGAAAATGTTTTGAGATAGAGAACTTAATTTTTAAACATATCTAAAACTTGATTTAGTTTTTGTT
>CEOC01039669.1_pt1 | contig 25842 bp, 26 predicted proteins | sample 356191 | NCBI WGS metagenome assembly CEOC01 (sample SAMEA2619952, study PRJEB7988) | marine metagenome | biome: marine biome (ENVO:00000447); feature: deep chlorophyll maximum layer (ENVO:xxxxxxxx); material: "saline water (ENVO:00002010), including plankton (ENVO:xxxxxxxx)" | depth 17 m
CGTCCGTTATTCTCTTCGTTACCATTAGCTGTGTTTGTATCTTGGGTTGCTTCAGCTCGAGCATCTGCCATGGGATCCGCAGAATAGGAGGCGCTAGCTGCGGAGTTATCGTCTTCGGACTGATTATTGGCGGAACTTTCCCCACCTGCTAATTCAATAATTATGTCCACAAGATCCGATTTTGTTGACCTGGACGTTGGCTTCCCACCCATAGCTTTTGCGATAGCCACAAGGGATTCTTTATCCTTCGATTCAAGGTCTTTACGATCTGGAGATTCAGTTGTCATTATCCTCTTCAATCTACGTTGTCACGAGCAGCGTGTTCGCTTCTTTAGCCTCTTCGTCGGAGAACTTCGTCAAACTGCACAAGGAGATGCAGCCTAGTTCGTTGCCATAAGCGTCCCGACAAAGTGACTTTATCGGAAAGTAGGCTCATTCAGCAACAGATCGAGAATCTTATTTTATTCACCTTTTCTTTGCGCAAGTATGTAGCTCTTCACAGCCCCTTCATCATTTGGCAAAATTTCATATGACTCTTCTCGCTCATATAGATCACTGAGATGACTCGGAAGGGTTGGGGAAATCCCACTAGCTTCTTCAACCGCGTCAGGGAATTTACTCGGGTGAGCGGTCGCTAAAGAAATTATTGGTGCTTGCGATACCCCCGCATGCCTCTCGGCAGCTTCAATACCGACAGCTGTATGGGGGTCAACCACGTAACCATATTCTTCTGAGATTTTCTTAATCCTTGCAAGAGTTTCGCTGTCAGAAACTTTAGAACTTGCCCATTTTCTTTGAATTCCTGCGAGGGTGTCGCCACTGACAGAAAGACTACCTTCTGATCTCAACGCTTTAAAAGCTTGCTCTACTCGGAGCCCATCTCGTTCAAATACCTCAAACAGCAATCGCTCAAAGTTACTGGACACTTGTATATCCATTGATGGAGAGTACGTGGGAGCGACATCTCGCAACTCCATTTCGCCATTACGGAAGAATCTGTCAAGAACATCATTACGGTTCGATGCCACTATGAATTTTTCTACAGGCAATCCCATATTGTGTGCGCTAAACCCAGCAAATATATTCCCAAAGTTTCCACTTGGCACGCAGAAATTGACTATTCCGTTATCGGTGATTTGCATTGATGCCCACCAATAATAAACGATTTGAGTCATCACTCTCGCCCAATTGATTGAGTTAACAGCTGACATATTGATGCGGGTACTGAAATCAACATCCGCGAACATATCTTTAACTAGGTCCTGACAGTCATCAAAGGTTCCTTCAATAGCGATATTGAATACATTCTTTGAGTGAACCGATGTCATTTGTCTTCGCTGCACTTCACTGGTACGCCCGTGTGGATGCAATATGAATATCTCCATACTTTCTCGATCTCGGCAAGCTTCTATTGCGGCTGACCCGGTATCTCCTGACGTAGCACCAACAATCGTTATCTTCTCAGACTCCTTTTGAAGTTGATTTTCAAATAATTCACCTACTAACTGCAAGGCAATATCTTTAAAAGCTAACGTTGGTCCGTGAAACAGCTCTGCAATCCAAAGTTTGCTGTTGAGGCATTTCATAGGAACAATATCCTCAGCGCTAAAAGAGCCATAAGCGCGATGAATTAGGTCGCTTAGTTCATCCTTATCTATCGAATCTTTAGTAAATGGATAAATGATTTCAGATGCTAAGGCTTGGTAACTAAAGTCGCTACCAAGAACTTTTCTTAATTCGTTTACATTAAATTGAGGCCATCTGGTTGGTAGATAGAGTCCTCCGTCTGGAGCAAGACCTCTAAGAAGAACCTCTTTGAAACTTGCTTCGGGGGATTTACCTCTCGTGCTAACGTAACGCATTTATGCTTCAAGAACTCGAATAACAGTGCCAAGTTTTTCTACGCAAGATAAGTTTGAAAGCTGAGATAAGGCTCCCTCTAACCTACTCTCTTCAACTTCATGAGTGATAAATACAAGATGTGCTTCTCTACCCATTCCTTCCTGTTCCATTGTTTGAATAGATATGTCACTCTTTGCGAATACTGAAGCCACAGTTGCCAAAACGCCTGGTTCATCTACAACTTGGACGCTGACATAATAAGCGGACTTTTGCTCACCACTTGGAAGAAGTGAAACCTCCTTCAAGTCTTCCATGCCTCTATAAGTTTTATTTGAAAGGTTCAGCGCCGCATCAATCACATCACCGAGTACAGCAGAAGCTGTCGGCATCCCTCCTGCACCTCGACCGAACAACATCAAACTGTCAACTGCAGTTCCCTCGACGAAGACGGCATTAAAGCTGTCTCTGACAGAGGACAAAGGGTGACTATTTGGCAGCAACGCTGGGTAAACCTGCACCTCTAGTTCGTCCTCGTGTTTGGAAACCATAGCTAGAAGTTTGATAGCGCATCCTGCTCTACTAGCAAAAGCCACATCGGCGCTGCTTATATTTTGAATACCCTCAAAGAGCACATCATCAAGTGATACATCAGCGCCAAAAGCAACCATTGCGATAATTGCCGCTTTTGATGCTGCGTCTTGTCCGCTTACGTCAGCCGTGGGGTCACTTTCTGCATAACCCAGCTTTTGTGCCTCCAATAGCGCCTCACTATACGGCATAGCCTTTTCTTCCATTTGAGAAAGAATATAGTTTGTGGTGCCATTAACGATCCCCATGATCTTTTCAACAGGCTCCCCCAAAAGTGACTGACGAAGGACTCGAATCAGAGGAATACCTCCAGCAACAGCTGCTTCGAAAAGAAGATCGACATTTCTTTCGCCCGCTAGCGCAAAGAGATATTTCCCCTCTTTAGAGAGCAACTCCTTGTTAGCTGTGATTACTGGTTTATTGTTCTCAAGAGCTGCCTTAACTAAGTCTCTAGCTGGCAACAAACCTCCCATGAGCTCGACAACAAGGTCCACTTCATTATTTTTAATGACTTCGCTGGGTTTATCGGTCAGTAATGTTTGGGCATCCAAGCCGGGGCGGTCTTTGTTGAGATCACTTACTGCTACGTGAGTTACGACTAATTCAAGTCCGGTCCTCAACAAGATTGTTGATTTCTGACTTTCAAGCAGGTCAACAAATGCTGATCCGACTGTTCCATACCCAAGGAGGCCTATGCGTATCCGACTTTTTCCCATTCTTCTAAGTTACATGAGGACAGACAGAAGTTTGATTTAATTTATTGATTTGGAATAAGCAGATGATGGGAACTTATAGCTGAGATTTAAGCGACATCACTGTTGAGAAGATCGGAAAGTTCCTCTCTGCGGAGAACTAGGCGCGATTTACCGCCTTGAACAAACACTACTGCCGGTCTGAGAACTTTATTGTAATTTGATCCCATGGAATGCCCGTATGCTCCTGTGACTGGCGTGACCAATAAGTCACCTACCACAAGGTCATCTTGAATATCGCCTTCCTTTACAAGGACATCTCCTGATTCGCAGTGCTTGCCGACAAGAGTTATTTTTTGCTCTCGAGGTTCATTGATTGATCGAGCTAGGAACGTTTCATAGTCGCTTCCGTATAAAGCTGGTCGTGGGTTATCGTGCATTCCTCCATCAACTGCGACGTATGTTCTCACACCTTCTATCTCTTTAATAGTTCCGACCGTGTATATGGTCACTGCTGAAGATGCGACAATGCTTCTCCCAGGTTCTGAAGTTATTTTAAGCGTTGCAGACGATGAGTTACTTATGTCGTGGACGATGCGCCCCCACTCAGAGATAGATATGGAGGATTCATCGTTCAGATATGGGACTCCTAAACCACCTCCCACACAAAGTTCGGGAAGCCCAAAGTGCTCTGCAAGGTTGACAAGAATATCCGTTGATTTGCGGAAAGAATCACTCGTAAAAATTTGAGACCCGATATGGGCATGGAGACCAATAAGGTCAATTGCGCCTGAGGACTTAGCCCTTTCAATGGCCTTACCGGCTTGGCCATTCTGAACAGTAAAGCCGAACTTAGAGTCAACTTGTCCGGTAGTTACATATTTGTGAGTATAGGCTTCAACACCAGGTGTAACCCGAACCAAAGCCTTGATCGGTTTTCTTGTCGTTACATAAAGGTGCTCAATTTTGTCGATCTCGTCGAAACTATCAATAACCACTTTGCCTATTCCGTTATCCACTGCGTAGCGTAACTCTTCCATTGATTTGTTGTTGCCATGCAACGTTAGATCACTTGCAGGCACTCCTGATTGAAGAGCGATATATGCTTCACCTATTGTCGCTACGTCAAGACCCATTCCCTCTTCATGAACCAGCTTTGCTATCGCTTTACATAAAAAAGCTTTTGAAGCATACGACACGCCATCAGGAAAGGCTTTTACAGCTTCTTGACATCTTTTACGGATATGGTCTTCGTCATACACAAAGAGTGGTGTCCCAAATTGGGTTACCAGATCGTCAGTTCGCACTCCGCCAAAAATAGCCATGCCATCATCAGCTACAGACGTATTGTCAGGCAATAGGGCTCTTGAAATTCTCTCAGCCATAGCTAGTCCTACATTTTGTTTGGGGCGCTAACGCCCAATAGGTCAAGGCCAACTTTTAGGCCCTGTCTGGATGCTACTACCAGATTAAGTCTCGCATTTGTTAATTCTTCACTGATACCGTCACCGATGACATAACAATCATGATGAAAGCCGTGAACGGAATTAGCGAAGTCTCTGACCCATGTGACTATTTTATGTGGAGCCAGTTCACGTGCAGCCAAGTCTATAGCTTCTGGAAGAATTTCAAGTCCACGAATAATCTCCATTTCCCGTTGATGCCCCAAGACACTTAGTTGATCAATTGGAAGTATTTCAAAATCGAAACCATGCTCATTTGCATTCCGTTCGATTGAGCAAAGTCTTGCATAAGCCATCTGAACATAATAAACGGGATTATCCATCCCTTGAGATGCTGCTAACTCCAGATCAAATGTTTGTTTTGAATCAACCGATTGTAGGAGGTACATGAATCGAGTCGCATCAGCACCTATCTCCTCAATTATGCTTCGGAGTTCAATAATGTCACCTTGTCGTTTTGAGAGTTTAACTTCCTCCCCAGCCCGAAGAAGCTTGACGAGTTGCGTTACCTGAACTGTGAGTGCATCAGAGTCATACCCCAATGCCTGCATGGCAGCTTTCATCCGTGCTATGTAGCCGTGGTGATCTGCCCCCCAAACGTTTATCAACCAATCAGATCGTTCAAATTTATTTCTGTGGTACGCAACATCGGGAGTTAAATACGTATATTCGCCATCGCTTTTTATTAGCACTCGGTCTTTATCGTCACCGAATTCAACCGAAGATAGCCAAGTGGCTCCATCCTTTTCGTATGCCATTCCCTTTTCAGCTAAATTCGCAAGGACTCGATCAATCTCACCATTATCAATCATGGACTTTTCGCTAAACCAGGTATCAAAATAGATGCCCAACTCACTTAAAGTGTCTTGCTGATCATTTTTAGCGAACTCGCAACCCCAGGTAATAATTTCCTCCAGTGCTAAGCCTGCAGGCATCTCTTTAGCCCACTCAATTACATATTCGCCTCCGTATCCGTCCTCTGGGAGAGATTCATTGTTCTTTCGGGCCTCTAGTGATTTTCCGAAAGCTTTCATTTGTAATCCTCTATCATTCATGTAGAACTCTCTATGAACACTAAACCCCACGTACTCAAGAAGATTTGCGATTGCATCTCCGTAGCAGGCACCTCGGGCATGCCCTGCGTGAAGAGGACCTGTGGGATTGGCACTGACAAATTCAACATTGACTTGCTTTCCTGACCCCCTATTAGAGGACCCGTATCTGCTTTTCTTTTCTAACACCTCGAGCACTATTCCATAACTCAACTCCGCCGATACTCGAAAATTAATGAAGCCAGGACCCGCAGCAGTGACTTCTGTAATCCCATCAGGGAGATTGGTAGTTAATGAATTTACAATCTCTTCCGCTAACCCTCTCGCCTGTCGCCCAGCATCTTTGGCAGTCACCAAAGCAATATTTGAGGACCAATCTCCATGATCTCTATTTGCGGGTCGTTCAAGACTTATTTGATCGGTTAGGACGTTGATTCCTAATCCTTTGAGATTTTCTCGTAACGAATCTTTTATTATTTTAGTAATCATATGGAGTTTTTATAGGTTGATTCTCCATCGTATGTTTAAGCGTGCGTTTTCGCTTGCATTTATTGATTATTCATTTAACAACACAGCTAAAATATGTCAACAAGATCCAAGTAGGAGACTTGCCGTATAGGTTAGTGATGTGACTTTGCAAACAGAAGCCCCTGAAGTTCCCTCTATAGGAAAGATTTCCATATGGCCGCCAGTGATCTTGGCCCCTATGGCTGGAGTGACAGATGTTCCGTTTCGTTCGTTATGTAGATCGTTCATGGATCAAGGACTCGCCGATAGTTCTCGAGATTCGGTTAAGCCTAATCACGCTCCGGGTTTATTCGTAAATCAGATGATTACAGCCAGAGCATTTGTTGAAGAGAACAAAAAGACTATGAAACTAGCCGAGTTTGGTGAGAATGAGTCACCACGATCTATTCAACTTTATGGCACCGAGCCCATATCAATAAAAGAAGCCGTTCAGAAGCTAGTAGCTTCAAAATACGTTGAGCATATTGATTTAAACTTTGGTTGCCCAGTTCCAAAGGTAACAAGGCATGGCGGCGGAGGAGCTCTCCCATATAAACAAAACCTGTTTAGAAAAATCATCAAATCCGCTGTAGGAGCCGCAAAAGACGAGATTCCTATAACTGTGAAATTTCGAATGGGTATCGACGATAACCACCTTACTTATTTGACAGCCGGAAAAATCGCTGAAGAGGAAGGAGCTTCAGCTATTTCTTTGCATGCCCGAACGGTTAAGCAGTTATATAGCGGGCAAGCCGATTGGGTGGCTATACGAAAACTTAAGGAACATATCAAAACAATACCGGTCTTCGGAAATGGAGACATATGGGAAGCCCATGACGCTATTGAAATGATGAGAGTATCTAACGCAGATGGCGTAGTTATTGGCAGGGGCTGCCTTGGCCGCCCTTGGCTGTTCAAACAATTAGGTGAAATCTTTTCGGGAAAAGAGGCATCACAGTTCCCAACGCTTGGGGAAGTTGGAGATGCAATGCTTGCGCATGCCAAAGCGGTTGTCGAATGGAATGGATCTCAAACTGCATTGCGAACATTTCGAAAACACGCATCTTGGTATCTAACAGGCTTTGCAGTTGGAAAAGATATCAGAAGAGAGATCCAACAAATAAATTCACTAGACGACCTGACTTCAATCATTGATAATTTTGACGCAGAGTTATCTTTACCCCTAGATGCCTATCGCATTCCAAGAAGTCATACAGGAGGGCCCAAAGATGTTTCCTTGCCTGATGGATGGCTCGAGAACCCTTATGAAGACTTTGAATTAAGTGAGTTAGCTGGCCAATTCGCATCCGGCGGTTAATGCAGTCGTTTGACCAAAAGCCATATCAAGGTAATCTGAACTATTCGCCCTCGTAGCTCAGGGGATAGAGCATTGGCCTCCGGAGCCATGTGCGCAGGTTCGAATCCTGCCGAGGGCGCTTTCTTAAATCAGACAAACTTCCAAGTAATTCAACTCAATTAGAATAGAGGCTTGTATCATCGCATCATGACAAATGTTGAGACTGCTCCTAAAGAGAAGAAGGGTCGTTGGACCTTTCAATGGAAAGAGCTGTACGACGAAGTAATCACATCTGGGTTATGCACGGGGTGTGCAGGGTGTGTGATCTCTTGCCCTCATGATGTGATTGGCTATAAACATGAACCGGGGCAGTATAAACCATTTCACCTTGAAGAAGAACTGGGTTTAGCTAATTGCGGACATGGTGAGAAGGGATGCACTAGCTGCACTCGAGCCTGTCCTCGATTTCGAGATTGGGAAACAGAAGCTGATCAGCATCTTTTCGGGCGTATCAGAGAAGATGAAGAAATTGCAGGAATCTACAAAGATATCCTCTTGGTTAGAGCATCTGACGATTTTGTATACGACGTCGGACAAGACGGTGGGCTAGTTTCCTCAATACTGATCTGGTGCTTGGAGAACAATATTATTGACGGAGCTCTTGTTTCCGGCCTTGAAGGGTCTTCAGAAGAAGGAGAAGATGCCGGTTGGAAAGCTATTCCGATGGTAGCTACGAATCGCGAAGAAGTTCTTGCTGGGGCTGGAAGTCGCTACACATATTCTGCGAACACAATGGCCTACCCTGAAGCCAAAGAACGCGGATTAACTCAGCTCGCTCTGGTTGGTATGAGCTGCCAAACATCTATTGCCCCTGTGATGTGGAATAGAAAGATCGGAAAAGTCGGAAAACCTATCAAACTTAATATTGGACTCCTTTGTTCCAAGTCCTTTGACGACTCAATGTTTGATGAACTCTTCTGGGTCAAATATGGCCTACACAAAGATGACATTTCGAAAATGAATATTAAAGGAGTGTTCCAGGTATGGATGAAAAATGGTGACTACCACGAAATCAACCTAAAAGAGTGTCACGCCTGGACCCGAGAAGGATGTAACCACTGTCCTGATTTCGCTGCGGAACACGCTGATATCTCTACTGGGGGGATAGGGGAGCTGACTGATTGGACCCTTACTGTCGTTCGAACAGACTTAGGTAGAGCGATCATTGAGGCAATGATCAAGGATGGAGCTATCGAGACTAGGCCTGGTGATGATGACCCTGGAGCTATAGCACTCATGCAGAAACTTGCTCAGAAGAGTAGAACTCGATGGCCAGAATGGGCCAATGAAAGTCCCAGACTTGGTCTCCCTAAGAAGAAATCGTAGGGGCGGAATCCCGAATACATTGCTGAAACACTCTAAGTAACTTATCACTAAACTCTCCGCTACCCTTCTGAAAGTCATCGTCTAAGTCTTTAAAGGATGTAAATGCGGAATTTTCAATATCTGACAGTGAGGTTGATGAATCTGCAAAAGAAGTTGCTTGATCAATAAAGTATTGGACCATTCTGTCATAACTGCATCCGCAAACCCGCAAGAGGCCTGTTTCCTGTATTGCGACAAGGTCTGGTATTGACCCTGATGCTCCAGTTACGCACCCTTTGAGGAAATTTCGTTTTACTTCAGGGACGGTATTGGGATCTTCGCCGTCTTGAAGTGCTCCTATGAGATTAGCTGAAATTGGCCCGGGGTTCTTTGAGAAGCCGCTGTCGTTTGCATTGGTAGCGCAACTTGAAAGTAAGAGTACAGCACTTGAGAGCACTAAAAAGCAAAGCGAAATCAGCTTTGGCAAGAGGAGAATATATCCTTTACTCGATCGTCTAAATTAGCGAAACCATTTTCGTCTTTTAGTTGTTTGTCATACTCTTCAAATAGCTTGAAAGCTTGTTCGTTAGTCGGTGTTAGAGTTTCAACAAATTTGACAAGGCCTGCGTAACTGCAACCGCAGCGGGTTGCTAGGTTGATCAATTGCTGTGAGCCTTCTTCAAATTCAATCAATCCAACTCTCATACAACCTTCAATGAAGTTTCGGTGGACAAGAGGCACATCGTTAGAATTTTCGTCAGCGCCGAGTAGCTCCGCTGCGTAGGGTTTGTAATCTTCTTTAAGGGGACCACGTTGCTCGTAAAAGGATTGCGGCTTCCCCGAAGAACCACAAGCGGCTAGTGCCAATAAAGCTATTACTATGATTGCTAATTGTTTCTTCATCATGTTTGACGCTATCGGGTTAAGTTGATTCCTACGACCGTCTACTCGCCCTTTGTTTGTTTTTTCCTGACAATTTCTTCGCTCTTTCTAGCACTGCATCAAACATTTCTTCGGTGAGCCTTCCCGTGAATGTATTCTGTTGGCTTACGTGATAGCTACATAAAATTATTTCACCTGATTTGAGCTGCACTTCCAATCCGTGAGCGAATTTAGGTCTCGGAGTTATATTCAGCTCTTTTGAAATAGCTGTATAGCCGATTGAACCTAAAGCGAGGATTACTTTGACATTATTTAGATACGTGAACTCACGTTTCAAATAGTCGCTACATGTCTTTTGTTCCAGTGCGGTTGGTTTGTTCTGGGGGGGAGCACACCGGACTGGTGCAGTTATATATGCATCTAGGAGTTTCATTCCGTCATCGCTACTGATGGCATCTGGTTGAGTGGCATAACCGGCTCTATAAAGAGCTGAGAATAAGAAATCGCCGCTTCTATCTCCGGTAAACATGCGACCAGTTCGATTTGCGCCGTGTGCTGCTGGGGCTAAACCAACTATTAGGAGTTTGGCTTTCGGGTCTCCGAATGATGGAACTGGTTTACCCCAGTATTCTTGGTCTCTAAAGGACGCTCGCTTTTCTGCTGCTACTCTTTCTCGCCATTCTACGAGTCTGGGACATTTACGGCATTCTATTATGTCCTTATTTAGCTTTGATAAACTCATAAATTGCACCATAGCTTTTGTTCATAATCAGGCAACCCACTTAGCGAAGTTCAGTTATTTTTTTTGACTTGAAAAAAATGTCGGTTCTGCCGGTAACGTGTGAATTGTGGCGAGTAAGACGAAATCTACACAGTTGGAAAGATCAGCAACTGTAGTTATTCTCGTCCGACATGGTCACACGCCGACGACGGGGAAAATTTTGCCAGGCCGTACGAAAGGGCTTCATCTAAGCGATTTAGGCAAAGACCAAGCAGAGAAAGTTGCTTCATATTTAAGCTCTCTGAACAGTGTTAACGCTGTTTACTCCTCTCCTATGGAAAGGACTCTTGAGACTGCTAAGCCGATTGCTAAAGCTTTTGGCAAAAGAGTTCGTACGCATCAAGGGTTGATTGAGGCTGATTTTGGCAAGTGGACAGGTCGTAAATTGTCAGAGTTACGAAAGTTGAATGATTGGGAAAAGGTACAAAAGAACCCCTCACTTTTTAGATTTCCTGGTGGGGAATCTTTTATGGAGATGCAGTCGAGGATGGTATCAACAGTAACAAATATTTGTGAGAATCATAGGGGAGAAATTGTCGTAGCGGTTTCACATGCAGACACGATCAAAGCGTTTCTTACTGCTGCGCTTGGGACACCTTTGGACTTATTTCAACGGCTTCACATTTCTCCTTGTTCCGTTAGCCCAGTCATTTTTGGAGTTAAAAGCCCATTTGTTCTTGCCGTCAATTCAACAGGAGCCAATATTTCTAGTTTGATAGGACAAACCTGATAATGAGCCGGTCATTTCATTTCGGTCAGCTACAGCACTTCACTACTGGAACTGTTGGGCCCTCTGGGCAAAGAGTCTTTTTCCTTCAATTTGGTAACCCGGGGGACTTGGCAACACTTCAGCTTGAGAAGATGCAAGTGAGAGCGTTGGCAGATTTCCTTGATCAACTTATTGGGGATGTTGAACCGATCAATCCCGAAGATATTCCTTTGGCGCTAGATCTAGTTGAGCCAGTAACTCCAGATTGGGTGGTCTCCAGTATTGGAGTTGCGTTTGAGAAGGATAAGTCAGAATTTGTTGTTGTGGCTGAGGAATTAAATGAAGAGAGCGAAGAAGCAGCTATGGCACAAATTCACCTGACACCTGGTCAAGTTAAAGCATTTATTTTAAAGGCGACTGAGGTAGTTAGTGCTGGTAGGCCTCCTTGTAACTATTGTGGCGAGCCATTGAATTATGCCGATGGCTGGTGTCCTTGTTCTAATTGAGCCATGGAAGAAGATGTATCCCCCTTTCGCGACAGGCCAGAGATCGCTAGCGATGATGCTGTCAAGGTCCTTCAGAACAGCCAAATTGAAATTATTGGCAGAATGGCGTGGAGTTCTAATTCAACGTATCTAGTAGATGTCCTTGATGATGGGGCTGACTTACAAGGAATATACAAACCATCAAATGGTGAGAGGCCTTTGTGGGATTTTCCGAGTGGTTTATATCAAAGGGAGATTGCATCTTTTCTGGTCGCTCAAATGATTGGTTGGGATGTCGTTCCTCCTACGGTTAAAACCGATGGCCCATTTGGCATTGGGTCTCTCCAATTATTTATTCCTTGCGATTTTGAAGAGCATTACTTTCATATGCTTGAAGACCCGAAGAATCATGGGATGTTACAGCGTATATGTTTATTTGATTTTGTCGCTAACAGCACAGACCGAAAAGGTGGTCATTGTCTTCGAGAGAGTAATGGAAAGATTTGGGGTATAGATAACGGACTAACATTTCATGTTGATTTCAAATTAAGGACTGTTATCTGGGACTGGGCTGGATTAGAGATACCTGAGGTATTAATAGCTGACTTGGAGAATTTTATAGATCGCCCAGTTGGAGATGATCTTCTGCAATTCATAAGTATGCAAGAGCTTGAGGCTATGTTCTCTCGTACGAAATTGCTTCTAAAAAATGGTCGGTTTCCAGAAGACCCTACGGGAACCCGGTTTCCTTGGCCCGTAATCTAGGACTTATCTCTTTATAAGATGCATATTGAATTTTATATCATTATAAATGATCATTAATTGCTTCGAGCGCCCGCAAATAAGCTTTGCATTAGAATTCCAAGACCTGTATTGAAATTTTTTGGTATAAATATGGAAAAAAGCCGTTTTTCTCTACATTGAAATTCTAGGTGTGCTATTATTAGAGAATTCAATCGCTTGGGAAACCAAGCGATTTTTTTGTGCCTGATTAAGATATTTCCTCATCAGGGTCAGTGAACCTTGATTCATCTGCATCGTTTCCTTTGTGGAAGAACCCAGCAAGCCATATAACACCAAACCATGAAATGCCGATAACCAAGAGAAGCGCTGCAATATTGAGGGCTATGTTCATTTCACGAAATCTATGGCTTAGAGAATTAGTCCCCTATGGCTTCAAGAAGAGCAGGTAAGACCTTGTGCACATCCCCTACAATTCCCAAGTCTGCTATTGAGAAAATAGGTGCTTCAGGATCTTTGTTAATAGCAATGATTGTTTTGGAACCTTTCATACCAACCATGTGTTGCGTAGCTCCAGAAATTCCAGCGGCAATGTAGACATCTGGTTTTACGACTTTGCCAGTTTGTCCTACTTGATAGCTGTAAGGCACCCATCCAGCATCAACGATTGCCCTGGATGCACCGGCCGCCCCACCTAGCTTGCCTGCTAGATCTTCGATCATTTGGAAGTTTTCAGCTTCCCCAAGTCCTCGTCCACCTGAGACGACTATTCCAGCTTCGTCTAGCTTGGGCCCGTCGGATTCTTCTACGAAGCGGTTTGTAACTCTTGCTGATCCAGTTGCTCCTAGATCTGGGATTGTTAGTGTTTCGACTGCGGCAGCGGATCCTCCGGCACTTTCAGCCGTGAAGGATTTTGGACGTATGAGAAAGATTCCAGGTGTTTCTCCAGTGAACTTAGTCTTGACATTGGTTGTTCCGCCGAATACGGGTTCAACACCAGTTAAGCCATCACTGTCGAGTAGATCAACAATGTTGGTGATTACTGGTGCGTCCATTTTGACTGAGAGTCGTCCAGCAACGTCACGTCCGCCGTATGTGGTTCCAAATAGTATTGCTAGAGGTGATTCTTCGGTGGCTTTGGCAGCAACGGCTGCAGCTAATGCCGGTCCTGGTAGCCCATTATCTAGGTCGCCAGTAGTGAGTATTCTTGTTGCGCCATGCTCCCCTAATTCACCTGCTGCTTGTTCTGCGTCAGCGCCTGCGTGGAATACGGTGACTTCGCCTAGCTCTCTGGCTTTTGCTAGCAGTTCAAGTGTTATTGAGGAAACAATCCCATCTGTTGTCTCTGCGTGTACCCATATATTTCCCATGATTCCTCCTATATAACTTTCATTTCTTGGAGAAAGGCTACGATTCGTTCATGACCGTCACCTTCATCTTCTATGATCTCACCAGCTTCTCGTTCGGGAGCGGGCTCGATAGAAACTATTTCTTGGCGTCCGCCCGCCCAGCCTACGGTGTTAGTTTCAATCCCGAGGTCTGCGAGGCTTAACTCTTCAACTGGCTTTGATTTTGCTGCCATGATTCCTTTGAACGAGGGGTATCGCGGTTCCACAACGCCAGCAGTTACAGACACTAGGGCTGGGAGCGGACAGTCAACCTCATCGTAACCATCTTCTGTTTGACGTTTCACAGCGACATTACCGCTGTCAACGGTGACTTCTTTTGCGAAAGTGACAGATGGGAGACCAAGCAGCTCTGCAACTTGCTCAGGAACCGTGCCCGTGTAGCCGTCGGAGGATTCTGTTGCAGCTAGGACTAAGTCTGGTTCCGTTCTTTGGATAGCTGCAGCTAGGACCTTAGCTGTGCTTAAGGCATCGGAACCAGATAAGGCGTCATCGCTGACAAGGATGGCGCTATCAGCGCCCATTGCTAGAGCGTTATTGAGACCATTTCTCTCATTGTTTGGCACCATAGAAATGAGTACGACTTCGCCGTCATCTCCAACTAACTGAAGTGCCATCTCGACTCCGTACGAGTCGGATTCATCTAGGATAAGTTTGACGTCTCTATTTAGGGTTTTTGTTTCTGGATCTATTGCACCGGGATCTGCTGGATCTGGAATCTGCTTTACGCAAACTGCTACTTTCATTTTTCCTTCTTTTCAGTTCTTGTTATAAGTCTGTATCTATTTATGACTTTACAGCAGGTTTTCGCGTATTCCATAACTGAAGAATGTGTGGAAAGTCACAGCTTGTCCACAAATTTCCTAGAATGGTTATGTGAAAATAATGTTCCTCGTAAATCCCGCAGCATCCTCTGTTACTCCGAGGACTCGAGTGGTTATCCAAAAGGCATTAGCTGCTGACCATGAAGTTGTGTTGGCAGAGACCATTCGCCGTGATCATGCAACACGCTTGGCGAAGCAAGCAGTTGAAGAAGAGTTCGATGTCGTTGTCGTTTTGGGAGGGGACGGGACGTTAAACGAAGCTGCCAACGGACTTATCCATTCACAAACCGCCCTTGCGGTTCTTCCGGGTGGGTCAACTAACGTATTTGCAAGGACACTTGGACTTCCAGATGACCCGGTCGAAGCAACAGGAATTCTTCTAGAAACCATGGATAAAGCTAACCCTAAATCGGTAGGTTTAGGTTGCGTTAATGGACGATATTTTTTGTTCCATGCTGGGATGGGCTTTGATGCGGCAGTAGTCGCTGAGGTCGAGAAACGTGGGCGCCTCAAGAGATATGCAAGCCATGCTTTATTTGTTTATGCGGCTGTCGATACATGGTTACGGCATTACGATCGCAAGCGGCCAGCCTTCAGGATCAAACACAGTGATGGGTCAGTCATACCTAGTTCTAAGTTTGCAATTTGTCTCAACACCGACCCTTACACATACCTTGGTAGCAAATCTTTGAAGTTATCTTCTGACGCTGGCCTTGATCAAGAACTCGTGACTATAAGCATAAACAGTCTCAGCGTCAACCGAATGCTTGGATTGGTCAGTGCTGCAATACGCGGTTCAACAGCCTTCCATAATTACTCATACATTGATTACAAATCTGATGTGTCAGCATTCGTAATTGAGGGACATAGACCATTCCCTTATCAAGTAGATGGCGATTATTTGGGTGAAGTGACAAGTTTAGAGTTTAGTTACGCACCTAAAGTGCTTGAACTGATCACACCAAATCCTGAACTTATTGGCCTCTAGTATCAGCAAAAATGCTTTTATTGCTCTTGCATTTTGAGACCATCGTGATTTATCGCAGAGTAACTTTTGCAAAGGCATGATTCCAGCTCATGAATTTTTAACTAGTTGACCCTTTGATGAACGCTTTCACCATTTGAACCTCATCAGTGATTATCGAATTTACTCCTAAGTGGACCTGTCTTGCGACTGCGCTCTGTTCGTTAACTGTCCATACGTTTACTTCGATATCGTTTTCTTTTGATATGTTCATGAAGTCTTCACTCACGAGTGAGTAGTGAGGGTGAACGGCTTGAAAATTATTTTCTGTGACCGTTTCAAATAGCTTGGATCTTTCCCAGCCCTCTTGGGCCGTCAGATACCCTAATTTAATCCGCTGGGAATATTCCCTCAGATTTTGGAGAATCTTTAGGTTAAACGAAGATACCAGTAGCGGCGACGAGGTTATGTTTCCGTTAACTTCTGATACGACCCTTTTGGCTAAACGTTGCAGGTCAGTGACAGGAGAAATTTTAAGCTCAATATTAAGCGGAATTGTCTTAAAGTCATTCAAAACATCATTTAGGGTTGGAACAAAGTTAGGTAGGCTCTTTAACGTTGAATTCTCAATATCTATTCCCTCGCAAGTTTTGTCGTGATGAATTGCTAACTGGTTATCTTTGGTTAGCCAAACGTCAAGCTCTATAGAGTCAGCTTCCTGTTGGACAGCTGCATGGAAAGCTTCAAGTGTGTTCTCTCTATGATCAGAGCTAACTCCGCGATGGGCACAAACTTGAATCATGTTTTGAAATCTTACCTGACATACGCTTTCTCATACATTTCAGATTTTGAACAAAATTAACATATACCCCATGTGCCACTTGTCACACACCAAGAAAACGTGTATCGTCTAGAACAGATCATTAAGTAATGATCTCTTAGAGTCGCTTAGTGCTTTGCGGAGGGCCTGTGGCAATTCAAACAATACCTTATTATGACCGGCAAAGGGACTGGCGAGAATTAGCGCTTTGTAAAGACACCAGCCCAGAGCTCTTTTTCCCAATAGGCAACACCGGAAGTGCATTGGATGCAATTTCTTTAGCTAAGAATGTTTGCTCTAGATGCCCATCACAAGTTGAGTGCTTAGAGTATGCTCTTGACTCCAACCAAGATAATGGTGTTTGGGGTGGAAGATCAGAGGAAGAGCGAAGACTCATCCGCAAACAGCGACGCTCTTAATTAACTAATTAACGTTTGTATTCAAATCAAGCTAAGGAGCTGAATTTTCACCTAATTTGGGTATGCGTATACGGGCGACAGTCCCTGTTGGATCTTTAGGGGATAGTTCCACGTCTCCCCCAAGATCCGTCTCGATTAAATTCCTAACGATCGTTAACCCCAAACCAAAATTCTTTTCGTCAAAGGTTTCCGGTAGCCCCCTTCCATTGTCCGTCACCGTAATCTGAAAAGTGTCATCCCTTGCACCAAAGTGGATTCTGACCTCAGGTTTTTCTTGACTGAGGGAGTCCTTGAAACCATGTTGAATTGTATTTTGCAAGAGCTCATTTAAGATAACTGCCAAGACTGTCGTCTCTGCCGATGGGAAAGTGATGGTGTCCCCTTCAATCTTGAAATCAATAGTCATCTCAGGGCTCGTTAGGCCCTCTGACACCAGTCGCACAAGAGGTTTGATGACATCATCAAAGCAAATACTTGTTTCGGGATTATGAGAGAGGATCTCGTGCACTACAGCAATGGAGCGAATGCGGCGAACGGAATCATTGATTGCTTCTTGCGCTTCCTCTGCTACTAATCGCCGGGACTGGAGGTGAAGCAAAGATGAAATTGTTTGCAGATTGTTTTTTACTCGATGATGGATTTCTGCAATGGTGGAATCTTTTGACCTGATGAGATTATCTCTTCGCCTCAATTCAGAGATATCTCGGATGAGGAGTAGCGCTCCGATCATCTCTGCCCGTTCCATTAGAGGAATCCCTTTTAGGGTGACAGTTTGGCCTCCCAGAGATATTTCATCAGATTGAGGTCGTTGTGTGGAAAAGATGAGTGGAATTGATTCGCAGTTGAGTTCCTCCACTCCAAGCCTTTTCCCTTCCACTTGGTCTACCTTTAGTCTGCTCAAAACCGAGACTGAATTTGGCGAAGCAAAACGGACATATCCCTTTGCGTCTAGTTCTATTACCCCATCACTCACTCTCGGTGTAAATTCGGTTTCTGCCTGAGTTTCTTTAAATGGATATTTCCCTTGCGAAATCATGATGCCCAATTTTCTGAATAGTGAAAAGTAGGTCATTTCTAGCTCTCCTGCGACTCGTTGGTCATCGGGCGAAAAGTCACGTGAGAGTACTGCTATAGCTTTACCGTTGAAGTTGACAGGAACACACAAGGTCCTGATTCTTTCAACATTGGTCTGTGATAATAGCCCTCCGTCAATGCTTTCTAGTGTTTTGCGGGCTTGGTCAAGAAAGGGACGTTCACCTGGCTTGAAGACCGTTCCCTCCATTTTGGTTCGGTAAATACTTCTACTTGTGGTTGGTCGAACATGAGCAACAACAGTGTAAGCAGATACAGGAGTGTCGGACTCAGGTACACATAATAGCAAATCAGCGAACGAGAGATCTGCGAGAAGGTCCCATGACCGTATAAGGCCGTCAAGGTGTTCCAGTTCGTCTTGGTTTAGTTTCTTATCTAGGGCCGTGAGATCATTCATGGCTTGCCGGTAATTGGAATAGCCTAGGCTCCGAAGCCAATTTTTGGTGCAGATTGTGAGCCAATATCAATGAAAGTTATTCTTGACGCTGGCACCCCAACCTCTCGGCCATCTTTATCAGTCAACCATAAAGTCCCTGATGAAGCCTCAAGTGCATTGTCAATTTGCGACTTGAGTACAGATAGTTCTGTATCCTCAGCCATTTCAAGTTGGATTTCTTTGCCGGCTTCTCCGACCCCTATTCGTATAATCATTGTTTCCTCTCCTAGTTATTAAAGTATTTTAAGTTCTTCGTTGTATCTTCTTGTTGGAGCTAGTTCTATATCGATAGTCTCAACGATTTCAGCGAATACCTTCCCAGCTTCACTATCCGGTTTAGTTGCAGCTAGTGGTTTTCCTGAGTCAGACCCTTCTCTTAATTCTTGAACCAAGGGAATCTGACCAAGCAGAGGGACCTCTAAACGATTAGCTAGATCTTCTCCTCCACCGTGGCCAAAGATGTAATAGCGTTTATCATCATCGCCGGTAAACCAAGACATGTTCTCAATCACGCCTTTAACTTCCAAATTTACATTCTTTGCCATATAAGCAGCTCGCTGAGCGACCTTTTGGGCTGCTGGTTGGGGTGTTGTTACAACATAGAGCTCGGAGCGTGGCAAAAACTGAGCTAGTGATAAAGCGATATCCCCTGTTCCGGGTGGTAAATCAATCAACAAATAATCAAGGTCGTCCCAGAAAACATCGGTGAGGAATTGCTCGAGAGCTTTGTGTAGCATTGGACCTCGCCAAATTACTGGCTGGTCTTCACGTGCGAAGAAGCCCATTGATATAGCTTTTACGCCGTGCACGCGGGGAGGTATCAATAAATCATCGATAACGGTTGGAGGTTTATCAATTCCTAACATACGAGGTATAGAGAATCCCCATACATCTGCATCGACAATTCCTACGCTTTTCCCGCGATTTGCGAGAGATATCGCAAGGTTTGCAGATACTGAAGATTTTCCAACTCCCCCTTTACCAGAGGCGATGAGCAAGACACGAGTTTTGCAAGATGGATCGGCAAAGGGTATGACCCTTCCCTCGGCATGACCGTGTGCTGGTTGGGACCCTGCTGTAGATGCAGGATCACCGTGGACTAGTTCGCGTACTTTTGCGCGCTCTTCATCATTCATCACACCGAAATTAACTTGGACTTTATCGATTTGATTTGTTTCTAACAGAGCTTCGCTTATGTCATTTTCAATTTTTGCTTTGAGCGGGCATCCTGCAATAGTGAGTAGGATTTCGACAGTTACCTGGTCGTTATCTACAGATACACTTTTAACCATTCCTAGGTCAACGATGCTTCGGTTGAGCTCCGGGTCCTGAACAGGCTTTAGAGCTTCATAAATTTCTTCGGTTTTTATAGTCATTGATTATTTCCGATCCATTCTCTAGTGTATGCCCTTTCGAGTCTTGATCTCAACGCGTGCCGTCATAGTTGAATTACTTTTTAGGTCTGAAATTAAAGTGGTTAGATGGGATTGGGCCCACTTATTCTGCGCAGGTCAAGGAAGAAAATAAATTGTCGACTTGATCCGACACTTGGCTCGGCACTTGTGTGGTTTCTGATTCGATGATCTCTAAAACAGTTTCAAGATCACCGCATGCCGTTTGTGAATCAGTGCCCGAAATTAGAATGGCGCGGGTGAGAAGCACCTCAATGTTTGTGGGATTTTGATTTACTGCGAAATTAATTTGGCTTACTGCTCGTTGGTAGAGTGCCACGTCACCTGTCTGAGCCAAAAGCAAAGCTTGTCGACTCAATGCCTCTGGATTAGTAGGGTCGTCTTCTAAAATAGCACGGAATAGCTTAAGGGCGCTCACACTTCTTTGTGCTTTATCGCTCTGAAGAAGGTAGTTAGCTGCTTCGAGAGCAATTCGGGTGTTCATTTCTAATTCGTTCAGCGAAGGTTGTTCAAAATTTTGTAGAAGGTCATATTTTGACTCTGCATATACCTTCCCTATTAACCCTTGACTGTCAAGAACGCTTCGTAATTGAGAGGTAATTTCGAGTTCTTGGAGTTCCTGAAGCTCAATAAGAGCTTCGGAAAACCTTGACTCATCAGATAATGCGATGGTTAAAAAAACTATTGCATCAGCAAATTCTGGATTTAGGATACGAACCTCTCGCCAATCTCTGATCTGTGGATCGCTATCTTCACCTGTCCTGTAACGCAACCACGCTCTGTATGTCAGTGCTTCAGCATTGCTCGGTTGATCTTGAAGCACCTCATCATAAATTGAGATCGCTTCATCCCACTTGTCGGAATCACTGAGTAGCTGTTGTGCTTCTTGGAGTTTGGTTACAGTGCTTTTTCTGATACTCCCAGTTATTGTCTCTGAACCTGTTCTCTCGCCTGATGAGTTTGCGATCGCTATACCTGAAATGAGCGCTAGTACAACGAGGAAAGTAACTGTAAACCAAGTTTTCTTTACGTTCTGAAGTTTCGATTCCTTTATGCTACGCGTCTCTTGTTTTGTTAACTTAATAAGTCTTCGTTTATAGTTTCGAGATAATTGCGCATAGTCTTTCTCAGTGAGATCTCCTTTGGCCAACTCACTATCTAGGTCGTCTAGCGATTTGAGAAGGAAATCCTTTTCTTTTTCAGAGCTATTGTGAGCCATTTTTCTAATTATGCGTCGAAATCATTTTGTGAAGCTTCGGAGTCAATGCGGTGAACTTTACGTATTTCTCGGATTTGCTCTTCTTCATCTTTTGTTAATTCAATTCCCGTAAAGTCTGAATTTCTTCTAGAAAAGGCTAATACCAAACCACCAAGTGCAATCCCAACTACCAGGAATGGGGAAATCCAAACCAACGAATCAAATCCCGACGAACTCGGGTTTAGGTTTACCCACTGTCCGTATTGTTCAACATAATAGGCTCTAATTTCTGAATCGCTTCGTCCTTGGTCTACTTGTTCCTTTATTTCAGCTCTTATTACCTGCGCTATAGGAGCCGAACTCTCAGAGACTGGCTGACCTGAACATTGTGGACAAGCTATCGTTGCCGCTAGTGAGGCAGCTCGCTCAGATGACGTCTCTGGATCCCCTGCATCAAAAGAGCCAAACAAAAGGGCAACTAGCGATACGAGCGCGAGCAACACCCAAGATAGGGTTCTTGGCTTAACCTTCACTAGCATTCGATGCCTGCCACTAATTTTTCATATGTAATGGGGCCAACAATCTTCTTTGCTACTAATCCATTTGGTGCGATTAGGACTGTCTCAGGTGCAGTCATCACGCTGTAATTAATTGCTACTCGATTGGTTCCTTCGTCAAGAAGCACTTGCCAGTCTCCTCCATATTTGTCAAAGAAGCGATCAATGTCTTTCTTGTTGTCGTTGAATGCCACAGATACAAGCTTAGTATTGCATTTGACACCATTACTTGAGAATGCACCTTCGTTATGGAAAGCAAGCAACTCGTCGTGTTCAATTATGCATCCCGTACACCAACTTGCAAAAAAATTCACAGCGACCCATACCTGATCTTTAGGAATCAGTGCTCGATTCGCAATTAATACATCTTCTAGGTCAAATTCTCCACCATTAACCGTTTCCGCTTGAAACAAAGGAGCTGGTTGACCAACCAAATCAAAATTAGGTTGATTTGATTGTGTGCCTCTAGTCGCTAGAAGGACTACAAAACCTATAGATACAACCGCGAAAAGAATTAGTCCAGATTTCCCTAAGCTCATCTTTCTATCTCTTCTGCATGCACATTAGATTCCTTTTCCATTACTACTGTCTGCTTTCGCTTCGTTGAAGGTATTGCAGACAATGCGCTGCCAAACAACATTACGAATCCACCTACCCAAATCCAAACAAGGAGAGGCTGTTCAGTTATTTGTATGACTATAGATTGGTCATCTTCTTCCGGAGGGTCAAGAAGTGCTATTTGAATATCCTTTGTGGATGAAGTCTTCGTAGTAGGCGACGGAACCAATTGGCCAGAAGCAGTGAAACGCTCAATAGACGGTTGGAGGATATCTCCGTCAATCCTTATTTGGACTTTTTCTTGTATGCGGTTTGAGTAGACAATCTGTTCGGAAGATTCGTAAGTGATATCTGAGCCACCAAAAGTGACCGTCTCTCCGGGGTCTAATGTAAAAGATGATTGAGAGACATAAGACGAGCTAGCTATCAGCCCAAGAGACAGCATGACTACACCCAAATGAACTATCATCCCGCCATTAGATCTTCCCACAAAGCCCCTCATTTTGTTACGGCGAATAGACAGAGCTAAATGACGTATAGCGCTCGTTCCTGCGAAACCCGCAAAACCAAAGCCCAGCAAGGGGATGAGTCCTCTTGCTCCTACTAAGACTGCGATCACAAGAGATAGAGCTCCACCCCATGCAGGCCATTCAAGTCTGTCTCTGAGTAGTTCTGCACCTGCCTTTCTCCATGGAAGTACAGGAGCAATAGCCATTAGGAAAAGTATGACGAATCCTATTGGCATTGACATTTTCTCGAAATACGGTGCCCCAACGGAGATTTGGCGGTCCTGAGTTGCTTCCACTATCAGTGGAAAAATCGTGCCTAAAAGAATTACAAAGGCAAAAGCTCCGAATGCAAGGTTATTTGCGAGAAAGGCACCCTCCCGAGACAAAGCTGAATCTATTCCACCTTGTGATCGAAGCCGGTCCCCACGCCAAAAGATCAGTGCTAAAACGACTAACAGCACAAGTGAGAAAAACCATAATAACCAAGGACCTATTCCCCCTTCGGAGAAGGCATGCACAGATGCGATAATTCCGGATCGAGTGATGAATGTACCGAGGATTGTCAGCAAGAAGGTTGAGCAAACTAAAGACAGATTCCAGACTCGAAGTAAGCCCCTTCTTTCTTGAGCAAGGACAGAGTGCAGGAAAGCAGTTCCTGTTAACCACGGAAGTAGAGACGCATTTTCAACAGGATCCCAACCCCAGTACCCTCCCCAGCCAAGAACATCATAAGCCCACCAAGCTCCAAGTATTATCCCAAATGTGAGGCATGCCCATGAGAATAAAGTCCAACGCCTGGTGATCAGTAGCCAACCTTCGCCTAACCTCCCAGTTATAAGTGCAGCTATTGCAAAGGCAAAAGGTACTGTGAAACCGACGTAACCCAGGTAAAGAATTGGGGGGTGGAAAGCTACCAATATATGATTTTGCAAAAGTGGGTTTGGCCCTGGCCCATCGTATCCCACTGGTGGGTCAAAGGATTGAAAGGGGTTAGCCGGGCCGAGCATGAGCAATGCAAAGAACGCTGTAACCATGAACATCGTAACTAAAGCCCATGACACCATAGGATCTGAAAGCCTATTAGAAAATTTCTTTGCAACAATAGCGAGGTAACCTGCTAGCACCAGACCCCAAAGAAGTATTGACCCCTCAAGGGCTGACCACATGGTTGCGACGTTATAGAGAGGTGGTGTTAAAGAGCTGCCTTGTTCAGCGACATATTTGATAGAGAAGTCTCTTGTTATTAATGCCCTTTGCATAGCAAAAGTTGATATTGCCATTCCTGCAAAGGTAACCCAAGCATATTTGGCGCCTACCGCTCGCAAACGTTCTCTGGATTTTTTAAGGCCAGCGACTATAGTCAGCGATCCAGTCAGGGATGCTGCAAGAGTGAGTACTACGCCCATGGAGCCAATTACAAGGTTCATAACATTCCTAGGAGTCAGGTACTTCCGGTATTTGCCCCCGTTCCTCTGCATCGTCTAACCGTTCCTCACGGTAGTCGTTATCATGCTTTACCAAAATCCGATTTGTTGAGAACCACCAGCCATCATTGGCGCCGTTTGGGAATACGAATCCTGGTTTAGGTAAAGGCTCTTCATTCCATTTGCCTTCAAGCACCACAGGTATGCCTTCATCAAAGAGGTCTGGAGGAGTCCCTGTGCTGACTACATCAACAAGCACGCCATCAAAGGAGATTGTAAAGAAGGTGTATTCGTTGCCGTCTATGATTACAGTCTGGTCTGACGTTGCGCTCGAAATTGGTGACCCTAATATCTGAAATCGTCTGTCTCCTAGTTCAGATCTTTCCTGCACTGCCTCGTCAGCGGGGAGAAAGGATTGACTGTTGGTTATTAGAAACCAGACAAGGACAATTACAGCAATAGCTATGGCTAGTAAAGCAAACAGAGGAAGCCATTTTGGAGCCAGTCTTGCTTTTGGAACTCTAGGAGAGAGGTCCATTTGAATATTTTGTTCGTCCATTTCTTACCCTAATCTGTTGATGAGGTCATCCACCTTTGACGATCTTTGGGAACCTGTCGGGTTAGTTGCTTTCCTTTTCTGACCACCCTCCACGCATACATAGATAGTGAAATTAGGGAAATAGACCATCCCGCTATCAGATAACCGAGATGAGTCATTGAACTTCGTCCTTTGGTTGGTAATTTGAATTTCCATCTACAGAAATTCCTTCGTTTAGTCTTTCTTCAATTACCCCTTCTATCCCATCTGTTTCTATCTCTGTAACTAACCAACCGACTCGAAATCGGTGGGTCATCAACCATAGAAACGAAATTCCCACGATTATGAATCCCAAGAACAATGTAAACAATGTGAGATTCTCAAGCTTTCCATCTGTCAACGAAGACTTCTGATGGAGCGTGTTATTCTCCCACCATTCAACTGACCGGTTGACGATAGGTATATTAACTGCCGCAATTATCCCAACCACAGAGGAACGCTTGGCCCTGAGATCAGGATTAGCTGGAACTTGACGCAATGCTAGGTAACCTAAGATCATCAAAAATAGAACAAGGGTCGTTACCAGGCGAACATCACCCCATTCCCACCAGGTATTCCATGTTGGTCTTCCCCAAATACTTCCGGTAACAAGCACTAGACCACAAAACATTAGGCCGATTTCTGCTGATGCATGTGCGACAGTGTCCCACCAACGAGATTTTTTCCAGAGGTAAAAGACGCTACCTATTCCGGTGGTGATTATGGCAACGTATGCAAAGATTGCCAATGGGACATGAACGTATATCAGCCTGACAGCGTCGTTCATATTGTCATCAGCAGGGCTGAGGAGGAAAGAGAATATCAGAAGTGTTGGGATTCCTAAGAGCAAAGAAATTCCCATAAATCTGGTTCCTCGTGAAGTTGTGAATTCTTGCTTCTCTGTACGCTGCATTAGGTATCCTCTATTATATTCCCATATGTCAACATACCCACAAGTGTGTAGACAATAGCAATCACTGAGAGAAGTCCCAACCACGCCCATCCATCGGCGTTAACTCGTCCGAAAGCATCGCCGAAGGCCCTCGTCGCCCCGATTACGGCAGGCGCTAAAACTGGTAGGAATAGAACAGGCAAAAGCGTTTCTCGCACACCTAATCCAGAAGCAATGACACCGTAGAGCGTTCCTGAACTTGAGATAGCAAGGGTTGTTACTACGGCAGAAACGATTACGAGGGGATAATCCACGACGGACATATCGAACAAAACGACCATGACTGTGAA
>CEOC01061079.1_pt1 | contig 25834 bp, 21 predicted proteins | sample 356191 | NCBI WGS metagenome assembly CEOC01 (sample SAMEA2619952, study PRJEB7988) | marine metagenome | biome: marine biome (ENVO:00000447); feature: deep chlorophyll maximum layer (ENVO:xxxxxxxx); material: "saline water (ENVO:00002010), including plankton (ENVO:xxxxxxxx)" | depth 17 m
CCAACTTAGAGCAATCTACACCTATAATTTAACGCAGGGAAATTGTTATGAAAACTTAAGATCTTTATGTAAAGATGTTGGAAATAGATTAAGTGGAAGTCACTCAGCTCAAAAAGCTGTGGAATGGGCTGCTCTTTTAATGGAAAAAACCAAATTAGATACCATTTATTTTCAAAGAATCATGGTTCCACATTGGGTTAGAGGAAAAACTGAATTAGTATCATGGAAAAATAAAAAAGGCAGCATTGTAAATGTTAATTGCACTGCTTTAGGGGGTTCTATAGGGACTAATGGTGTATTAAAGGGTGATTTAATAGAAATTAATAATTGGAATCAATTAGAAGAATATGGAGAGAAATTAATCAAAGGGAAAATAGTATTTTTTAATAGACCTATGAATCCAACTTATATTTCTACAGGAATGGCTTACGGAAATTGTGTTGATCAACGTCATAATGGAGCTTCTAGAGCTGTTGAGTATGGTGCAATTGCTGTAATAGTAAGATCTATGACTTTAAAATTTGATAAAAACCCTCATACAGGCTCTATGTCGTATACGGATTCAACTAAAAAAATCCCTGCTGTTGCTATAAGTACAAAAGATGCTCATGATTTAAGTGAAGCTTTAAAGATAAATAACGTTAAAAGCCTTTCATTAGAACTTTCATGTAAACAACTTCCTGATACTGTATCTTACAATGTTATTGGTGAAATAAAAGGTTCTAAGTTTCCAGAAGAAATTATTTTAGTAGGTGGTCATCTTGATTCTTGGGATATAGGCGAGGGAGCTCATGACGATGGAGCAGGAGTTGTTCAAAGTCTTCAAGTATTAGAAACTTTTAAAAAAATGAATATTAAACCTAAAAGAACCTTAAGATGTGTTATGTATATGAATGAAGAAAATGGAAATAGAGGAGGAGAGCATTATGCAAATATGGTAAGAAATAATAGTGAAAAACATTTGTTTGCTCTAGAATCTGATAGGGGAGGTTTCAGTCCAAGAGGATTTAGTATAGATGGGAACAAGTTGCAATTAGAATATTTACAAACTTTTAAGAATTTATTTGAACCATATCAGTTGCATATTTTTTCAAAAGGATATAGTGGAGTTGATATTGGTCCATTGAAAGACGGTAAATTATGTCTTGTTGGTTTGGTTCCTGATTCTCAAAGATATTTTGACTATCATCATTCTAAAGAAGATGTTTTTGAAAATGTACATAAAAGAGAATTAGAATTAGGTGCCTCTGCAATTACTTCTATAGTATATTTGGTAGATAAATATGGTTTACCTAGTGGTGAATCAATTAAAAAATAAAGTAATGGTAGATATAATAGCTTTTGGGGCGCATCCTGACGATGTGGAGTTAAGTGCTGGTGGAACGTTGATTAAACACGTTAAAAATGGTTTTTCTGTAGGTATTGTTGATTTAACTATGGGAGAAATGGGAACAAGAGGAAATATAACTACTAGAAAAATGGAAGCAGAAAAGGCTAAAGACATTATTGGAGCAAAATTTCGAATTAATTTAAATTTACCAGATGCCTTTATAAATATTTCAAAAGATTCAATAAGTGAAATAGTTAAAGTTATTAGAACTCACAAGCCTCAAATTGTTTTATGCAATGCTATTAAAGATAGACACCCTGATCATGGTGTTGCTTCTAAATTAGTTTCTAAATCATCTTTTATTTCTGGACTTAAAAAATTTGAAACTTTTGAAAATAATATTTCACAAGATGCTCATCGGCCAGTAAGTGTATATCATTATATTCAGGACCAATGGATAGATCCTGATTTTGTTGTTGATATTTCTGAAAATTATGATCAAAAAATTAAAGCAGTTATGGCCTTTAAAAGTCAATTTTATGATCCTAAAAGTCAAGAACCCTCCACACCTATATCCTCTTTAGAATTCCTTGAATCAATAAAGTCTAAAGCCAATTTATTAGGTAGATCTATTAATAAAAAATTTGGAGAAGGTTTCACTGTAGAAAGACCTTTAGGTACTAATAGTTTACTTAACTTGTTTTAAAACCATGAAAAGAATTTATTATATATTTTTTTTAGCAATGATTTTTTCCTGTAATTCAAATAATGAAACCATTTCTGAAAATAAAATTATCATTGATAGCCTGCAATCCGAATTGAATTCAAAGGATAAAGAATTGAATTCTTTAGAGTTTGATAAATTAAATAATGATTCAATTGTCAACCAGTACGCACTGTATATTCAAAGGATAAAGAATAATATTAATGAAATCAATAATCAAGAAAGTATCATAAATAATGCTAAAAGTAAGAAGGAGTTTTATAAAGCTGATACAACTAATATTATAAATGCTATAAAAATTATGTCAGAAAAACTAATAGAAAATGAATCTATGATTTCTGAACTTAATAATGCAGTTAAGCTAGAAAAAAATAAAAATTCTCAATTTGCTATAAGAGTTACAGAACTGAGTACAGAAGTAGCTAAAAGTAATAGGGAAATTTATTTTTTAAGAGAGGAATTGTATAGTTTAAATTCTTCTTTTGAAGCCATATTCAATAAATATAATGAGCAAAATAAAAAAATTAGTTTTTTAAATAATAAGCTAAATGAAATTGCCTATGTTATAGGTACTAAATCAGAACTTTTAGACAATGGCGTACTAACAAAAAGCGGAGGTTTAATTGGTTTAGGTAAGAGCAGGAAATTGAATTCAGATTTTAACACTAATTATTTCACTTTTAGTACAAAGCAAGATTTAAAATCTATAGTTCTCGGTTATAAATCTGTAAAGTTAATGACTCCACATCCTTCAGAATCCTATAAAATTTCTAAAAATACTAATGAATTAATAGATTCATTGTTGATTTTTAACGTTGAAAATTTTTGGAAAAACAGTAAGTTTTTAGTTTTAGAAGTAAAATAATTTAATTTATTGCTTCTCTGATCCTCATTGCTTTCTTAAGTATCGAATAAAGTGAATCTAACTTTAACATAGTGAAAGGATCACTTTTAGCTTTTTCTGGTTCAGGATGTGTCTCAATGAAAAGTCCATCAACATTATTGGCAACAGCACTAAAAATAATAGAAGATATAAGTGAGGGGTCACCCCCAGTAATACCAATATTTTGATTAGGTTTTTGAACCGCATGAGTACAATCCATGATTACTGGTACTTGATGTTTTTTTAACTTGGTAATGGCAGTAGCATCAACAATTAAATCTTGATATCCAAAGCTGTTTCCTCTTTCACATATCCAAATATTGTTATTTCCTGTAGATTTAACTTTTTCAACAGCAAAACCCATTGCATCATGAGACATGAATTGACCTTTTTTAATATTTACAGTTAAGCCAGTTTTACCCGCTGCAATTAATAAATCTGTTTGTCTACAAAGAAATGCAGGTATTTGTAAATGATTGACATAATTAGCAACAAATTTAGGTTCGTGACTTTCATGTACATCAGTTATAGTATCCACATTTAATTCTTTTCCAATTCCTCGTATTATTTCCAATGCATTTTCATTTCCAATTCCAGTGAAACTGTCATTTTTTGATCTATTTGCTTTTTTATAGCTTGCTTTAAAAATATAATCTATGGATAGATCCATACAAATTGATTGAACTTCTTTGGCAATTTTAAGTCCCATAGAATCATCTTCTATGGCGCACGGTCCAGCAATTAAAGTGAATTTTTTCATTTTTTAGCTTTTTCTCCTAAATATCCACTGTGATGTCTCTTGGCATAATCTTTTTTAGAAAAATTTATTTTTTTCATCATGCTTACAACTAAAATATCTCCAACAACAGTCATTACGGTTGTTGAAGTGGTAGGAGTTAATCCAAGAGGGCAAATTTCTTTGGGATTTCCTGTGAATAAACATTCATCAGAAACTTTAGCAAGCTTACTATTTAAATCCCCTGTAAGAGCAATAACAGTTAAATTATTATAAAGTTGATTGGCTAATTCTTGAAATTCTATAATCTCTCTAGTTTTTCCAGAATTAGAAATAAGAATAAGCACATCATTTTTTTGAATTAAACCCAAATCTCCATGTTGTGCTTCACTCGGGTGAATAAAAGCAGCAGGTGTTCCAGTAGATGATAGCGTCGTGGCTATATTCATCCCTATTTGACCTGCTTTACCCATACCGCTAATGATGACTTTTCCATTGTCTATATGTACTTTTTGATAAATGATGTTAACAACCTCTTCTATTTTTCCATCAATAGGGATATTCTTAATAGCTTTTACTTCTTCCTCTATATATTTTTTAATTACGTCTTTCACAACTTCAAAAGTAAGTATTATATATGATGTTTTTTTTCATAAATTTTTCTAACCTCATTTAAATCTTCGATAGTGTCAACAGGAAATGATAATTGCTTTGTTATCCCAACTTTAATTTTACCTCCGTTTTCAAGCCATCTAAGTTGTTCTAGTTTTTCAGATATTTCTAGTGAAGAAGGCTTTTGATTACAAAACTTTTCTAAAGCTTTTTTAGTATATCCATAAATTCCAATATGTTGGAAAAAAGATGTATTATCAGATATATTTTCTTTGTTGTTATCTCTAATAAATGGTATGATATTTCTAGAAAAATAAAGTGCATATTCATTCCTATCTTTTACCAAGAATACTTTTCCATTTGGTAGAGTTTTTTTATTTGATAACTGGAGTGCAACTGTTGCGAAATTTGTGTTTGGATCTTGAAAACAATGAATTAATTTTTTTAAATGATCTTCATGAATTAATGGCTCATCTCCTTGAACATTTACAATATATTCAAATTCTTTACCAGTTTCTTCAAAATATATATTGACTGCTTCTAAACATCTGCTGGTTCCATTTTTATGATTCTTATTAGTTAATATTACTTTTCCACCAAAATCTTTTACACAATTAAAAATACGATCATCATCAGTTGCTACAATAACATTATTAAGAGTTTTTTTAGTTCTTTCATAAACATGCTGAATCATTGGTTTATCTCCAATAATTTTTAAAGGTTTTCCCAAAAGTCTTGTGGAATTAAATCTTGCTGGAATTACACCTAAAATATCAGATGTTTCTGTTTTCATAATTCAAAATTATATTTTCTGTTAAATGAGAACTTATTATTTTACGTAATATTATAAATATGTTACAGTAATTCTACTTTTTCTTAATTTTATAAAGTGTTATCTAAAGAAATTAAAAATTATATAAATACTAATAGAAGAGACTTTACTAATCAGCCATTCTCAGAAGAAATGGCTTTAGATAATCCAATAAAGCAATATGAGAAATGGTTTGACGAAGCTTTAAAAAGTAATATTTTAGACCCATATGCTGCATGTCTATCGACTGTAGATAATTTAGGAAGACCTTCTTCAAGAATTTTATATATAAGAGACATTTCTCCAAAAGGTTTTGTTTTTTATACAAATTACAATTCTAGCAAAGGTTCAGATCTCAACCTTAATAAATATGCTTCTTTGAATGTTTTTTGGGGAGAGTTAGAAAGACAAATTAGAATTCAAGGAATAATTAGTAAAGTAGACGATTCTGAATCGGATAAGTATTTCAATTCTAGACCAAGAGCTAGCCAAATTGGAGCATGGGCTTCTAACCAAAGTCAAAAAATCAAAGATAGATCTGAGTTGGAATCAAAAATTAAATTTTACGAACAACAATTTGAAAATAAAAATGTTTCCAGACCTCCTCACTGGGGAGGGTATTGTCTATCACCTATATCATTAGAGTTTTGGCAAGGAAGATCCAGTAGGTTACATGATAGAATAGTTTACACTAAAGATGATAATCAATGGACAAAAATTCGATTGTCTCCGTAATTGATCAATATTTTAGAAGGTTTAATTCTAGAACTATCAAAGTAGCTCATCAACCATTTGATGACTTAAGAATAATTGTAGTCATTCCAATTTATAATGAAGAAGATCTTAACCCAACTTTAGAATCTCTTTTTCTAAATCAAGAAAATTATTCATTCAGTGTTGAAGTTATTGCACTAGTTAATGATTCAATCAATGAAAAAAAAGAAGTTAAAGAATCAAATCAAAAAACCTTTATTCAACTTAAAGATTTTGCAAAAAACAATAATAATGAAAAGGCTTTCTTAATTCCTATTTATATGGATGATTTAGATCCTAAACATGCTGGGGTAGGATGGGCAAGAAAATTAGGTATGGATTTAGCTCTAGAAAGGTATAAGTCAATTAAATCAAATGGAATTATTGTAGGACTAGATGCTGATACAGTTGTAACATCTAATTACTTTTTAGAAATAGATTCTTTCTTTCAGAAAAACATAGAACAAGCAGTATCTATTCATTTTGAGCATCCATTAAAAGGAGATAAATACACCGATTTTCATTATAATCAAATTATAAACTATGAATTACATTTAAGGTATTATAAAAATGCTTTATCGTATGTTGGAGTTCCTTATGCTTTCCATACAATAGGAAGTGCTTTTGCTCTGACAGCCAGTGCTTATGCAAGACAAGGTGGAATGAATAGAAGAAAAGCAGGAGAAGATTTCTATTTTATAAATAAACTTATAAAGGGTGAACAATTTGGAGAAATTATTAATACCAAAGTAAAACCATCTCCAAGAATGTCTAACAGAGTACCTTTTGGAACTGGAAGAGCAATTCTAGAAGCTTTTCAGAATAAAAAGGATTTGACAAAAACTTATAATTTTAAATCTTTTGAAGTGTTAAAAGAATGGGTGGATAATATTAAAAGGCAAAGATTTATTTATGATGAGTTTCCAAAATTAATTAAAGAATATTTAAGTCATAATGATTGGGATATTTTACATGAAATGTTCTTAAATAATTCACAATCAAATAAGAACTACTTAAAATTATTTTTTATAAAATTTGATGCATTTTGGATGTTAAAATTCATTCATTTTTCAAGAGATAATCACTATAGTAATGAGAAATTAGTTAATTGTGCAAATAGTCTTCTTTCAAAGTCAGGTTTTAAACCAATTTCTACAGTAATTCAACAATTAAAATTTTTTAGAATTTTGGATAAAAAAAAGGGGCAATAAGCCCCTAAATAAATTTAAAATAAAAAGATTATTTTAATGAGTCAACTACTGCTTTAAAAGCATCAGGATGATTCATTGCTAAATCTGCAAGAGTTTTTCTATTTAGTTCTATTCCCTTAGAATTTATTTTACCCATAAATTCTGAGTAACTCATTCCATGAAGTCTAGCACCTGCATTGATTCTTTGAATCCACAAAGCTCTAAAATTTCTTTTCTTTTGTCTTCTGTCTCTGTAAGCATACTGAAGACCTTTGTCAACAGCATTTTTTGCAACAGTATGAACATTTTTTCTTCTTCCGAAATAACCTTTAGCGAGTTTTAATACTTTTTTTCTTCTTGCTTTTGCGGCTACACTATTTACTGATCTTGGCATAATTTAAATTTTTAGCTTGAAGCGTCTTTACAAACTTATCTTTTATTGACTTTAAGCTGGGTTTCACATTTAATAACCGTGAATTAATTAAGCGCAAAGTTGCAACTTAATATTTTTCACATCTGACTTACTAACTAAAGTAGCTTTGGTCAAATTTCTTTTTCTTTTTGTTGACTTTTTGGTCAAAATATGACTTTTAAAGGCATGTTTTCTCTTAATTTTTCCACTGCCGGTGAATTTAAATCTTTTTTTGGCGCTGGAATTGGTTTTCATCTTAGGCATAATTGTAATATTGCGTATTATTTCTTTTTTGGATTAATTATTATAATCATTTTTTTTCCTTGGAGATCAGGCATTTTTTCTAAAACTCCATATTCTTCTAATTCTTGTGCAAATTTTAATAATAATATTTCGCCTCTATCTTTATAAATTATTGATCTTCCTTTAAAAAAAACAAAAGCTTTTAATTTTGCTCCTTCACTTAAGAATTTAATTGCATGTTTTAATTTAAATTGAAAATCATGCTCATCAGTATTAGGACCAAATCTTATTTCTTTTAAAACTACTTTTACTTGTTTTGATTTTAATTCTTTTTGTTTTCTTTTCTGTTCGTATAAAAACTTTTTATAATCAATTATTTTACAAACTGGAGGTTTAGCATTTGGAGAAATTTCTACCAAATCTAAATCTAACTCTTCAGCCATTCTTATAGCTTTTTGAGTAGGAAACACACCTTGCTCAATGCCTTCACCTACTACTCTTACTTCTGGAACTCGTATTCTATCATTAATCCTATGCGGATCTTCTTTGATAATTCTTCCTCTGTTTGGTCTTCTTGGTCTGATAATCCTCCTTTTAGTCTAATAATTATAATCTATAAAATCTTTTTTTATGTTATTGTGAATGAGATTAGAGAAATCTTCTACTGAAAACTTACCTAGATCTCCTTCACCTTGTTGTCTTACAGAAACCATTTTTTCTTTTGTTTCTTTCTCCCCCACAATGAGCATAAATGGTATTTTATTTAACTCAGCATCTCTTATTTTTCTACCTATTTTCTCAGCTCGTTCATCAACAAGACCGCGAATATCGTAATTTTTTAGAAGTTTTAAAACTTCTTGTGCATATTCATTGAATTGTTCACTTAAAGGAAGTATGATAAATTGTTCAGGATTTAGCCATAGAGGAAATTTTCCACCGGTATGTTCAATTAATAAAGCCACAAATCTTTCTAATGATCCAAATGGGGCACGATGAATCATTACAGGTCTATGCTTTTGATTGTCTGATCCAGTATATTCTAGTTCAAATCTTTCCGGAAGATTATAATCAACTTGAATGGTGCCAAGTTGCCATGATCTATTCAAAGCATCTTTTACCATGAAATCTAATTTAGGTCCATAAAATGCAGCTTCACCATATTCGATTACAGTTTTTAATCCTTTGTCTTTAGCAGCATTAATAATAGCTTGTTCAGCTTTATCCCAATTTTCAACACTTCCAATATATTTTTTTTCATTATCAGGATCTCTTAAGGATATTTGAGCTACAAATTCTTCAAATTTCAAAGCACCAAAAACATACAGTACTAAGTCAATTACTTTTTTGAATTCGTCTTCTAATTGATCCGGTCTACAAAATATATGTGCATCATCTTGAGTAAAGCCTCTTACTCTTGTTAGACCATGTAATTCACCGCTTTGCTCATATCTATATACTGTGCCAAATTCTGCTAAACGAAGAGGAAGATCTTTATAAGATTTTGGAGACGAATTAAATATTTCACAATGATGAGGACAATTCATAGGTTTTAGAAGAAATTCTTCTCCATCATGTGGTGTTTTAATTGATTGAAAAGAATCTTCACCATATTTTTCATAATGACCTGAACAAACATATAAGTCTTTATGTCCAATATGTGGGGTTGAAACTGGAAGATAGCCGGAAGATGTTTGGGCTTTTTTTAGAAATGATATTAATCTTTCTTTTAGTTCAGTTCCTTTTGGAAGCCAAAGTGGTAAACCTTGTCCAACTTTTTCAGAAAAGGTAAATAATTCCAACTCTTTTCCCAATTTTCTATGATCTCTTTTCTTTGCTTCTTCAAGCTTTTCTAAGTAGATATTTAAATCTTTCTGTTTTTCAAAAGTGATGCCATATATCCTTGTAAGTTGCTTATTATTTTCGTTCCCTCTCCAGTATGCCCCAGCAATGCTTAATAATTTAACAGCTTTTATGTATCCAGTATTTGGGATGTGTGGGCCTCTGCATAAATCAGTAAAATTCCCTTGGTTATAGAAAGTTATAGTGCCATCTTCAAGTTCGTTTAATAGTTCCAATTTGTATGGATCATTTTTAGCTTTAAAGAAATCAATGGCTTCTTTTTTAGTGATTTCTTTTCTTATAAAAGGATTCTTTTCTCTAGCTAGATCAATGATTTTTTTTTCAATTTTAACTAAATCCTTTTCAGAAATCTCATGTTTGTCAAAATCAATGTCATAATAAAATCCATTTTCTATTGGAGGTCCAATAGCTAATTTAACTCCAGGAAAATAAAATTCAATAGCTTCTGCCATAACATGAGCACTGCTATGCCACATTGTTGACTTACCACCATTGTCATTAAATGTTAGTAGTTTTAAAGTTGCATCTTTATCAAGAGGCCTGTTAAGATCCCATATTTCACCATCTATTTCTGCAGCAAGAACTTTTCTTGCAAGACCTTCACTTATAGATTTTGCAATATCTAACGAGGAAGTACCTTTTTTTACTTCTTTAAAAGTGCCATCTGGAAGTGTGATTTTTATCATCTCTGTTAATTACAGATGGCAAATATAATGAAATGATTTTCACCTTAAAGAACCTATTTAAAATATTCATTACTTTGTATAAAAATGAATAATAAGATTCTCAATATATACAATCAAACAAATCAGTTTGGAAAATTTTTAGATTTAATATTAGTTGAGGTAAAACCAGGACAAGTTAAATATAGTGTTAATGTTAAAAAACAACATTTAGCTACTGTAAAGTCAGCTCACGGTGGGTTTATTTCTGCTATATTTGATCAAATTGTAGGAACTGCTGCACTTAGTCAATCTTTATCGGAAGATAAATTAGTTTCTACAGTGGAGTTTAAAATTAATTATTTAAAACCAGTTTTTTTAAACGATAGTCTTATTGGTCAAGGTTTGGTTATAAAAAGTGGACAAAGATTATATACGGTAAAAGGGGAAATTTATAACCAAAATAAAGAACTTATTGCAACTGGAATAGCTACCCTAAATGCTTATCCTTTTGAAAAAAGTGACATGAATATATAATAAATCAAATATGAAAAAAATCTTAATTTTATTAATTTCTCTATCTATTTCACAGTTTTCCATTTCTCAAAATAAAAAAAGTAAAGAAGTTAAATCAGAACTAGCTAAAATCAATTTATCAGGTTTGAAATTTAGATCGGTTGGTCCTGCTTTAACTGCAGGTCGAATTGCTGATATTGCTGTCAATAAAAATAATCCGAAAATTTATTACGTAGCTGTAGCCTCTGGAGGACTTTGGAAGACTCAAAATAGTGGAAATACTTTTGAACCTATTTTCGATAATGAAGGATCATACAGTATTGGTTGTGTAAAAATCGATCCAAATAATGAGCATACCATATGGGTAGGGACCGGAGAGAACAATAATCAGAGAAGTGTTGCTTATGGTGATGGGGTTTACAGAAGTTTAGATGATGGAAAAACCTGGAAAAACATGGGTTTAAAAAATTCTGAACATATTGGTATGATTGAAATTGACCCTAATAATTCTAATAAAATTTATGTCGCAGCTTATGGCCCTTTATGGAAAGAAGGTGGAGAAAGAGGATTGTATTTTACTAAAGATGGAGGAAAAGAATGGAGTCTTATATTAGAAACAAATAAACACACTGGAATAAATGAAGTTCATATAGACCCAAATGATCCTTCAATAATTTATGCTACTGCACATCAACGAAGAAGACATGTTTTTACCTATGTAGGAGGTGGTGTAGGTTCAAAAATTTATAAATCATCTGATTCTGGTAAAAATTGGAAAGAATTAACAAATGGACTTCCTTCTGCTATAAAAGGGAGAATTGGAATGGATATTTCACCTGCTAACACAGATTATTTATATGCTTTAGTAGAGGCTGAAAACAATAAACAAGGGCTTTATTTTTCTAAGAATAAAGGAGAAAGCTGGAATAAAGTAAATAAATATGTAACGAGTGGAAATTATTATCAAGAAGTTTTTTGTGATCCATTAGATCAAAATAAAGTATTCTTTATGGATACTTGGTTACACCATACAGTAGATGGGGGGAAAACTGTTGTCAAAACTGGTGAGAAGAGCAAACATGTAGATAACCATTGTATATGGATAGACTCAAAAGATACAGATCATTGGATAGTTGGATGTGACGGGGGACTATATGAAACATGGGATCATGCAAGTAATTGGCACTATAAACCAAATTTACCAATTACTCAATTTTATAAAGTAGCTGTAGATAATGATTATCCATTTTATAATATATATGGAGGAACTCAAGACAATAACAGTATAGGTGGCCCCTCAAGAACAATATCAAATCACGGAATTTTAAACTCTGACTGGTATATAACAAATGGAGGAGATGGTTTTGAAAGTGCTGTAGATCCTGAAAATCCAAATATTGTTTATGCTCAATCCCAATATGGCTGGTTGGTTCGATACGACCGAATTTCGGGAGAAAAAGTAGGAATTAAGCCCATGGCAAATGATAAAATGGATGCTTTAAGATGGAATTGGGATGCTCCACTTATAATAAGCCCTCATAATTCTAAAAGATTATATTTTGCTGCAAATCGTCTTTTTAAAAGTGATAATAGGGGAGATAAGTGGGAATGTATTAGTCCAGATTTATCTCGGAATATAGATAGAAATCAACTTAAAGTAATGGGTAGAATTCAAAGTTCAGATGCTGTAATGAAAAATAAATCAACCACTATGTATGGAAATATTGTAGCTCTTGACGAATCACCTCTTCAAGAGAATTTATTATACGTTGGAACTGATGATGGTTTAATACAAGTTTCTGAAAATCAGGGAGGTCCATGGACTAAATATGGAAGTTTTAAAGGGATTCCTGAAAATACATATGTTAATTCGTTAGTTGCTTCTCAGCATAATGTTAATAGGGTTTACGCTGTATTTAACAACCACAAAAAAGGAGATTTTAGCCCTTATTTAATGGTTTCTAATGATAAAGGTGAAACTTGGAAATCAATCGTATCTAACTTACCTAAAAGAGGATCAGTTTATGATTTAGTAGAAGATCATAAAGATGAAAATTTACTATTTGTTGGAACGGAGTTTGGAGTTTATTTCACTTTTAATGGTGGGTTAGAGTGGAAACAATTAAAAAATGGGTTACCAACCATTGCAGTGAGAGATTTGGAAATTCAAAAAAGAGAAAATGATTTAGTCTTAGCTACTTTCGGAAGAAGTTTTTATGTTTTAGACAACTATTCTGCACTAAGAAACTTAAAAGAAAATATTACTGCTAAAGCTCATATTTTTCCTATTAAAAAGTCTTTAATGTATATAGACTCACGTCCCCTTGGTACAAGAAATAAAGGTTCCCAAGGTGAGTCACTTTTTAATGCTAAAAATCCGCCTTTAGGAACAGTTATTAACTATATTTTTAACGATACTCTTAAAACTAAAAAAAGTTTAAGACAAGAGGAAGAAAAGAAAAAGATTAAGTCAAATGAAGATGTTGAATACCCATCTATAAAACAACTTAAAATTGAAGATCGTGAAGAAAAACCATATTTAATTTTTACAATTTATGATGAAAGTGGTAAGGAAATTAGGAAAATTGTAGAAAGTGCAAAAGTTGGTTTTAATTCTGTAATTTGGAATTTCAGATTAACTCCTCAAAGTAATATTTCATTAAAGTCATCTAAACCTGGAAGGTACAGCGAAGCAAATAATGGTCCTTTAGCTCTTCCAGGAAAATATTTTGTTTCGATGCATAAAGTTGAAAATGGAAATGCTACATTAATGGTTGATAAAACAATGTTTGAATGTGAATGGTTAAATCAGTTATCTACACCAGCGGATGATAAAAAAGCTCTATTGGCTTTCCAATTAAAAGTTGACAAACTTAGAAAAGCAGTCGATGCTTCTTCTGAAGTGTTAGATGAAGATAAAAAGAGATTGTCATTTATTAAATCTGCTTTTAAATCCTATCCAAATTTAGATTTAAACTATTTAAGAAATTTGGAAGAGTTAAATTCTAAAAGAGATAATATTCATATTCAACTTCATGGAGATCCATCACTAAGTAAAAGAGATATTGAGCAAAAAGAATCCATTGCCTCCAAAGTTGGAATTATCATTTGGAATATGTGGAGAAGTAGATCATCACCATCTAGTACTAATAAAATGCTTTATGAATCAGCTTCCTTAGATTTTGAAAAAGTAATTGAACAAATGCAATTACTAGATAATTCATTGAAAGAAATAGAAAAATATTTAGAGACTAAAGAAGTGCCATTTACACCTGGAAGAGGACTTATTTTAAACTGGAAAAGGGAATAACCTAATATTTTAAACATAGTTATAAATAATAATTAGAACCCTGTTTTGGAGTAATTATTATATTTTTTTGGGTCAAATTCGTACAGAATAGCTTTTCTTCCTCGAGTATTTCTTTGAACTTTTTTGATTTCTCTTAAAAAATCCATTTCTATAATTCTTCTCCTAAAATTTCTCTTATCAAATTTCTTGGATAAAAAAGAAGCATATAACCCCTCCAGTTCGTTCATAGTAAATTGATCAGGTAGAAGGTTTTTTCCAAGTGGCCTATATTTCATTCTTCTTTTTATTCTTTTTAGTGCCATATCAACCATTTCGTTATGATCAAATGCTAGCTCTGGAATAGAACTAATATTCGTAAATTCAGCACCTTTATTTTTATTTAAAACTACTTTATCTTTTTCAAGATTAATTAAGCCATAAAAAGAAATATCTATTGTTCTTCCTTCTGGGTGTCTGTATAATTTACCAAAAGCATTTAATTGTTCGACATAAATATCATTATTACCAATATTTTCATTTAAAATTTCTGAACAAACATCCTCTAATGATTGGTTGTACTTTAAAGTCTTATTTGGAATTATTAATGCACCTTTAAAAGGAGGCTTTTCATTTTTAACAGTCAATACTTTTTTTTCATCATTATTGTAACAAAATAGACATATGCTTACAGTTACTCCAATTTTTTTTGATTCTGGGTTATTTGACATGACAATAGTGTATTTTTAACACTAAGTTAATTAATTTATCACGCCGGACCCAATTAGTTCATCATTTTTATACCAACTAATAAATTGACCAGATGTTATTCCTCTTTGAATTTCATTGAATAATACTTTTAATTCACCATTAATAATTGTTAAAGAACATTTTGTTAGTGGTTGCCTGTACCTAATTCTAGCATCAAATTCAAAAGAATCTTTTTCTTTTATTTTAAGATCTTCTCTTATCCAATGAATATTTTTTTTAGAAACAGTTAAAGCTTTTCTAAATAATCCTGGATGATTATCACCCTGACCAACAAAAATTATATTTTCTTTTACATCAGTACCAATTACGAATAATGGATTTTTAGTTCCACCTATATTAAGTCCCTTTCTCTGGCCAATTGTAAAAAAATGAGCACCATTATGTTCACCAATAATTTTACCCATTTCACTTACGTATTTTATAGGGTGAAAACTATTTTGATTTTTTTTAAAAATATCATGTTTAGAATCAATTTCAATTACTTTACCATTCTTTGGTTTTAAAAATTGCTGTAAAAATATTGGAAGTTTAACTTTCCCAATAAAACATAAGCCTTGTGAATCTTTTTTATTTGCAGTATTTAATCCAATTTCACTTGCTAATTTTCTTACATCCTTTTTCATTAATTTACCTAGTGGAAATAAACTTTTAGACAGCTGATATTGACTGACTTGACATAAAAAATAACTTTGATCCTTAGTTTTATCTTTTCCTGAAAGCAGTCTTTGAATTTTCTTATCATTAACAATAACTTCCTCTTTTCTGCAGTAATGACCTGTCGCAACAAAATCTGCTCCAAGTTCCAAAGCTTTTTTAAGAAATAAATCAAATTTAATTTCTCTGTTACATAATATATCTGGATTAGGTGTTCGACCATTTTTATATTCTGAAAACATATAGTCTACAATTTTCTCTTTGTATTCTTTACTAAAGTCAATTACTTGAAAAGGGATATTTAATATTTCTGAGACTTGCAAAGCATCATTACTATCTTCTATCCAAGGACATTCATCATCAATTATCACAGATTCGTCCTTCCAGTTTCTCATAAATAAACCTATGACATTATAGCCCTCTTTTTTTAATAAATATGCTGCTACACTTGAGTCAACTCCACCTGATAAACCAACAACAACTGTTTTCATTTTTCAAAAGTAACTAGAATTCATCTTTTCACCTAACATTGTACTTTTTGACAAATTAAAATTATATTTATGTGTACATTAAGAAATCACCTATAAAATCGATAAAATGAATGTTAAAGGAATGCTGAAAGAAAATTCACTAAAAGGAAAAACTGTATTAGTAACAGGTGGTGCTACTGGCCTTGGTAAATCAATGGCTACTTATTTTTTGGAGTTAGGAGCGAACATTGTAATTGCAAGCAGAAAACAAGAAGCTTTAGACAAAGCAAAAGATGAATTAATAAATCTTCATGGGGGAAATGTAGTTGGCATTAGTTGTGATGTTAGAAATTATGATGAAGTTGAAAATACCCTAAAGAAAATTAAAGAACAATTTGGACAACTAGATATTTTAGTTAATAATGCCGCTGGAAATTTTATTTCTCCAACAGAAAGACTTTCTCACAGAGCGTTCAATATAATACTTGATATAGTTTTAAAAGGAACATGTAATTTTAGTCTTGCTGTAGGAAAAGATTGGATTAAGTCAAAGCAAAAGGGCAAAATGTTAAATATAGTTACTACATACGCTTGGACTGGGTCAGGTTACGTAGTTCCATCTGCAGCTGCTAAAGGAGGTGTTTTGTCACTTACTAGATCTCTTGCCGCAGAATGGGCCAAATACAATATTAATATAAACGCAATTGCACCCGGTCCTTTCCCTACAAAAGGTGCTTGGGATAGGTTATTTCCAAAACCATTTCGAGCATTTGTAGACCCTAAAAAAAGAATTCCATTGAAAAGGTTTGGAGAACACCAAGAACTGGCAAATTTAGCAGCTTATATGGTATCCGATTTTAGTGATTACATGACAGGGGAAGTTGTAACTTTAGATGGTGGAGAATGGATATATAATGCTGGAGAATTTTCCTGGTTAGACAAAATTCCAAAAACATTATGGAGTGTAATAGCGAAATCTACCAAGAAAAAATAAATATTTATTGTTTAAATAGTCCGTATTTTATAATACTGTAAAGGGCCCTAAATCCGTCTCTCCATCTTATTTTTTTACCCTCTTCCACAGTCCTTGGATCATAAGTTATAGGTACTTCTTCCCATCTCAAACTTTTATTCCTGGCAAGTTTTGCAGTAATTTCAGGATCAAAAGCAAATCTATTTTCTTTTAAGGATATTTTTTGAAAAATTTCTGTGGGTATTAGTTTATAGCAAGTTTGCATATCTGTTAGCTTTACACCAAAACAAAAATTACCAAAATAGGTTAGAAATTTATTAGCAATTCTGTTTAGAATGGACTCCTTTTTCTTTTTTTTGCTATTTATAAATCTTGAACCATAAACAATATCAGCTTTGTTAGAAATAACAGGAAGCAATAAGTCATTAATTTCATTTGGTTTTAGCTCTAAGTCAGCATCTTGAATAATACAATATTCCCCTCTTGCATGCTTTAATGCCACTTTTATTGATCCACCCTTTCCAAGGTTTTTATTATTTCTTAAATATATTAAATGATGAGGCTTTTCATCACTGATAAATTTATTTATTTCTTTTTCACTATTATCTGAAGAGTCATCATTGATTACAATAATTTCTTTTTTAATTCCATCAATTAAATCTATTTTATGGACTGTTTTTAACAATTCATAGATGGTATCATCTTCATTGAAAACAGGTATAATGATTGTAAGAACTTTTATCACAATAGCTCTTAGTATTTAATATTTAATTTTTTATAAATGAAATGCATTAACCATGCAGGGCCAATTAATAAAAATTGTAAATCTTTCAAAAAAGAAGGTTTTTTACCTTCAATTTCATGACCAATAAATTGAACAATCCAAGATATAATAAATACAGCTAAAGCAATTAACCATAATTGAAAATTTATCTCACCCATTATAATTAAGTTTTCTAGAAAATTAGTAATGTATAGGCATAGTGCTGAAAACCCCATCATTCCTAATGATAATAATGGAGATAGCTTTATGTAATATATGAAAACAAATCCTATTGCTAAAGTTGCCCAATTTATATATTGAAAACTATTTATTTTTAAACCTTCCAGTGGGCCTAAAGGAATGGACCATACTAACGCAACAATACTAAAAAATATAGAGGGAACACAAATCCAATGAATCAGTTTATTTATTTTGTTTTTATGACTCTCTCCATACTCATTAAGTAATAAATCTATTTTTTTCATTTTAATTAGTTATCATAATTCCCTTAATGTAACTAATTATTTCAATATAAATTATCTACTTAAAATAATTTTTTTGTTGAAAATTTCATTGTCAGTTTTTAACTGAACAAAATATACTCCTTTAGAAAGATAGCTTACGTCAATAACTTTTTTGAATTGACCTAGGAAATCATAAATTTTATTATTGAAAATTTCTTGTCCTAAAGAATTTTTTAAAGATATTTCTATGTCTTGTCTTGATGTTAATAGAAATACCAACTCAAATTCGTTCTGAGCAGGATTTGGATATAGTTGTAAATCGTAATCATTTTCTTCATAAATAAATAAATCAGATAAAACTTGACAGTTGCCGCTTGTTACATATAATTTGTATACACCATTTGAGGGATTATATATTATACTATCATTAGAAATGGGTTGTCCATTTGCATACCATTGATATATAACATCTGTTGTAAAACCAGTTATATTTGAAATTAGTAAATCATTGTAGTTTTCTATTGAGACATCTAAAGCTTCATCACAAGTAGTAAAATGAGCTTTAAATGAATATCCTGAATTTAGATTAATATTATTAAGATTTTCATTTTCTAAATTATTAGCTGTAATTGCATTTGATTCCCAATGAGAAAAGGTATAGCCCGAATCAGCTATTGCGCTTATATTTATAGGACATCCACCATGATATACACCATTCCATGGGTAAAAATCAGGTGTTATAGTGCTTATATTTATTTTACCTGTATTAGGAGGATCAACATCTAACTGAACGGTTCTTTGACCTTGTAAATTTAGAGATTGATTTATATGCAATCTTGCAGTAGCTATTCTAGCTGAGTTATAAGAAGAAATACTTGAAATTGCATTGCTCCATTGAGAAAATGAGTTCAGTCCGCTTCCTTGACTAGACCATAAATTTATATGAGTTGGAATAGCACTTGAAATACTATTTTTAAGTTCATTAGAAATTTGGTTAAAATGAGTAGTTTGAAATATAGTATTTATTAAATCATCATATCTGTTAGTAAATTTACATTTGAAATCTTGATTAAGAAGTACTCTACTAAATATTTGAGAATGTTCACTTGAAACAGTAGGGAATCTAGCTGCATTTATATAATTGTCCCAAATGTTTTGTCCAAAATATCCAAAAGAAGCATCGGTATCATAAAGAACATACCTCCATACACCTCCTAAGGTATCAGGTCTCCAAAGTTTAACGTTATTAAGTCCCCAAGCAATACCCATCCAATCCATATTCTGGATATATGTTTGTGTTATGAAATAATCCAGATAGTTGTCTATGTCAAACCTTGAACTGAATATATCCATAAAGCTTGTGTCCTGAACACTTGTATTTTGAATGATCTCAAATGATTCCATAAAATGATCACTGCTCCCAGCAAGTGCACTGTCTCTATTTAAAAGATCAACTTTGTCACTTCTCATACCATGATTACTTTCAACGTAATGTTCGTCAATTTTCTCTCTTATTCCGTAAAGCCCCCAATAATCTCCATTTAAATAAACTATGGCAGGCTCATAGCCCATTCTGTCTATGTTGGTTTCTTTGACAACCCTTGAAATTATGGCATCCTGAATTCTATCATTCCAACCATGTTGTCCACCATTTCTTAAATTGAAATTATTGTACTTGTTAATATGACTTTTTCCAGAAATTAAAGGATATTCTATAGAACCCTTATAAATAGATTTAGTATCAATTCTAAATGACTTCTGAGGTTCTGCTCTTGACCATCCTCCATGGATTTCCAAATCAAATTGGGTTTCAAATTGCTTGTTTTGATCAGCATCAAAGAATTCCATTCTAGACCACTTGGACCATGGTTCCCAAAAGTTACTTCCAAAGTAAGGATAATTATTTACGTTAGCATTGGGACCCATTACGTATATTCCAGTATTCCAATCCCATAGGTTATCTTCATCAGTTATGATTGAAAAGACTGGTAAATTATGATTTTGTTCATTAATAATAAAAGTTCTGTCAATTACTTCACTAGGTAGAAGATTTTGATTACTGAATGCTTTTGCGCTAAAAACAGTAGATGAATTAAAAGATAGATTACTATTCAATATTGGGTCATTTAAATCAGGAACATCACCATTAGTTGTATATCTTATGTCACTCTGAGAATTGGTGTTGAAATTTACATTTACCAAGTTGGTGTACCAACCCGAGGCAGTAATGATTTCTGGTTGACTTTCAATTCCATCATAACACCAACTATTTAAATTATTTTCATTTGGAGTTGGTTGATCAAAAAAGCACCAATTATTATTTCCATCAGGAGATCTTCCATAAGAAATCCCATTAAACAAACTATTAGGAATGGTTATACTATCTGAAATATTTCCTGCTGTGTTGCTAATAACGATTGTTTCTCCATTTGATAATTTAAAATTACTATGCATGTTAATATCTGGCGGAGTAAACCAAGATGGTAAATTTTGATAATTATTTTGATTACTAATTATTCCTGCAGAAAGAAAAAAGTTTGAACTAAGATCAGAAGAAGTAGTGCTAGAATTATGAACTTGGATAGCTAATACATTATTTCCTTGAACTAATATATCTGAAAAATCTTCAAAACTAAACAATTTGCTTTCTGGAACTCCTCCGCTATATAGAACCGCTTCATGGTTGTTATTGGTTGTAGTATTGAAAGTAGGAAAGAAAGTATTAAAGTTATTAGACCTCATTATTTCGGTACCATTTAAATAAGCTATAAAACCATCATCATAATCTGCGTGTAATATGAGATGTGATAAATCATTTATATCTTGAATTACAAAGTTTTTTCTCATATATAGAGATAAAGTATTAGATGAAATAATGGTGTTATCATCATTATCACCGTATCCAATTCCCCCTGGGCCAGTATTCCAAGATTGGTCATTATAATTTAAAGTATTCCAATCACTGTCTAAATTAAAACTTCCAATTTCATAGTTCCAATAGTCACTAGATTGAACAATGGTTTCCCAATGATTAGGGTAAAAACTTAGGGTTTTACCCGAAGCAAAAACAATTATTTTTTCACTAGAAGAAATTTGATAATTTGGAAAACGCCATTTGTCTATATCATCATTGTTGTCACTTAGGTAATAATTATTTAAATTAACTGAAGAACTTCCTGTATTAATAATCTCAATCCAATCATTTTCAACTTGATATTCATCTAAATAGCCTTTATGAACACTTAATTCATTAACAAGTAATTGACTGAAAAATAAATAAGGAGAAAAAACCCAAATAAATACAATAATTAATTTATTCATATTGATATTTATTATAAAATTAACAAAATTTACTTTTGTATTGAAACTAAAAATTAAAAGAACTAAGTAAGTGAATCCTCATATTTCTTTAACTAAAATACATTGGTAGATTTTTTAAGATATCATTTATAATTTGTCAAAATTAATATAATATTTAATACTTTAAATTATTTCTTTAAATCTGCTAATTCATCTTAATTTCTACAAAATAAATATCCTTTTTTTATTATTTATATATGTTATGTTCTAATTTAAATTTACATATTTACTAATACTAAAATAATTAGGAATTATTATGGATGGATATTTAACTAAATATGTAAATCGTATATCAAAAACTTTTGCCAATCAAAATAATCTCAATGAATTTATAAATCAAATTAAATTTTCATATGACTGGACTATTTCAAACATGTTATGTTTTCCAGTAAGTATTGAAAACGAACAGGCTATTATTATGAAAAAAAGTCATTCAGATAAAGAGGGTTATTTTGGTTTTTTAAATATTGATAACAGTAAAGAAAATTCATTATTATGGCGTAAAGTAGTTGAAACAGCTTCTAAAAATAATATTAAAAAGCTCAGGGGGCCGATTCAGGGAAGTACTTACTTTCCATATAGGTTTATTTCATACAGTAACGGTATGAATTTTTTTAAAGGAGAGTTTTTTAGCATGCCTTCAGATAATGATTACATACTTTCTTGTAAACCTGATAATATTATTAATTATAAATCTGCAATAAGAGAAGATTTTAATGAAATTTTGAAAATCACCAAGCCTGTGTATAATAAATTGGTAGAAAAAGGTCTTAGAATTGAAGTGTTAAACAATCCCGATCTAGATTTTTACAAAGAAATTTACAAGATTACTAATGTTACTTTTTCTGAAAATTGGGGATATGAAAATTTAAGTTTTGATGAATTTTTAAAGTTTGCAAATTCAAACCAATCCAATCAATCAAAATTATCGATGCATAAAGTAATGTTTGGAGATAAATTGGTTGGCTTTTCTAGATACCTTGAGGAATCTGATGATGTCATAACTTTTAAGACCGCTGCAATATTGCCGAAATACCAAAAAATGGGAATAGGAATTGCTATTGCTTATAAAGGTCATGAAGATGCTATTGAACTTGGTTATAAAAAAGCAATTTATGCTTTAGTTAGATTTAATAACAGAGTAGATAGAATGCCTCAACCAGATCTTATAAATTTTAGAGAGTACAGTTCTTACGAGTTTAACTTATAAATTCTAAAGTTTAATGATTAGATATTTAATTACAGGAGCAACAGGAATTCTTGGAACTAATTTTATTTGTGAAATCATAAAGCAGAATATCAATTCTCTTGAGAATGTTGAAATTCATATAATTGGAAGAAATAAAAATAGTATCTCATTAGAAAATAGATTAAAGTTATCATTAGAAAAAAATGGCCAATATTATATTTTTGGTAAAGAGGTTTCGGATTCAATCCTTTCTAAAATTCTCAAAAGATTTCATTTTATAAATCATGAATTGAGTAATGAAAAGTTTAATAAAGATGTTCTTAAAAAATTATCTAAAATTAATTTTCATCATTTCTTTCATATTGCAGCATTAACAGATTTAAGAAATAATGAAAAATCAGCAAAAAATTTAAATTTAATTAATGTAATTGGAACTCAAAATATACTAAAATCTCTAAAAGATGTTGATATAAATCAATTTCATTTTGTAAGTTCAGCTTACGTTTGTGGAAACAATTTTGGGGATATATTGGATGATTATATTACCGATAAACCAAGTTTTAGAAATCATTATGAAAAATCTAAATTAAAGTCGGAGACTATATTTACTAACTATTGTAAAACAAATAACAAAAGTTTTAAGGTTTATAGACCTTCTATAATATCTGGGAGAACAATAGAAAAGCCACTAGGTTTTACCAACAAATTTGATGTTTTTTATTCTTGGGCTAATTTTTGGTTTAAATTAAGATTGACTTCAGGGTTGGGAGATAATGATTTTACCAAGCCCTTATCAGTACCTGTAAGAATTTGCTTAAACTCAAATTCAGGATTGAATATTATAAGTTGTGATTTAGCCGCAAAGATGATTTATCAAATATCAGAATCTGACACAGCACAATCCTATTTTAATATTGTAAATGATGAGAATTTAAATCACATAGATCATGTTACTTATATGCTTAAAAAACTAAATATTATTGATTATTCATTTACAGAGTCAATTCCCCAATCTTTTAATAACAATTATGAAGCATTATACTATAAGATCATTGGAGATGTGTTTACTCCTTATATGTCGCAAGATGTAATCAGTTTTAAAAAATTGTATGAAAGTAATTTAAAAAGTGGGTCTAAAAATCAAACTTTAGATTTAAATGATTTTAAGATGCTAATTGACTTTGCTGTAAAATCTAAATTTATATCAGTTCAAGAATATTAAAATTGATAAATATTAGTTTGGATAGAAGTCCAGCCACAATAGGAATCACTAAATTATCAAATCCAAGAGTTACAAAAAATTCTAAAATTGTTAGAGCCAATGACACCATTATAATTGGTAAAACCAGTTCCAACGATAATCCAAAAAAAGAAGAATAAATTAAAAGAGTTGATAAAAAGAAAATCATACTTCCTCCAATGCTCTTTTTGTGTTGGAATATAAATATGGGCTTGTAGTCTAGTTTTTCACCTATCCAACCTGCCAATCCATCCGAAAAAGCCAATACAAGAATTCCTATTTTGAATGCATAGGCATCATTTGGTAAAAATAAATAATTCAATATAAAGATGCTTACAGGATATATTAATTCCCCATAAGTAGTTCTACTAACATCGTGGAGTGTAAGTATATTTTTCCATTTGGATACTAATAAAAAGAAGAAGAAAAATATAGTTAACGCATAAATCTCAGCAGAACTTAAAAATTCTGGAAAAAAAACTACTACAATTCCTGACATTATATGAGTTGCTTTTCTAGACCATTTAGATTTATGATTTGTAAATTTTTGAATCAGATCTATTCCAAAAAATATAATCGTAAATATTGTTAAGAAAATAAAAAAGTTTTGCATCAAATATTTTTTACTATTTCAATATTTCCATTAGAACCGTTAATTTTTAAAGTTTGACCACTTTTAAGAACTTTAGTAGCATTTTTAACCCCTATTATCGTAGGTATTCCAAGTTCTCTGGAAACTATAGCAGCATGAGATAAAATTCCTCCATTTTCAATGATTAAACCTTTACAAAGTCCTAGTAAAGGAGTCCACCCTGGATCTGTATTTTTGGCAACAGCTATTTCAAAGTCAATTTTTTCGGGTAAATGATAATCTTTAAATACTTTTATTTTACCCTGAATTAAACCTTTTGTACAACCTCTACCACCTAATTCTTGTTCCATAGATTCTTTTCCGTTTAATGATTTGGGCTGTTCTCCATCAATAACTCCAAAAAAGTCTGGAATTTCTTGCTTAGTAAATTGCTTATACTCTTTTTTTCTTTCATCAATTGTTGCTTTATAATCTAATTTATTTTGAAAAATCTCATTTATTTTAAGAAAGTAGATATCCTCTTGATTTTTAATTTTATTTTCCTCTAAATAAATTTGCCCAATCCTGTTAAAAATTTTTCTAACTATTGAAAAAGCATTAGATCTTAAAAGTCTAAATTCTTCTCTTTGAGCTGCATATTTTTTAAACTTTTTTATGGCGAATGATTCTTCTTTTTCTTTTTCTAGATTTTTTATTTCTAGTGTGGAATAATTTTTCAAGACTTTAAAAAAATCAACAATATTTTCCTCAACATCTGGAGATTCTAATTTTAGTTCGTTAGCAAACCTACCACCATATACAGAGAAATATTCTTCTAGTAAACTTTTCAGAGAATCATTGTTTGATAAATAAGTGTTCAGTTTTTCATTGTTCTCTTCATAAATTAAATCTAATATTTTTTGGTCTTTAATGATCTTTTTTGACAATTGTATAAGTGCATTCAATTGTGTTGTTGTCTTACTTTCAAAAGAAATTATTTTGTTTACATGTTCCTCACTGTATTTTTTTTTAAGAATGCCAAAGTAGGTCATCACTAAAAAATCATTTTCTACAGTGATATACCATTTTTTAATCAATTTATCATGCACTTCCTGAAATGCTATTTTACAATCATTATAACTTAAGTTCTTAAAATTTTTCTTTCTTGAGTCTTTGATAAACTGAGTTACATACTCTTGAAATTTAGCATTATTAGATTTTGCTCTTAAAAATTTCCATATTATTATAAATGGATACGTGATTTTAAGAAATAATGAAGGTTTAATATCTCTTATTACTTCTTCCTTCACATTACTTGTAATCATCACTTCTAAATTCTCTTTATTTCTATTATATCCAGG
>CEOC01003085.1_pt1 | contig 25646 bp, 12 predicted proteins | sample 356191 | NCBI WGS metagenome assembly CEOC01 (sample SAMEA2619952, study PRJEB7988) | marine metagenome | biome: marine biome (ENVO:00000447); feature: deep chlorophyll maximum layer (ENVO:xxxxxxxx); material: "saline water (ENVO:00002010), including plankton (ENVO:xxxxxxxx)" | depth 17 m
TAATGCCAGTGCTAGCTAAAAACCGTGCTAAATTAGTCTTAAAACCAAATGCACCCAGTATTTTTCTTACAGGACCTGCACAAGTGTTACAACAACACAGAGGAATTATGTTTCCTATACAACCAGATATTGTTTATGCACAGTCTGTGGGTTATAGTCCTTACGATTTAACACATACCAATTATACATACAATGCCTACAGAAATACTCCAAGTCCAAGTATACAGGTAACAGCTCAGTTTGCTAGTGTTACAGATGAAGAAGCTAGATATACCTATGGAGTATTACACTTTTTAAGAAGCGTTTCTAAAATGTTTTTTGGAAAAAATCAAACTAGTCCAGTTGCAGGTACACCACCTCCTGTGTTAGAATTCAGTGCATTTGGCCAACAACAATTCAACAATATACCTGTTGTGTTAACAACATTTTCAACTACATATGATTCAAATGTTGACTTAAAGCTAGTTGATGGCGATACACAAATACCAGTTATGATGAATATTTTTATTGACATAGCTGTACAAATCAACCCAGATAAACAAAAGAACGAATTTACTACAAATGAATTCATAAGTGGTTCTGCTTATCAGCGAGGATTCATCTAATGGCAAGAACAAAGTACAGTACACAAAGCAATTATGGTATAACTCCTATTAACAAAAAATACTTAGAAATATATCAACCGCCTTTGACAGCTGACAGTCTGTCAGAAGAAACAACAACTCTTATTGTGCAACCCAAGTTTAACAAAAGACCAGATTTACTAGCATTTGAAATGTATGGTAGTGCTAAACTTTGGTGGGTATTTGCACATTATAATAGAGACAAACTAGTTGATCCCATTATGGATTTTATTTCAGGAACAAAAATAGTCGCACCAAAGACCTATAGAATCACAAGGACTGCCTAATGGCGCAATTTAGTTTCTATCAAGATAATGTACTCAACAGGTTCGACAACTGGACCTACAACTGGACAATGTATATGATACGTCCAGAAGATGTTGGTCAAGTCAATGACATTATTGGTACAAACAGAGTAAAAATTATAGCACAAAGTGGTGTTGAATCTGAAATCAACATTGTTAGTGTTGAACACGATCTGAAGATGGCGTTTAACAAACAACAGCAAGACAGAGAAGCCTTGGCAAATGTCTTTAGTTTTTCATTGAGCGAACCTTTAGGCGCAACACTGTACACTAGAATATTCAAAGCCGCCAAAGATTTGGGCATACCTAATCACTTGAAAGCATGTTATTTGCTGGAACTAAGATTTATAGGTTATGAAACGGACGGTACTCCTGTAGACAATATCACAAGTCCTTACTATTGGACTACAGTAATGACTGGACTTGATTTTCAATACAACGAAGGTGCAACTGGTTACAGAGCAGATCTAGTTGAAACAACACAAGAAAGTTTCAAAAAACTTAATCTTTACATGAACAAAGCCGTACAAGTTACAGGTTCAACATTTGGTGAATATCTCAGCAATTTGCAAGAGATGATTAATGAACAAGAAAAACGCAAAGTAATCAACAGTACAGCTAGAACATTTCCTCATCAGTATACATTTGGTTTTGGTGACAGGGCTGAAGAATGGAAAGATTGGGCATTTGATGTTGCTAGCGGAGATAATCCACTTACTAGTGTGAGTATAACAGGAACTGGATCGTTAACATTTAATATCAAAAAAGGTACAAGCATAAGTGACTTGATACTGGTAGGATTGTATCAAACAAAAAACTTTAGAAAACTTCCAACAGACAAAGGAGGATTTCATAAAGATAATCCAAATGATCCTGTAGCAAAAGCAAAAACATTCAGCGATCTAAGTGCCTGGTTTGCATTTGAAACTGATTGCAAATATAGAGTGTATGATTTTATAGCCAGAGATTATGCAAAAGATTTCACAATAAACATACAGCGTATAACAGTGCCTGAACTACATCACGACGTTATTGCATATGAAAAAGTAATAGCTGACAGAGGTATCCAAAAAGAACGCATAAGAAACATGGCACTAAATGAAACATTGGTAAAACGCTTTGATTATTATCATACTGGTCAAAACACAGAAGTATTGAGTTTAGACATTTATTTGAATCAAACGTATTATCAAATACAAGCACTCAATCAAGGTGCTGGTAAATTTATTGGTCAATCACAAGCAGGTGCTGGTAGTCCAAATAACGATTACAACATCAAGTCTACTGAACTACAGAACATAAACAAAGAAATTCGATCATTGAATGATGATCTAATAGAACTGCAAAATAAAAGAAAAACATTTAAAGAAAATTTACAAAACAATAATTTTTCAGGACCTGAAGGCTCTAGTGTAGATAGAATTGCCAACAGGATGACAGAATTTGATAATCAAGAAAAAGATATCAAAGCAAAAATTAAAAAACTAGAAGACAGTAGAGGACCATTGGAAGATCAGCTTATTCCTTTACTTGAAGAGGAAGAAGCAAGAGAAAGATTAAGACAAGGTGATGTAAATCAAATTACAGGTGGAAGATACTTGACACAATCTGAGCTTATTGGTACAGCCAGAGGAGATGATGAAACACACCCACTAACACATGATATAACCAATATCAATAGTAAAGCAACAAACGGCCCTGACCAAGATGATACAAGTGGTGCAGTATATTTGGGTGCAGTAGAACTAAACCTAAATTCCTTAGGAGACTTGGTTTCTCAACGTATTAGTATCAAAGGAGATCCTTACTGGTTAGGTAGACCACGTAGGAGAACAAGTCACCCTGGAGCTCATTACGGACGAGGTGGCGTAAGCTATTTTTTAAATCTAAACTTTCCAACATATCCAGACGAAGGTACAGGACTAATGCAAATACCAGAATCTAACTTTGGTATCGTTGGATTGTACAGAGTTATAAGTGTCAATGCAAGATATAGCGAAGGTCAATTTACTATGGACCTTGATGCTTTCAGAGATATCAACACCAATCTCGGACTTGTTTGGGAAGAAATAAGCACAGGTGTTATTGACATTGAACCTACTAAAAAACAAGAGCCGCTCAAACTTCCAGAAGACCAAGGTGAGGGTGACGGAGAAACAGGAAGTGAATCACCAGATATAACTGGTCCTGAACTGATAGAAGAAGGTATTGTTGATGGCAATGTTACCAACCCTAGTGTAATAGAATCACAAATTGGTTCTGCTAGCACAATACGAAACCAAGCAATCAAACCTGAACTCAAAAGTATACTGGCATCAGCGGCACAAAAAAGCGGCTTAGATGTTGAAGTATACAGTGGTGGTCAGCCTGCTTCAGGATCAGGTGGACGTAGAACAGGTACAACAAGACACGACAATGGCGCGGCGGCTGATATTAGATTAAAAGATTCGAGTGGTAGAACTCTAAGTTTAAACAATCCAGCTGATGTTCCTCTGATACAAAACTTCCTAAGAGAAGCCAAAAACGCAGGAGCAACAGGTATTGGTGCTGGCAACGGCTATATGGGAGACAATGGATTTCATGTAGATATTGCCGCAAAATTTGGACAAGCACCCGGAGGTAGTCCTTATTGGGGCGGAAGACCAGATGGCAGTGGTAGAATTAGAGCAAAAAATGCTCCACAATGGTTAAAGGATATTATGATAGGTTAATAAAATGGCGAGATATTCAGGAAGTAATGATTCAGGTACAGGTTTAATGGCACAGCATGATGCCACAAAAACAGCTGGCGGATTAGCAAAATATACTGGTGTCTTTATATGTAAAGTAATCGACATTGTTGATGACAGATATGAAGGATATATGTATGTTGAGATTATTGGCGAAGGCTATGTAGGTGATACAGATACAAAAGCCAATAGGCACAAATATCAAAGAGTAAGACGTGCAAGTCCTTATGGAGGTTCCTATCAATATGCAAATGCAACCAATACATATGGATTTAGCAGTCATCCGCCTGCACCAGGCAGTCAAATACTTGTTGCCTTTCCTGCCAACAGTGATACTGGAATAATGATTGGTGTTTTACCAGATGTAACTAGAAATGCAAGTTATCCTAATAATCCAGCAGGATTTATCGACAGTCAGTCTGAGACAATTGGTCCAACACTAGATACTAGTGTTTTTAAACAAACAGATAAAAATGAAAGACCAAGAGCATCAGCAGAAACAGTTAGAAACAGTGAAGAATACAGTGACAAAACAATGGATGGAGAAGCACATGCTGGGCAAGGTCTAGGACTTGATAGTATTAGAGGTTTGAGCAGTAGTAGTTTTAGAAGAGAATCTCCAACACAAGTTTTGGGTATGAATACACCAGGTGGCCACAGTTTAGTAATGGATGATGGCACACTACCCAACAGTGAAACTTGTCTTACACCAGACAAAGATAGAAAAGGCGGCAAAAGTAATCTTGTAAGACTAGCAAGTGCTGGTGGCGCTCAAGTATTAATGCATGATAGTACAGGTATAATTTACATAATAAGCCAAACAGGAAAAACTTGGATACAAATGAGTGCAGATGGAAAAATTGATTTGTATGCAGAAGAAGATATTAGTATGCACACTACAACAGATTTCAATTTATATTGTGGTGGGGACTTCAATCTAGATGCAGATACAATTAACATGAAAGCTAGAAAAGGTGATATGAATGTTGAAATGGCAATGGGAGAATTCAACTTACATGCAAACAAAGATATTAAATTGACAAGCGATTTAAACGGACATATCAAATGTGCTGGCTACACAAGAATGACAGCTCAACTTATTGATTTAAATGGCCCTGAAGCCACAGCCGCTACAAAACCTACAGTAAACAATCTCACCGTAAATCAAAGTGTAAAACAAAGTATTACAAGTAGGGTACCAGAAACTGAACCATGGGGTGGACATGCTGAAGAACAAGAACCGTTAGCACAAGTAGCCAGTAGTGATCAACAATTTAGTGCAAAAGATATTGACATGAGTAGTATTACAAATAGACAACAACCTAATGTAAACAAAAACAATGTAAAATCAAAAAGTGGTAGTAATCCTAGGAATAGTCAACAAAATGTAGAATCGTTTAACGAAAATCCAAACAATAATAATTCGGCAGGACAAAATCTTCCTGCTCAATTTAATAGTAGAAAAGGTGCAGTGTAATGGCAGAATTTTTAGATGTACCTTTACAACTAACAAAAGTTTGGAGTGACTTTGTTGTAAAAAACGAAGATGATTATCAGGACAGACTGGATATCAACACAATTACCAGCAGTGAAAATGCAAGACTTGTGGCTTTGAATTTTTTTAGCGATTACAGTGGATTGGATGGCACTGCATACGGTGAAGGTTTATTTAATTTTGGAATGACTGAACAAGAAGCATATGATATATGGGAAGAAAACTATAACAATCAAGAACAACTTGCTAAAAAACAACTTATAGCAAATGGAGTAACAAGTATATCGCGTAGTGCATACGACGGTATGATATTGCTCAATTGGGCAACAGGAAAATTGTTGAATTGTAGCATTGGAGAACAAGAATATAAACTACTGCCTAGCATACTAAATGGTGATTACGAAAGGATTGCAAATATTATTATTAATAGTAGTGTTAACAAACAACAATGTCAAAAAATTGCTACGATTGTAAGACTTGCAGATTACGGAAAACCTAAGACTAGAACTTGGCAACGTGAACAAGGTGTGTTTACAATGCGGGATCTAAATGAAAAGGGTACTCTTAGCACAGACCAGTTGAGAAGAGCAAGATTCAGCTATTATGCTGAAACTGGTAATTTCCTTCCTAGAACACCCGAAAGTTTGCAAAGACAAATTGCTAAAACATATGAAGATACATTGATAATACAAACATTTACATTCAACGGAAACAATACGTTTAGTTTAGAACGTGCAGTGAGTATGGATCCTATTGAAAAATTAAAAGTAACAATAAATGATGCTATTCAACAACATTTTTATGACTTCACTCTTAATGGAAATTCCCTTACAATAAGCAAAAGTATGAACACTGGAGATATTGTTAAAACTGTAATTAAGATATAAACTTAGTATTTAATTTTACCATAAATAATAGTATGGTAACCTATATCGGATATAGCACAATAGACAGCATTAGTGGTAGCAAAACTCTTACTGATTCAGAGCTTGCAAAACGTGATTTATTGAATCACTTTTACACTAGACGAGGAGAAAGAGTAGGAAATCCTACATTTGGAAGTATATTACCAGATTTAGTATTTGAACCACTTGATGCTTTGACTGAAAGACAAGCATTGGATGATGTTAGCACTATTGTAAACAACGATCCACGTTGGAATGTTTTAGAAACACTACTAAGCAAGCCAACAGAACACAGTTTAGAAGTGAAGGTTAGACTAGAATATATTGATACAGGAACAGCAGAAGAACTGTTTCTAAGATTTACAGGTGAGGAATAATGGCACAAGGCGCACGTCAAAGTAGTTTGTTTGCGGCAGAAGATTTTACAGTTGCATACGAAAGTTTTGCACAAGCAAATCTCAAAGCATATGATTTTGATACCATACGCTCAGCGATGGTTGATTATATCAGTACAAACTATCCAGAAAACTTTAATGACTATATTAATAGCAGTGAATTTGTAGCACTAATAGAATTAATTGCATTTCTAGGACACAACCTAGCTTTTAGAGCAGATTTAGGTCAAAGAGAAAATTATTTAAGTACAGCAGAACGTAGAGACAGCGCCTTGCGTATTGCTGAATTTTTAGGTTATACTCCTACTAGAAATGTTGTAGCTAGTGGTTATCTTAAAATTGATAGTGTACAAACTGATGAGCAAGTATTTGATGCTACAGGAAATAGTTTAGCAAATGTAGTAACACAGTTTGAAGATGTTACAAATCCTGCAAGTTACCAAAACTTTTTAGCTATTATGAACAGTATTCTGCAACCTAGCAGTCAGTTTGGATCTCCTTTTAGCACAGCAAACATTGGGGGCATAACACACGACATTTATAGAACTAACAGCACAAACAATACAACAAACAAAGAATTTACAAACAAAATAAGCAATAACAATGCTACTTTTAGTTTTCACAGTGCAAGTGTTGATAGTACAACAAACACAGTAATTGAAAAGCGACCTGATCCTTATGCTGTGACAGACTTGCTTTATAAAAATGATAACAGTGGTTTTGGTTCACCTAACACAGGATTTTTTATTGGATTTAAACAAGGAACTCTTAACTTCCAAGACTTCCAAATTGACAACGGATTGCCAAATATGGCAATTGACATCAATGCAGATAATGTTGCCAATGGTGAAGTATGGGTACAGACCATTGACGAAGTTGGACAAATACAAAAAAGTTGGACAAGAGTTGATAGGCTATTTGGCGCCAACACATTGTTTAATGCAAGACAAAATAAAATAAGAGATATTTACAGTATTAGTAGTAGAGAAGATGATCAAATCAGTATTGTATTCAGTGATGGAAGATTTGGAAATATCCCAAGAGGTATTATTAGAGTTTGGTATAGAACAGGACTTAACAGAACATACAGTCTAACTCCAGATGGATTCAACAAAGTTTCATTTAACATTGAATATATCAGTGCAAACGGAAATACACACACTGCAAGATTCAGTGCAAGTTTGAAAAGTGTAGTGAGTAATGCAAGTGAAAGAGAAAGTATTGCTAGCATCAAAGCAAATGCTCCAAGATTCTTTACTACACAAGACAGAATGGTCACAGCAGATGATTATGCTATTGCTCCTCTAACTGCTAGTGAAAACATTAGAAAAATTAAAAGTGTAAACAGAGTACACAGTGGTCACAGTAGATTCAGAGACATATATGATCCTACAGCAACTTACAGTGACGCAACACAGTATGCTGATGATGTTTACATGTATGAAAACGGTTGTACAAAAAGAAGTGTAGTAAGTTTGCCTACACCATTAAATGGAACACAAATTTATGACAAGTATATTAAGCCTCGTTTAGCTGATCCTGAAATATTTAATTTTTATTACAACAGACAAGGATATTCCAGTACTACATATGATGCACACAAACATTTTACCAATACTACAGATGGCATTAATTTCTTTAATAATGATGGTACTGCTAATAATGTATATAGATGGAATCAGATTACAAAAGGAAGTGGAAGTTGCAGTGGTTATATTACACTTAACAGTAATATACAACGCATGGGACAAACAACAACCAGTGTACTCAGTAAAGCAGATATTAATGGACTGGTAGAGTTCATTGATGCTCCTTATAAAATGGGTTATGTAGATCAAGCAACTGTAACAACAGGAGGTAGTGGATATACTAGCACTCCTACGGTAACTATTACTGGTAAAGGTACAGGTGCAACAGCTATAGCCACTTTTGCAAACGGAGAAGTAACATCAGTTGCTATCACTAATAGTGGAAGCGGATATGACCAAAGCACCAATATCACAATATCCGGTGGTGGTGGCAGTGGTGCTACTGCAAGAGCAACTGTACTAGATGCAAAGACACAATGGGTAAAAATTGATAGACTTTACAAAGACGGACTTGGCGATGATGACAGTGCAGGTAAACCAACAGGTATAGATAATACAGGAAAAGGAAGTATTGTTTTAAATGATGTGGTTGCCAGCGGAGCAAGAATCAGTAGAATAGTCCCAAGACTTAGTACAGACTTAGACGAAACCACAAGAACAAATCTTATTAACAAAATTGAAAATCAAAATGGTTTTGGATTAAGATATAATGCAGGCAGTCAAAAATGGATTTTAATTGATAGCAGTAATTTGCCTTTAAACAGTACAGCATTGAATGATGTTAGTAACTGGAGTAGACAACACGAAGGTGACGGATCAAGTACAGGTATTGATAACAGCTGGATAATAAGACTTAACTATGGTGTGAATGAATGGGAAATGCTTGTAAGAAAAACACAATTTGTAGTAGGTAGTCCTAAAAAACTTAAATTTACAAATCTCAACTTCACAGAAACATTTAGCAGTGAAACACTTAAACCTTTAAGAGATAATGTTAAAGTTTTAAGTATTAATCCTACTAGCCCGTCGGATCCAAATCCATTAGGCAGAGATTATCAATTCAATGCTTATGGGTACTTCACATATGAAGATGGATACACGGATCCACACAATGTAAGAGTAACTTTAGCAGATCCTGATAATGACGGATATCCAAATAATCCAGAAGCATTTACAAAAATTGTTGGTTCACAAACTATCAAACTTGGAACAAAAACAGTTGATGGTTTCACTTATACGGTGCAAGATGAAAATGATGGCACAAGCGTAGTGACAGGCGTAGGAAGTCTTCATACACAATACAATAGAATTGCTGATATCAATCATTTAATTGATCCAAGTACTACAAATATCATTGACACTTATGTATTGTTGGAAAGCTATAACAATACATTTAGAAATTGGGCATTGTTTGATACAAGATTAGAAACACGACCTAACCCTCCTACAATAAGTGAACTTACTGATATGTTTGAAAGTTTGAACACTAAAAAATCAATCAGTGATCAGGTGATTTACAGACCTGTAAAATATAAGATTTTGTTTGGAGATTTAGCAAGTGGTGAACTACAAGCAAAATTTAATGTAACCAAGACACCAAATACATCACTCAGTGACACTGAGATAAAACAGAGAGTTATCAATTTGATTGATACATATTTCAATATTGATAATTGGGACTTTGGCGAAGATTTTTATTTTACTGAAATGGCGGCATTTATACACAACAATATGATTGGTGAGATAAGCCAAATTACTATCGATAGTGTAGCAACGCCAGACAATAGTACTGCACTATTTCAAATAAACAGTAGTAGCGATGAGTTGTTTTTGCCTGTAGTACAAGCAAACAACATCAGTGTGTCAAGTACTAGCTTAGGAAATTTAACTACAATTGGTGAAAACACTATTAGTTCTGGAGGCTATTAATGAGCGAACGTAAACCTAATCCATATATTGCTCCTAAGATTACTCGTCCTGGAGAAAGTGTAAAGAAAACAGGATCAAGACGAGTAACGGATTTGTTACCTGACATTCTGCAAACCACAGTCAATAAACAGTTTTTTGATAGCACATTTGAACAGTTAATGTCAACCGGTAATCTAGAACCTATTAGAAATTTTGTAGGTGAAACTATAGGTGACAGCAAGTTTACTCCTAGTATTGAAGATGATTATCTACTACAGAATAAACCAAGTGATGCATTTCAATTTGCACCAGCAATGATCAACAAGAATCAAGACAATAGTATCGATCAAGTATTAGCATATGATGATCTAATTAACAGTTTACGTTATAACGAACTTAATGTAAACAATCACAGTAAACTATTCAATGAAAAAGGCTACACATTAGATATACCAATCAATTATGATATGTTTATTAATCATCACAGATATTTTTGGGTATTGGACGTACTGCCTCCTAATGAATTAAAATATACAAGTTTCTTTGACATTGACACAATTATAGGTGAAACAACATACACAACTCCTACAATGCTTAACGGCAGAAGCATTACACTAGAAAATGGTATGAGAATTAGATTTTGTCCACATACAGTTGATAGATTTACACAAACTGTACCTGGTAATACAGTGTTCACAAGTACAGAGCCCAACGCTGTAAAATTTTTAGTGTATGTGAATAACACAAAGAAAACTATTAACACAGATTTTACAGTCACTAACGGTGTAGTGACACTTAGCACTGCTCCAGCGTTAACTGATGAAATTGAAATACATGCTTATTATCAAACCAGTTCTTCAGGAAATAACGAGAATGATGCAGTTTATATCGTTGATGGCGTCGGTGAACCAGAAGGTATTGTTTTCACAAAACAATTTGAACCTGGACAATATCAAGGTAAACAAGGCAAAAGAATTTGGAATAATGTAACAGTTTACAACAACCAAGAGCCTAGTGGATTTGATGCAGATGAATTTGCGTTCGACAAAAGACCTTTTGATCTCAGAGAACATAGAATGACCACAAAAGATTATACTGTTGAGCAAAGACATGGTCCTGACAGAAGTGCATGGAGCCGTAGTAACTTATGGGTGCATGAACAAACAATAGAAAACAGTTTAATCTATCAAGGTACATCAGATAACATCTATGCTATAGAAAGATATAGAGCTGTAAGACCAATAATTGAATATAAAAAAGGTATAGAAAAATATCGTAACGGCACTTTCTTTAAATTAAATGTAGATCATTATTTAGAATCTAAAGATGATCCAGCCACAAGTATTGTTGGTAAAACAAGTTATAGTGTAATAATGAGTGGCATAAGTGATGAATGGACCGCAGGTACAGGATACGAAAGAGGCCAAAGAGTTAAAGTTACAATGGGAACTTCTCCAAACTTTGTTGTGACTTTTTGGGAATGTGTAGAAGCACACGGAGAAAGTTATAATCCTACTCACGGAAGCAATCATAGATATTGGGAGCAAATTGTTCCTGTTGAACTTGAAGATAATGATTTAATAATTTTCTTTGGATCATCTAATGCAACTTACAATAATAAAATATGGGAAGTAGGCGGAGTAGGCTCAGGTATTACGCTTACAGAAAGATATAATTTTGATGGCAGTAATGGTGCTATACAACTTAATGACGGTGAAAAAATATTATTGCTCAATGGATTCAACACTTTTGATTCAGGACAAAGTCAGACAATTGGCGGATATGGTGCTGGAGAAAGAGAAGCTCCAAAAAGTGGAGCAGAGTTATATGTAGACAGTACAACAAATTCAGGTTGGAGATATGCTAGGCAAAAAGAACACAGAAGCCAAGGAATGCCTGTGGTGCTATATGATACAGACTTAATAGCCATTGATACTGAATCAAAATATAGTAACAGTGATTTTGCAGGCGCAACATTATTTGATTTTGTACATAATCAAAACAATGATTATGATATAGCACTAGGATTTAATCCGGAATATGTTGACTATGGAAATAATCCAGGTTTAAATTTTCACTGTGAAATACTAGATAAAAGATTTACATTTGTAAAACAAAGTAGCGATAGCAGTAGAAGTAATCAGTCAGAGATAAAAGGTTATTACTACTATAAAAATTTCACAAACAATCGTTACTTCAACATGTGGAGTGAAATAAGAAATGCACAACCAGTTAACAAGAAAATTAGAAAAGTTGTATCAGACACAGCTAATCCACTTGTAATTGATGTTGGGCATTCAGCATTTGTTGGAGATAGATGTTTTAATGTATTCAAAGAATTTGGATTGCTCGGCATAAGCAGTCAACCTACTACAGATATTACAGTAGGAAAAGTGAACAGAATTGGTGGAAAACTTCCAACTTTGTTTTTACACAATAACAATACCTACACATTCAATACAATGTTTACACAAGCAGAAATTGAATTTGTAAACACAAATGGATCTCCAGTAGGTGCTGGTATAACAAGAACTGCTGGCAGTGGCAATCAATTTGATTTGCAGATAGGTACACCTACTGTGTCAAGTATCAAGTATAGACTTGCGGCAGATCCAGCAAACTTTGGCACAATATTTTTTAGTGATAATCCAAATGAAACAAATGTAAAAGTTTATAAAAATGGCGATACCTTTACCAACTACAGTCATACAGGAAATCTAATTAGCATTACAAGTGGATTGATAAAAGATGATGTGTATGAATTCCATTTTATGACTCATGAAAAATACTCTCCCACAGGAGAAGGTCAATTCGACGTTGCTGATGTACAAAAGTTTAATCCACAAAATATAAATTTTGATAAAGTAAGCTACGGTGATTTGATTAATCATCTGACAGAACAAATGACTTCAAATCCTTTGTTCAATGGACAAGTACATGGTACAAACAATTATAGAAATATTGTACAATTACATGAAAGTGGAGGTACAATCAGGCAACAACCATACAGTACTGAATTGCTTAATCAACTATTGGTAGATGTAAGTACGAATCCTTTTAGCAGTCTACAGTTTACAAGTGCAAATTATGAACAGTTTAAAGAAAAATTTAAGAGTAAAATTGTTCAACTAAATGAAAGTTTAGATGAAACATTACCAGTTTATCATCTTGTTGATAAAACATTGGAAGCACTCAATTTAGGTAAAAACAAATCTAGTGTTTTTGGCAACAGTCAGATGGCAATGTACAGAGATTATAAAAGTGTAGACGTAAGTTGGGTTCAAAATCAAACTCCTACATTTAATCTTCCAGAAGAAGTAAACAACTATGATGATACATTTAATCATATACAAGTTTGGATACAAATTCCAGACGCCAATGGATATCACAGTTGGATAGCTCTTACTAAATTTAAAGATTACACATTGACAGGAAACAAAATCACTATTACCAAAGGTGGTGCAAATTCTTTCCCAAGCAGTGGTAAAAACTTTGCACACATAAGATGGTATCCTAGAACAAGTGTAAGTTTTGTACCTCCTAGTGCAGTAAAGTTAGGATTGATGGAACAATTTGTTCCTGAGATAAGAAGCGATTATAGTCAAAACAGTACAGGTACAGCAACAGATAATGTAATAATAGGACACGATGGCAGTGTACATGTCCGCAATGGAACTGAGCTATTTCAAAGACAACAAGTAGGATTTGATCCTGTTGATGCAGGACTTTGGGATTTAGAAAATAGAATTTACAATAACCTTAGCAGTGATTTGACATTGACTGTAAATCAGAATGCATACATGCCAAATGCACACAGACCAGCAGTATATACTTGGAGTCAAGTCAATGAAACAATTAGAAGTGAATTCAACAAATATAAAGCAAATAACAACATTACAGAACTAAACAGCAACACATATTATGATGCAACAGACAAATTTACTTGGAACTATAGCAGTGTAGGTCCACAAATTGGTGGTTGGAGAGGACTGTATCATTTCTATTTTAACACAGATAGACCACATACACATCCTTGGGAAATGCTAGGACACAATTTAAAACCAACTTGGTGGGACGCAAACTACAGTTGGACTGATGCAGTAAAAAGACAAGCATTGTTGCTAGCATTACAATATGGACAAACAAGTGATCCAGCCTTAGGTGCAAGCAATCAAACATATGATATTAATTATTCATATAAAAACTATGACTGGAACAATCAAACACTTGTAACATTGCTTGGCGCACTTAATGATCCTGAGACAGCAGGTGTGGTTCCAACACCAACTGAACCAGCCAAAGATTTTGTTTTTGGAGATTGGGGTCCGGTTGAAGCTGAATGGCGCAGAAGTAGTCAAGGTAAAATTGCAATGATACTTGCATTTTTAAGAACAAGACCTTTGATTGTACTTAATAACTATTTTAGAACTGCAAGAAGGCAAATTAAAAATCTTGCTGGTTATGATCACCCACAAGAAATAGATATTGATGAATTGAAACTAATAAGTTGGAAAGATATTGATATTAGTGGTAGTAGTATAACTGGAAAAATAATTGAAAGTGTAAGGGTACTGTCAGGCGGCAGTGGATATACAAGTGCTCCTGATGTATCAGTAAATGATAATTTTGGCACTGGCGGAGCAATACAGACATATATTGAAAATGGCGAAGTTGTTGGAGCAAGCGTACATAAGCAAGGTCAAAAATATTTTAACAGACCATTGTTAGAAATTGCAACAGGTGGAGCATTGCTTGATCCTATACTGGCTGAAGATGCAACACACTATTATAACGGACTTAGCAATGCTATAATTAACTTTGGTGTTGGTTATGGTATGGATGCAGACACACTCAAAACAAGATTGAATAATTTAAGTTATCAAGCGATTGTTAAAGCTGGCGGTTTTGTTAATAGAAATAACAAGTTTATTTTAGAAAGCAGTCAGGACAAAGGAAGAGTTTTTGTTCCTGAAGAAAATGTCACAACTGTACTATACACAAGCAAACCAGACAAAGAGTATTTTTATGGTGGTATAAAAATTGATAAGACTGCAAACGGATATACGATTAACGGTTTTGATAATAGTTTAGCATATTTTAAATATAATAAACCAAACACAGCAACAGATGGCATAACAACATCATTTAGTGGTGTGACTAATGTAAGTGTGCTTAGATATAAAGTTTTCGAAGAGGAAACTAGTACATTAGATTATAATACTGAATTAAATTCAATACAAGAAGTTTTTGACTTTATTAATGGATATGGTTACTATTTGAACGAGTTGGGATTCACACAACAATGGAGAACCAGTGCTGGAAATTTTGTAACATGGGCAGTAGGAGAAAGTACCACAACATTAATTATTATTCCTGATGATTCAAAAGTTGTAGTAAATGATGGTACAGATGGATACTTTGATAATATCGATAAAAAATATGATGGAGTATATAACATCAGTAATCGCAGTGGCAACCAGATATCTAGTAATGAACTTATAATTGATAGAAAAAGCATGGAGCCAGACAGTGAAACTACATTCCAAGTTAAAGATGATACTACTAGTGAAATATTTGGCATAAGATTATACAAAGTGCAGTTGCAACACATTTTTGTATTTGACAACATTACTAATTTTGATGATGTATTGCATGATTTAAGTATCGGACAAAGTCATACAAGAATTGTTTGGCAAGGGTCGAGAACAAGAAATTGGAATGGTAAATTGTATTCACCAGGATACATTGTAAATGACAATACAGTGCTTCCTAACTATGATACTACCGCTAAAGAAGTGGATCAATACTTAGGCAGAACAAACACACTAAGCAATAGCCAACTTAGTGATGTAGCAAGATTCAATGCAGGTTACAATAAACCAAGTTGGGGAACAAAACTTGACATAGATGATGATAGCTTGTATGAATTTGTAAAAGGAAGTTACAAATACAAAGGTACCGATCATGCATTGTCGGCATTTATGCGTAATCAGAGTTTGTTTGATGGGGAAGCAAGTGCCGAACTATTAGAGCAATGGGCTGTTAGAATAGCTGACTTCGGTGATACATCTAGTAGAAGCACACTAGAATTTCAAATTACTCCTGAATTGCTTGTTACAAGTCCACAACCTGTGAGAATCACAAAAGGTGAAAAATTTGACGTATTAAGTGACATTGTTATTGACATCGACAACAAAAGTCCACTTAAAGTAAGTGATAGCACAGAAGATAATTTTCAAACCAGACCAGTAAACACATTCAAAGATTCAAGTGACGAATTGTTTGCAGGAGATTTTACAACTTCTGGTTTACCTTTGCTAACTGAAACTGATTATAGAGTTATTAACAAAGAAGATTTTACAAAATTTCCTGAAGAAATAAGAATTGCATACGATCACAGTGGTGATTGGCAGAACATAGGACAATGGAACGCAAATGTAAGTTACAAGTTTAATGAAAAAGTATTGTACCAAGGTAAGACTTGGACCATGCTAGATGAAGATGGTAGTAGTGGTATCGCAACCTCTGATGATCCAATTACAGTTACTGGTGCAAATCAACTTCCGGTTATTCCTAGCAGTGGTCAAACACTAAGCATAGACGGAAATACAATTACACTAATTAAAACAGCAAACAGTTCAACTAGAAATACTATTAAAGTAAGTGGTACACAAGACATCAAAAACAGCAATGTTGTGCCTCACGGTTCAACATTAATACTTGGTGAATCCAGCGGTATCACAACTACAATTACATTTACAAATAGTGTTGCTTCAACAGTATACAACGATATTACAAAATTAGGTACTGTTACTAATCCATCAATTACAGGAAGTAATACTGCTACATTAATTATTGATGGTACAACTGTAAACTTCAACGATACCAATGCAACTACAACCAACATTACGGCACAAACAGCATATGAAAATGCTTTTAACTCTAGTTGGATACAAAATCAATCATCAATAGCCACTACAGCGGCTACACGAATTCAAAGAATTGAAGGATTGAGAACAGACTACATTGCGGCTAACAGTGCCGCGGCATGGGGAACCTGGATAACAACGTACTACACAAACAATGCGGGATTAAACATTGCTCATTTAGTTAATCTTGTACAAGCAGGAGGCGCCACTCAACAAGCCGCACAATTCTTACTAGACCAAGACTTAATCGCAATTAACAATATTAGAGCAACAAATTACATAGGTACAAACGTAGCAAATGGATCACAAGTAGTTGCTCCTGCTGATATTTCAGCGTCACAGAATGCTTTAAATACTGGAGCATACACAGCCGATATTGCAACTTATTTGAAAAGTGCCGCAGGTCAATCCACAGCATTTACAGGTAATACTGTAGTCAAAGTAGCAAGTGGCACACAGTTTAAAACTTATGATTTAAACGCTATTGTACAGGAAATCAATGACGCTAGTATTAGCAATGTTACAGCAAGTGCAAGTGGTAACAGGTTAAAACTTACCAAAACAACTAATACACCTGCTAATCCATTTAGTTTAAGTATTAGTGTAGGCAGTGAAAACACTAACGTTGGATTTAGCACAGCCACTGAAACAATACAAGCAAGTGCTAACACCACAGTGACAACACCTAACTTAACACAAACGCAAGTAATACAGCAAATCAACAATTCAGGAATAAGCGGTATAAGTGCTCAAGCAGGAGACAATAATTCAAATGTACTACAAATCAACAGTACTAAAGCAAACTTATTCATTGGTGCAGGTACATCAAATGCTAGCACAGGATTGCCTAGCGGATTAATACCAGCAACTACAACAACAAATCAAACTAATATTGGACTTAATATTACTGATATAGTAGAACAAATTAACACAGCAAATATCAGCGGTGTTAGTGCCGTTAACGCAAACAACAAAGTTAGAATTACCAGCACAAATAGTACACTTGTAATTGGATCTGGTACAGCGAATTCTACCATAGGATTAACAGCTCAAACATACAACGCAACGCAGAGTACAACAAGTGCAATATTCAATGCAATACTAGATGCCAATGGAAATCCTGTGTTCATTGAAGATCAAAACGATCCAAATATCTTTAGTATATGGGTAGCAGATGACAGTGAATTTGGCAACTACAACCTAGGTTATCAGGTATATCAAAGCATGGACTTTGGAATGTATACATATGATATTTGCGGTGGTATTGAAAGTGCTGATGAGGCAGAAATAAAAGTCAGTAGACAACCTGGTGATGTGCAAGCACATAATTTGATAGTTGGTGATTATATTCTTATAAGAGGTAGCAATAGTGTTCCAAACATAGACGGAATACACAAAGTAGTTAGAGTAAGTCCTGACAGACCTGACAAATTTTACATAGACGAGTTTATTGAAATCAATGGTAACACAGGTAATATCTATCCATTGAGAAAAGTAAGATTTTCCAGCTACATAGAAATGGAATCAGATCGCCAGCAAAAGATAAACAATGTTTACAAATACAATTTCAGTGGAATAAGACAAAATTTAACTGGTAGACCAATTTTTACTTTCGTAGATGATGACGGTACTGGTGTAAGTGCAGTTTATAAATGGGACGGTAGTTTCAGTGATGCTAACGGTAATATTGGCAGTTGGGTCAAAGTAAGAGACGGAAATGTACAAGCAAGAAATGATCTCTTAGAACATATAAAACTTTATGATGCTGAAAAACAAAGTACAATTACACAGCTAGAAACCTATGACCCTGCAAAAGGAATAATATTTGGATTTGTTGATAGAGAGATTGATTTCAAAACAACTAATGACATTGCCAATTACAACTTCAACAACTTAGATGGTGGTCTTACTAACATTGAGGCTTGGGGTAGGGAATACTTGGGTACAAGATGGTGGAACACCAGTACCGCAGTTTATTTAGATTATGAACAAAGCAGTATTGATTACCAGCAAAATAACTGGGGGCGTTTGTTTGATGGTGCTAGTATTGACATTTACGAATGGACAGCAAGCCCTGTGCTTCCTGAAGAGTGGATAAATCTTGTTACACAAAAAACTATAGTTGACGGAAAACAAGCAAGTGGAGAAGCATTTAGTATTACAATCAACGGACAAATTGTTTATAATTGGACACAGGAAGATTATTACAACACTGCAAGTAAACAAACAGAAACAGTATATTACTTTTGGGTAAAAAACAAAATTAACAGTGTAAGAAACAGTAATTATAATGTATTTCAATTGAGTCAGATATTGTTAAATCCAACAGGATTTAATGTAAGTTGGGCCGCTCAAGCTGGATCAGATAGTTTATTGCTTACTAATATTGCAAATTATGTAAATGCTGACACAGTAGCTCAAGTAAATCAAAAATCAGTTGGACTTGCACTTCCTATGCAAGATTGGTTAATGCTAGCAGAGAAAGATCCAAATGTTACAATACCAGAATACTTGCATATAAAAGTACGAGACAGTTTGGCAGGATTCAATAGATTTAGTGTAGACAAAACATTTACTACTTGGAACAACACAACGTTTTATGATAAAGATGCAGTTGTGAAAGATGGTGCAAATTATTACATTAATTTGGTTGACAATCAAATTAATAATCCTCCTAGCACAGACACAGATATGTCTCATTGGCGTAGAATATATGACTACAGCTTCATTGAAGGTACACAGATTGATGATATCCGTATTTGGAGGGGACAACCTGTGCCAGATCTCAAGCTACACAAGTTCAATAGATACGGACATCAGATACGTCCAAGACAAAGTTTATACAGAGATTTAAAAGAAGCTAGACAAAACTTTGTTTATACTGTAAACTCATTGTTAAGTGAAGTAAATGTTATTGACGAAATCAATAATTGGGAAAATGCATTCACCAGCACTTTTGTAGAAGGAACAGTAACCTATAGAATAAAAGATTATGTAAACCTAGTTGATTGGCATTTGATTGAGAAAGATAATAATGGTAATGTAACCTATCGATTTAATCCAAATACTGTTGCTGACGTTGTTTACACAACAAAACAAGATTACATTGATGCTGGAGAGCCAGCAGAAGGTAGTTATGTACTGATCAAATCATCTAGCCCAGGAGCAGATATTGACAGAGCAGAAATGTATTACTTTATCAATGGAGAAGATAAACTTGTATACAAAGAAAAAGCAACGGTACAGCTAAGTGAAGAAATGTGGAATCAGGCAAAGTTTGGAAACGGATTTGATGCCATTGGTTTTGATGTAAATCCATTTGATGCATGTAGCGATAATACTATTGCTAGACTAATGGATCTACTAAGAACAGAAATTTTTGTAGGTACACATCATGTAAAATATAACCAGCTTTGGTTCAAGTTACTGTTCTCAGCAATTTTACAAAATACAGCAGATGATTTTGCATTTAAAACCACTTACACACATCTAGGGGTAAAAAGACCATTGTTGATAAACAAACCAAAATATCAGAATTATAGTATTGATACAGTTGAAGAATTTGTCAATGACATTAAACCATTCCATACCAAATTACTCAGTAGTATGGAAAGCAATACCCATGGTGATGCTACAGATATAGAAATTGAAGATATTGAAAGAAACAATGTAATCACTATGAAATATGAGGATCATAGCACAAGAGATTGGGCATGTGACTTAGAATTGTTCGGAGGCGGTTTTACTACTGTAGTAGGTAACATAGATGAAAGTACATTTACTACACAACAAGCTGATATAACTGATGATTATAACGGAAATGTGTTTGTACAACCTGTATGTGAAGGTTGGGGTGAAGAACTTGTGCCAACAGATTTTACTGAAAATATTAGTATTGCAGTACAAACAATGCTTACTCCGACCTTAGATAGCGGACATACAAGATCATTTAGAATGATGCAGTTTCAACCAATGGATATACAGTCAAGCAATGTTATTGTTGACGCTCAATGTACAACATTATTCACAGACATAAATGCAACTGATACTACAATAGTCGTTGCTAATGCAACAGGATTAGATAATCCAAATACACTTTCAGCAGTACCTGGAGTAATTTATATAGGGTGTGAGAGAATAGAATATCAAGCTATCGACAACAACACTCTGTTGTTCTGTACAAGAGGAACAATGGGAACCAGTGCAAAAGCACATACAAGTGGAGATAGAGTAATCAATACTGGTCCAACTACTAACATTCCAACAGTGGATAAGTTTTCACATTATGGAGATGGACTGAGATTAGCATACAACGACAGTGGAATGAGCTTAACAGAGCATGTTGCAGTACCACAAACGCCTGAACATAGATTCATTAGAAATGCAGGCAAAGGAACGATATAAATACATTAAATGGAAAGAGCGATGAGTTTAGATAAGATCAACGAAACATCATTAATAGGAATTGAAGGGCATATTAAAATATGGGATCCTGAATCAGGTGAAGTATTAGTTCGTAGAAGAAATGCTATCAACTACGAAAATATGAGTATTGCTATAGCTAGTTTGCTTGCAAACGAAGCTGGCAACTCAGGTAACCATCATATTGCTACAATGAGATTTGGAAATGGCGGAACAACCATTGACGGATTAGGAACAGTAACATACAAAGCAACAAACACCAACAGTGCCAGCGGTGCTTTGTATAATCAAACATTTAGTCAGGCAGTTGACGAATCAGTAAGCGGAAGTGCTCTTAACGGTACAGAAATAAATCATACCAGTCCAAACACTTTCAGTGATGTCATAACAACATGTACATTGGATTTTGACAGTGTCACAGGTGAAGATGCAGATGACACTGCAACCAATATGAACGGCACATATGTATTTGATGAACTAGCAATTTACAGTGGTAACAACGATTTGTTAACACATGTTGTTTTCCATCCTGTACAAAAAAGTGCAAACAGAAAAATACAAGTAATTTATACACTAAGAATTAGATCAAGTTTCGCAGACTTATAATGAGGAAAAGATAATGCCATACACAATAGATTATAGTCAAAGCAGTAAAACAGCAATAGTTGTTAACGATGGAACAATTGATACCAGTACAAGTATTGGATTGATTGGTAAAAACTATACACGCTTTGGCGAAATACTAAACGAAAACATGTTACACATAATGGAAAATTTTGCTAATGCAAATGCTCCAAGTAATCCAACAGAAGGTATGCTGTGGTACGATACAGCAAACAGCCAACTTAAAATTTACGATAACGGTGTATGGAGTGTTATTTTAAGTGGTGCAGGCACAACGAAAATTGAATTTAGAAACAGAAAAGACACAGGTGGTAATTATCATAAAACAATAGAAATGATTGTAGATAACAATATTGTAACAATCACAACAGATGACACTACAGCTTGGACACCTCATGCAGATGAAAAACTTGAAGATGGAGTAACACAACTTAGCACACAGTTTCCAACTATACAAGCTGGTATCACAATGAACAATACCACACATTACAAATTTAGAGGTATTGCCACAAGTGCAGAATATGCCGACCTTGCAGAACGTTATGCCGCAGATGAAGAATATGAAGCGGGCACAGTAGTAAGATTAGGTGGGACACACGAAATTACACAAACAATGCAAGCACATGACAGTGATGTATTTGGTATAGTAAGTACTTCACCAGGATTTGAAATGAATGCCGCGGCTGGTACAGATGCTACACATCCGTTTGTAGCACTAGCAGGTAGAGTACCTTGCAAAGTAATTGGTAAAGTTGTCAAAGGACAAAGAATAGTTTCAAGCAATACACCAGGACATGCAATGGCAATAGCCACACCAGCTGAACAGTGTTATGCAGTTATAGGAAGAGCATTAGAATCGAAAGATACAGACGATGCCGGAACAATAGAAGTAGTTGTGGGGGCAAAGTAAATGGCGCAGTCCATTGGGGATCTAGTACTTAATACTGATTTTAATCTAGTAGCATTTGATGTGAACAAGGTTTTTGGAGACAAATATCCAACAGCTCTTGTAACAGATGTTAACAGAGGTGCTACTCATAAATTTGGTTGGGGTGCAATCAATGTTGATGATAATATTGCCAATGGCGTAATAATTACAGCAGAAAGATTACAAGAACTAGTAACAAGAGCAAATATTAGTATTGACCATACCACAGTGAATGATCATGTACTTGTGTTTATTGTACCAGCAAATAGAACAACCATAGCCGCAGGCACACCTATTAGAGCAGAAGATCTTAACCTAGTAAGATCCAAATTTGATAATATACTTCAAAATAATACTCATGCAACTGTAGACCCAACTAATGCCAGTGCGTTTGTGGCTAATAGTGCAGGATATGGCAGAACCACAGTATGGGATTACCAACTCAATGGTGAACATAAGTGGTTATGGAATTCATATAATGATGCAAGATATTTTTTCAACGGAGGCGGACAGCTAAGAGCTAGCTTAAACATGACCGGTGGTAGCACAGCAGGTTACTACAACTGGAGTGATGTTATTAACGAAATGGGTGTCTTAAATTTTACTTTTGACAATGTATTTCAAAGTGCGGCAACAACAAGTGGTACCAGCGAAGGAAAAGGTTTTTATGATTTGACTGAATACTACGGAGACGGCAGTGACGCCGGAAGTGCTGACGAAGGATTGCTGTTTACTTCAAGCGGAGTAACACTTGGTAAACGTGGTGGAGGCTACGGATATGGTTATGGTTATGGCTATGGTTACGGATATGGCTATGGTTACGGATATGGACAACAATTATACGGCTATATCACAGGAAAAGGTAATTACCCAGACTGGGCTGATCCAGCCAAAAAAAGCGGTTACGGATATGGATATGGATACGGTTACGGATACAGTGGCATTTATGTAAGTGCTTATAGCTTGTATTCAACCTATCAATCATTGAAGTTTAGACTATACGGAAAATACACAGACAACGGAGCAGGTGTACAATTTAAGATGGTTTTAGATGATACAAGTCATGCAAACTTCATTGACGGAAGCATTACACCAACAATAAGCTATCTAATGCCTGATACACTTACAATAGGTACAACCAGCTTTGACGTAACACCAGCACCAACATTCAGTATTATAGACGACTTTACAAGTCCAAATGATAGTTAAAAAACTGTTGACAACCCACACATAAATAAGTTATAGTAGTACATAATTATAGGAGAAACTCAGTATGGACGAGAGACTCGAAAAAGCACTAGACTTTGCGAATTATCGAATAACATTAGGCAATCAACAACGTACACTTAAACAACGTATTCGTGTTTTACAAACTGTACATTACAATAAGGGTGTGTTTTTTGCAGACTCACAAACTATAAGTTTTGTAAAAGCACTAATCGATTGTGATAAAAAAGAAAGCGTAATTATTGATTCCAAAGAAAATCCAATAGTAATTGATGACCTAAAGGATTTTTTAGATACACTGCTTAGTGCTTACAACGAATCAATGAATGAATACAAAGTTCAATCAGACAAAATTAAAAAGTCGAGAAACATCAAAAGTTTGATGGATTGGTGATTTATGTCTGAGAAAAAAGGTAACGGCATTTGCATGTTCGTTTACAATAACGAACAGCTGGATTATACTAAATTTAGTATTATTGCGGCTTTATATGCAAAGAATCATATGAAACAAATTCCTGTAACATTGATTACAGATGAAGGCACACAAGGTTGGATAGAACAATCAGTTGATGAAAAACTATTGAACCGTGCTATAGACAATATTGTTATTGATAATGTAGAGCATGAAATGAATCCAAGAAGGCATATGGACAGTCCTTGGACTGAATTTAATGCTCCATTTTATAATAGTAATAAACATCAAATTTTTAATCTTACACCATATGAAAAAACATTGTTAATTGACACAGATTTTTTAATCTGTAATAATTTTTATGAGTATCTGTTTGATACAGATATATCTATAGGTATGCATAGATACGCTGAATATTTAGGCGGCGATATACCATATCTAAATGAAGTTACACTTAATAATGCTGGTATAAATCATTGGTGGAGTACAGTAGTCTATTTTGATCGCAGTGAAGAAAGCAAACTGTTTTTTGATATTTGGGCTCACGTAAAAGATAATTGGGAATACTACAGCTTGTTATACCAATATCCAAAAGCATTGTTTAGAACAGACTTTTGTGTTAGTATTGCAAGTCATATGTTAAACGGAATGAACAATGACAACTTTGTACATGACTTTTTAGGAACACCACTTTTAAATATGGATCAACAAGATGATCTTACAAAAGTAAATGGTATTGGTGAACTAGTTTTTCTCAAGCACAACAGAGCAGAAAAGTGGAAGAATATTTTGTGTAAACACACAAATGATAACCTACATTTAATGAACAAACGTGCATTAGATAGAAATTATGCCGAACTTATAAAAGAATTTGAAGGAACGGAAATTGTCCAAGCAATCTAAAGAATATCCAAAAAGAGGATTTGTTACGCTAGGTATCAATACTGACCAAGATAATATTAGATATTGTTATGGTTTGGCTTGTAGTATTAAATCATGTGATCCTAATGCTAGTGTTACATTGATAGTTGATAAAGATAAAACTGGAAATGTGCAAAGTTACTATGAACATGCATTTGATTATATAGTAGAATTACCTCATGGAAACAGTGCTCACAAAGATGGATTTCATGGAATGAATTTGTGGCAGATTTA
>CEOC01029527.1_pt1 | contig 25473 bp, 14 predicted proteins | sample 356191 | NCBI WGS metagenome assembly CEOC01 (sample SAMEA2619952, study PRJEB7988) | marine metagenome | biome: marine biome (ENVO:00000447); feature: deep chlorophyll maximum layer (ENVO:xxxxxxxx); material: "saline water (ENVO:00002010), including plankton (ENVO:xxxxxxxx)" | depth 17 m
TAAATTTAAATTGTTAATTTCTGAGATCAGTGCTGTTTTATTTTCAACTACAATATTTTCAATGCCACCAGTTCTGGTCGTTACTATTGGTTTTCCACTTGCTTGAGCTTCAATCAAACTTACCGGAGTTCCCTCATTTAATGAACAAAGACAGATAATATCCATTCCAGCATTTACTTCATCAATTTCTTTTATCCATGATGTCAATTGAATGGTAGCAACCTTATGGTCAATACTATAATCAATCTTCAATTCGTTTATATATTCAATTATATTCTCTTTTTCCTCTCCGTCTCCAACAATAAAGAATCTAATAGGAATTGAACAACTGGATAGGACTTGATTTATTGCTTTTATAAAGAATAAGTGATTTTTAATAGGAACCAATCTACCGATAATACCTATTGCAACTTCACTATCTTTAATCCTCCATTTTTTTCTAAATTTTTCTCTTTTAGCTTCCTTATTTTTATAAAATTTTGATAAATCAAAACCCAGTGGAATAACTTCAATTTTTTCAGGTTTACAAATTTTATGAACTTTACTTAATTCTTCTTTTTGGATGGGACTAATTGCAATTATTTTTGTAGTTTTCTTAGCTAAATCTCTCTCAATTTTTTTATAAATATTAGTTTTAATTTTACTAAAATAGGAGTGAAAAACATGTCCATGAAAAGTATGATAGATTTGCTTTACACCAGCATTATAAGCAGCTTTTCTTCCTAATGCACCAGCTTTAGCAGCATGAGTATGTATAATATCTGGTTTAAAATCTTCAATTATTTCTTTAATTTTTTTGAGGGCAATTCTATCTAATAGGGGATTAATTGATCTTTGCATTTCAGGAATGATAATGGGTTTAATTCCTAAATCTTCTAAGATATGCATGGAACTTTTTTCACTTTTTTCATGGTTACCACCTATTAAAAGTGTTTCATATTCACCTTCCAAGTATTTTGTTAAATAAGCAGCATTGTAAGTAGGTCCACCTAAATTAAATCTATTTATAATTCTTAATATTTTTTTCATTTAATTGAAATGTCCCAATATTTGACAGATTTATAATCTATTTTTGGCTAAAATAACTATTGGAATGATTATTGGTTATATATTGGCAGAGTAGTTATGAAAAGACCATTATTAATATTTGTATTTCAATTTGTATCAACTTTAAGTTTTTTTGCTCAAGAATCCCTAGAATCAATTCTTTCAATTTTTTTTTCTAATGAAGAAATTACAAACTCTTATGTTGGCATTGAACTTAGAAATCAAAATGGAGAGATCTTATTAATGCACCATTCCAAAAAGTTATTTGTTCCCGCATCGCTTCAAAAACTATTCACTTCATCTTATGCAATAAATATTTTGCCAAATGATTTTAATTTTGAAACATATGTAATGGTTGATGGAGAAATTGATTCACTAACCAATACATTGTTGGGCAATTTAATTATTCAAACCTCAGGAGACCCGAGTTTAGAAAGTAGATTCTTTAAAACTTACAGCTTCATTTCTGATTTAAATTTCGTTTTAAATAAGTTGAATATTCAATTTATTGCTGGAAATATTATTGTTTATCCTGAAATCAATAACTACCAAACCAATAGTCAATGGTTATGGAGCGATCTTGGAAATTATTATGGAGCCGGATATTCCTCTCATACTTTTAAAGATAATTATGTAGAGGTATTTTTTAGATCTACCAATAAAATAGGTGATTCCACCTTAATATTGAAAATAGAACCTTCAGAAAGTACTTTTATAATTGACAATGATGTAATAGTTGGAGCGTCCAATAGAGATTTATCTTATGCGTTTGGTGCTCCTTTTCAAAATAGAAGAATCATGAAGGGAACTATTCCAGCAAATAAAGAAAATTTCCCTGTTAAAATTTCTATGCATAACCCAAAACTATTTCTAAAATCAGCTGTAACTTCAGAATGCATCAAATTAGGAATTGAAATTCAGAACAAACCATTAAAAAACCATAAGAATAGACCATTAGACACGTTACTTACTTACTCCTCTCCAGCTTTACTAGATTTAGTAGAGTGTGTTAATTATCAAAGTAATAATAATTATGCTGAACACCTGCTAATGGAGACAGTTTCCAATCAAAACAAAATGGTCAGTTTAGATAAAGCTCCCTCATTTTTAGAACTTTTTTGGAAAGAAAAATTAGGATTAACTGATTTTACATTTAAAGATGGGTCTGGACTTTCCAGACTCAACCTTTCTAGTCCAAATTTATTTAATCAGCTTCTGTATTTCCAGTTAAATTCTAAGCCTTACATAAAAGAAACTTTTTTGAACTCTCTACCTATTGCAGGTGTTTCTGGTACTTTAAAATATTTGGGTGATGGCACTTCAATTGAAGGAAATTTTATTGGTAAAAGTGGCTCTATGAGCGGGGTTAGATGTTATTCAGGGTACTTTATAAAGAATAATAACTATTTCCCTTTCACTATAATGATTAATAATTTTATTTGCAGTGATTATTTAATTAGAAAGCATATTGAAAAATTAATGATTGCTATCTATGATAATCTTTAAGGAAATTTTGGGTATTTTTTAAAATTAGGTTTTCTTTTTTCAAGAAAAGCATTTCTACCCTCATCAGCTTCCTCAGTTCCATAAGCAAGCCTAGTTGCTTCACCAGCATAAACTTGTTGTCCAACTAATCCGTCATCAATCAAGTTAAATCCAAATTTTAGCATTTTGATAGCCGTAGGACTTTTAGTCATTATTTCTTGAGCCCAATCGAAAGAAGTTTTTTCAAGTTGATTATGTGTAACTACTTTATTTATCATCCCCATCTCATAAGCTTCTTGGGCAGAATAATCAAATCCTAAATAGAAAATTTCTCTAGCTCTTTTTTGGCCAACTTGTCTTGCTAAATATGCTGATCCAAACCCTCCATCAAAACTAGCTACATCAGCATCAGTTTGTTTAAAAATAGCATGTTCTTTACTAGCAATAGTCAAATCACAAACTACATGCAAACTATGTCCTCCTCCAACAGCCCATCCAGGAACTACTGCAATAACCACTTTATTCATAAATCTTATTTGGCGCTGAACATCCAGAATATTGAATTTACTAACTCCATCAAGCCCTTTATACCCTCTTTTAGCTCTCACACGCTGATCTCCTCCAGAACAAAATGCCCAAACCCCATCTTTTAAAGATGGACCTTCACCAGTTAAAAGTACGACTCCAATTTCTAAACTTTCATGGCAAATAATTAGAGCGTCTAATAATTCATCAACAGTTTTAGGTCGGAATGCATTTCTTACTTCAGGTCGGTTGAAAGCAATTCTTGCTACGCCGTTATAAACCTTGAATGTTATATCTTCATAGTCCTTAAAAGATTCCCAATTTATCATAGATTTCATTTTTTAATGTTATCAAAATACTCATGAAGAATTACCTCATTATTCACATTTCCTGTAAAAAATTCTAGAATTTCTGCACGGTTACTAGCTATTAAATCCTCAATTGCGCTTTCAGCATCTTTAATATTATCTACTTTTTTATAATTGATTCCAAATCCAGATGATATTTTTTCAATATTTAAATCGTGCGATGTTTCAAAAAATTCATTTAAATAAGGGGTTTTACTAGGACCAGGAATAATTTTAAAAATTCCTCCACCTTGATTATTAATAACTATAATTTTAAGATTTTTAGAAAGATTTTTATTCCACAAAGCATTTTGATCGTATATGAAACTTAAATCACCTGTTAGCAAAACAGTGTTTTCTTTATTTATAGTTGCAGCACCAGCAGCAGTAGAGGATGACCCATCTATTCCACTTACTCCTCTGTTAGAATTGTATTTTACTTTTTTATGATGTTTAAAAAGTTGAACATATCTTACACTTGTACTGTTACCCATCTGTAAGTTTAAATTTTGGTTTGAAATTTTGTCTTGAATTAGTTCATGAACTTTAAGGTCAGACCAGCTGCAATTAGCTAAGTAATTTTTGTGATTTTCCTCACTCTTTACATACTCATTATACCAAATATTGCTAAAATTTGAATTTTCTTTCTTTTGATAGTCCATTATAAAATCAGAAAAAAATGATTCAGGTTCTAATGGAATGAAATTGGTAAGTGAAGTGAATATATCTTGAGCTCTATTGGTTTTTTCAATATGCCAATGTTCAACAGGTTTATTTCTTCTTAATATTTTTTTTAATTTTTTAGAAATTATAGAATTACCAATGGTAATGACAATTTCTGGATAGTATGAGCTATCATTGACTCTTTCTAGTGTTCTGTCAATACAGCTGATAAACTGTTCATCATATAAGTTAGATGTTGTTTCTGTTAAAACAGATACTGACGAATCTTTATTGATTTCAGTTAGAAGACCATTAAGTTTATTGTTAGGATTCATCGATCCACAAATAATCATTTTTTTATTTGAATTATTCCAACTGTTTTTAAGACCTAACATTTCTTTATTATATAAGGATTGATGGGTCTGGTGATGTGTAATTTTTTTCTGAGTTTTAGTTGCTTTATTTACAGTCTCGTAAAGTGGTTCTCTAAATGGAAAATTAATATGAACGGGTTTAGATTGTAGATTTGAAATATGAACGGCTTCGTTAACCATAACACCAGTTTGCCATAGGGCATCAGGGTGATCTAACATAGGAAGATTAAAACTTTCAGCAATATAATTTTCGTAAACTTTATATTGTCTCATTGACTGACCTTCTCCATGATCTATCCATTCTGGAGGCCTATCAGCAGTAATAATAATTAATGGAATTTTTTGATAAAAAGCTTCAACTATCGCTGGTGCATAATTTAATACTGAACTTCCTGATGTAGAACAAAGTACTACAGGTTTTTTAATCTGTTGTGCCATGCCTAAAGCAAAGAATGCAGCAGATCTTTCATCAACTAGTGATTTTGTTTGGAAATAATTATCTCCATTAAAACCAATGACAAGTGGAGCATTTCTAGAACCAGGAGAAAAAATAATATTTTCAATCTCATGTTTTTTAAGTAAGTCAACAACTACTTGTACTCTGTATGATCCAGATGTCATAAAACTAAGTTCTATATTTTTTTAATGATTGACAAAAGCGTTTGAGATTTTATTTTAGTCTCTTCATACTCTTGCTCAGCAATACTTTTTTTTGTGATTCCACCACCAACAAATAATTGTATTTCATTTAATGAAATACGTCCACATCTTAAATTAACAAATAAATTACAACTGTTTTTATCCACTGTTCCTATAAATCCACAATATAAGCTTCTTTGATGACTTTCAATCTGCTTAATTATTTCTAATGATTTCTCTAATGGTATTCCAGCAATAGCTGGAGTAGGGTGAAGAGTATTTAAAAATTTTAAATAACTTTTCTTTAAAGTAAATTCAAAATCTTTATTAAGGTGCTTTAAATTTCCAGCTATTTTTTCATAAACTTTAGATTCTTTGGTAATAGTTCCACTATTTTTAATTTTTTCCTCAATATATTTAACTACATATTGATGTTCTTCAATTTCTTTAGCTGACCATTTTGAAGAGTCTGTTTGAAGTTTACTACCGGCTAGAGCATGCGTATAGTAACCTTTTTCTTTATTTCCAGAAATAAGAGTCTCTGGACTAATTCCTATCCACATCCCAAATTTTGGATGATTTAATATGTATTTAAAGCCATCTTCATAAGCATCACATAATTTTTTAAAAATTTTATAGTAGTTATTACTTTCATAATTCACTTTTATTATTCTACTAATAATACATTTTTCTATGATTTTATGCTGGCAAAGTTTTATTACGCTGTCAATTCCACTCTGATATTCTGTTTTTGAAATATTTTTCTCATCAAAAAAAGATGGTTGGTGTATAATAATTTCATCTTCAATAATTCTAGGTGGATTATTTAAAATATAAGAATCATCATTGAAAATATTACAAATAAAAGAGGTCTTATTAATCTCAAATTTTGAATTAATTAGCTCCCATTCCCCAAGAGATAATTTATTTTTTTTTGAATTTGGATCACGGAAAATTACAAAACCGTCCTCTCCAGAAAGACTAATCATTATTTATTTTTTTTAATGATCATTACAGTTAACCTACATATAGAGATTAATCGTTCATCTTTATCCTTAATCTCTATACTCCAAACATGAGTAGATTCACCTTTATGAATCAGTATTCCTTTCCCATAAACATGGCCATTTTTTGCGCTTCCAACATGATTAGCATTAATTGAAAGACCTACTGCATATTCAGATTTAGTATCAATTAATAGATTGGATCCTACACTTCCAATACTCTCAGCTAAAGAAACACTTGCTCCACCATGCAAAATACCCATTGGTTGTTGAGTACTGCTATTAACAGGCATTTTTGCTACAAGTGAATCTCTTTCAAGTTTGATAAATTCTATATCTAGATGAGATAATAAAGTACCTTTTGAAAATGAATTAATACTGTCTACAGTAATATTTTTTGGAAACATTAATTTCTTGAAATAATTAATTTATAAGAAAATTCTGGAGCATTATCTAATCTTATGTAGTAAAGTCCTGAGTTCATATTCATCATATTAATTTCAAATTTAGAATTACTTTGATTCAATTTTTTAAATGTTTTAACTTTTTGACCTATGTGATTATAAATACTTCCACTTAAGTTGAGGTTTCCTTTAACCTTAATTGAAAAAACCCCATTATTTGGATTAGGGAAAACTTCAATTTCATTTTGATTTATCATAGTCAATCCCGTATTGTCAATTGGTAAAACTGTAATTACAGTATCTACTAAACATGTACTTTGTCCACTAGATACAGTGAGTAAAACATCAAATGAACCTGGATTTGAATACAATACTGCTGAAGGATTTTGATCCGATGAAGTTGAAGGAGAAACTCCACCAATTCCATTTACATCTAAATTCCAGCTCCAACTAGCAGAATTAGAATTGCTTCCCCCAAAAAAGTCTATAAGTTCACCCTCATTTATAGTATCTGTATAAAGTCCAATAATACAATTAAGACTATTTCCTCCACAAGGTGAATAAGTCCCATCTAAACTATTAATATTTATTCCAATTGGATCGAGCCAAGGTTCTAGCTGTGCACCAGATGATGTACCATTACTGGTCCAGTTAGAAGAAAACTTCCCATAAACATCCGAATACCAATCTGGATTAGAACAAATGGAAGATCCACCAGACAATTGTCCAACTATTCTTTTATCTTGATTAAATATTGGTGATCCTGAAGAACCACCTTCTGTAACTCCATGACCGTTGGTTGTTGGGTCCCAATAAACTTCCCAATGAGCATTAAAAGCTCCTCCATTATAATTAGTACTTGAAAGGTTACTATTGAAAGTTGATATTTTTTTTGCACTCCCATCTGGATGATGAATACTAACTCCGCTACTATTTAAACCACTTCCTCTGTCCCAACCTGCATAAAATGCGTTATAAGAACTTGGAATAGAAGTATTTAATTCAACTAGTGTAAAATCTGATCCCGCTACCTGGTTTGATGATGGTGGATTATTTAAGGTGCCACTTCCAGAAGTAGCTTTTACAATACCATTGATCATAGTCTGATTTCCTTTTGAAGGATTTGAAGCATTTGAGTTAGGTTGGCAGCTGGTTTTTTGATAATTCCAATACCAAGTATATCCACTTAAATTTTGATTAGCAGTTGGCTCTCCACAATGCCAAGCAGTTAATATATATGGAGTGCAATCTTGATTTGTATTGTTTATGACAGATCCAGAACAAACATAAATAAAATTGGGATCAGTATAAGTAAAATGAATCACAGCATCTATTTGTTCTGACCATCCAATATTTTCTGGGGAACACGCGACATCTACTTGACAAAAATCTGCTCTGGTGTTTAGTGAATGATTTGAATTTCCATCTTTAAAAGGTTCGAGATAGTCCTCAAATCCTCTAAAGAAATAACCAATTTTATTAATTTCAACTTTTAAATTACCCACAGTTCCCAATGGTTCATAGTACTCAATTATTAAAGTCTCTCCTTGAACAATTTGAGTATGAGTTAATTCATTATTAGCTATAGAAACAGAATTAAATTTTCCGATTATATGTTTCTTATTTTCATTATATATAAATAGCTCTGATTCTTCTGGTAAATTGAAATTTTTGAAAAATAAAGAAAGTCCTATTGCAGAGGGGCTTTTAATTTTTAAAAAACAGGACTTTGAGCCATCTAAGTTTTGAATCCAAGTACCATTTTTTGAAAGAGATAGTTCAGCAGACTTCAATATACCAACACGATAAGCTTCTTTACTATCAATGCTAGCAAGCTGAATTTCATTTTTTGATGGTTGATTCACAACATAGCTATTAATGCTGACGTTTAAATTATTTTTGAAAGAATATGGGTCGCCACCTTGAGATATTTGAGAAGATATTTTTCCAAAAAATATAAATGTAAAAGTGGCAAAAAATAATATTTTTAAGTAATTCATAGTATTATTAAAAATACAAAAAAAAACTGCTTTCACTATTTTAGATTTATTTTTGTGAAATAAATTTCAATCTTTATTTTTGATAATGAAGCGAATACTACTAGTAGAGGATGAGGAAAATTTACATTTAGCAATTAAATTAAATTTAGAATTAGAACAGTACAATGTAACTTCTGTTTATAATGGAAAAAATGCTCTTTTAAAATTTCAAGAAGGCAGATATGATCTGATTATTTTAGATGTTATGCTTCCTGAAGTTAATGGATTTGATATTTGTGAATCTATCAGATTAGAAGACTCAAAAGTCCCTATATTATTTCTTACAGCTAAATCATCTAATGAAGATAAACTGACAGGTTTAAAAATGGCTGATGACTATTTGACAAAGCCATTTAATTTAAAAGAATTGTTATTAAGAGTAAAGAACTTAATTGAAAGAACACAATCTCTTTCCAATAACTCAAAAAATAAAATATTGTTTTTAGCGGGATGCAAAATTGATCTTAAATCTTTTGTTATTGAAGATAGCCAAGGAGAACAATTTACATTAACCTATAAACAAATTAAGCTTTTAAAATTATTCATTGAAAGAAAAAATCAAGTTATCAGCAGACAAGAAATTTTAGAAAAAGTTTGGGGATATGATGTTTATCCTAGTTCTAGAACCATTGATAATTTCATACTATTATTTAGAAAAGTATTTGAAAATAATCTTCCATCATCTACTTACTTTAAATCAATAAGAGGGGTGGGTTATAAATTCACTCCCTAACAAAGCTCACAATATAAGCTACTATTTACATGACTGAAAGTCTTGGTATTGTAAATTAACTCAAGATTATTAAAAAGCCAATTTTTGTAAGAATCAATAGCATCATAATTGATCATTTTATTTTTATTATAGATAAGTTTTAAATGAGGTTGAAAAGTATTTTTTAGTGAAACTATTTGACAAGATAAATCATCATTTTTTTGATGTTTTTCATTCCATAGTAATCCGTAAAAAAATAATTGAAATGCTTTAGTTTTATTAAATAATTGATCAAAATTATTCAAATTTATTTCATTGGGATTTACTATTCCAGTTTTATAATCTACGAGTCTAATGCCTTGATCTGTTGAGTCAATTCTATCAATAAAACCTAAAAACTTTGTTTTTTGAATCTCATTATTAATTTTAAAAGTGCTTAATATATCTATGAAATCTTCAGTTTTTAGTATTTTATATTCACCAAACTCATTAATAGCTTTAATTTCTTTATCAAGAAGGTTTTCTATACATTTTTTGTAATGATGATATGTAAGAGCATTCTTTCCATTTAAAAACCTTTTATCTAGAAATATTTTATTAAAAGATTCCAGCATTACTTCTTGAAGTTCTTTTTTTATTTTTTTTATTTCACTTTGTCTTATAATTCTATTTTCATAAAATAGGTTTTCTAAAGTTTTATGAATGGCAATTCCCCAATCACTAGGATTTAAATATTTAGAGGGTTGTTTTTTTTCTTTAATCTTAGCAACATATTTTAAATAAAAATCAAGTGGACAATTATTATATTTTATAATTGCTGAGGGAGATATTCCTTTTGACATCCAGTCAATAATACTTTCTTTTATTTGAGGATTATTTTTTACAATGTGTTTATTCTGGATATTATCAACTTTCACTGTATAATTAACCAATTTAATATTTTTTAAATCCCCTAATTCCTTCTCAACTTGCCTTATGTATCTACTTGGTTCATTATAGTTTAAACCTTTCCCATCACCTTTAACATAAATTAAATCAATATTTTTTGCGTAATGAAAACATCTATAAAAATAATAGGCTGATATGGCTTCTTTTTCATACCCTGAAGGAATTCCTAAATATTTTTTTAAATCGTCAGGGAACATATCCTCTGAATTTGACTTATTTGGTAAAAACTCTTCATTGCAAGAAAGGATAATAATATTTTCATAATCTATAATTCTGCTTTCTAAGAGTCCTAAAATTTGAATTTCCGAATCATTTTCACCATTTACAACAATACTTCTATTCCCCACCTCATTTAAGAATAGTTTAATAAAGTCTTGCTGATTTAAATTCAATTTATATTTCTCAATTAGATGTCCAACTTCTTGACAAACATCTTTAGATAATTGTATACTATGAATTTCTTTTTGATTCCCTAAATATAAAATCTCTATAATTTTTAAAAAATCTAATAATTTTAAATAAGTGTTTTTTTCATTAGTGTTAAATATTTTTTCTAATGAATTAAACATCTTTTTAAAAATTGGATGAATATTTTTTATTTGAAATAAATCAATTTCATTTCTGTGCGTATATTGATCAACAAATAATTTTATTATCTCGTCTTTATTAACAGAATGTTTTATAAAACTGAAGTTTAAAAGATTTTCTAACCAATGGAAACTAATTTTTTTTAATTTAAATGTGGATTCAGAATCCAACAAAAAACTAACTAGTTTATGGTTTTCAAAATATTTATTTTTTAGTCCTGAAGAGAAATTGATAGATTTTTTAGTATCATCTAACTTTTTGTAAACCAATGGTCCTATGGTTTCATCCATTAATAAAATTGCATAGTTTTTTTCACTGTTTTTTATAATGTTAAATACAATTCCAACTTGTTGATTAGCAGTATTAGAAGAATAAATATTTATATTTTTTAAATTCTTTTTTAATTTATTAAATGGAGGATTGTAATGTTTAGATAAATGCTTTCTATAAAAATATCCCGCTTCATGATTTTTGTTTTGAACATAGAAATTGTCAACATCTACCATAATTTTAGCAGCATTATTTTTTTGTAAATAATTAATAATAGCTTCTTCACTTTTTGACAGAGCATTTAAACCTAAGAAATAGATATTTTTTTTATTATCTAAAAATTCTATTGGATTTTCTGCAATTTCTCTATTAATAACTCCTGATGTTCCTTTTCTATTTTTTAACAATGTTTTTTTAAATGCCTTAAAAAGTTGTCCAGTCTTTTTAAATTGAAAAATAAAGTTTTGTTGATTAACAGATAAGTTTTTTTCATTTAAACTCCACTGATCAATTTCAGTAATATTGTTTAATTCATTAAATAATGTTTTGTGATTTATTAAGTTTCTTTCAACATCGTTAAAACTTTTTAATAGATTACTGCTCTGATTTTGGAATTCTTTAAAGTTAATATTACGGTCTAATTTAACAGCTTCATTATATAAGATGAATTTTGCTTCCATATTAGATATAGGAAACAAATTTGATATGGAATTGAAATAATTTTGTATGGTTTTAATTTCTGGGAATATAAAAGGAGTATTACTACTTTTAATTAGTAGCTGTTTTAAGTGCCATTTTGATCTTTCAGATGGCACAATAATAGTTAATGTATGTATATTAATTAATTGATGCTCTTTTAAAATTTCATTTATTACAAACTCTAGAAATTTTTCCATAATTAAAAGTATACTTTTAATTATTTAATTTACCACTTCCCATGTATGATCAGCTAATAATTTTACAGAACTTATGAAATTGATGGGACAACCTTTTTTACCCCATTCATTTGGACCAATCATCATCAATAAAAAGTCATTGTTTTCATTTTCATAAAGATGATATGTATGAGATATTAATGGATCAAACCTTATTTCTGCTTGATAAATCATTTCTGATATTTCAATACGTTTTTTTATTTTATTAGCCTGTTCTGCTAATAAACTCATTTGTTGTTTTATTTGCTCAAGTTGCATATCTGTCTGATGTTCCATAGCAGATAATGCTTTTGTTTTAATAGTTCCTTCTTTTGTAGGGATTACTGGAAAACTTCCTCTATGATGTCCATAAGTTAAGGTTCCTGGTTGGTCAGTAACATTATCTTCATCTATTGGGTTTACTATGTTTTTTTTATTTTTCACTTAGTTAAAATGGGTTTGAAAATTTTGGATTATTTATAAAATCTGGATCGGATAATGTTAGTAAAAATGCTTTTAATTCATTTCTTTCCTGAGGGGTTAATTGAACACCACCTTGAGCAGCAAATTCTATAAGTGGATCAATATTTGGGGAATTTGGATGAATACCAGTACTGTAGAAAGTTATTACTTCGTCAAGATTACTAAATCTACCATCATGCATATATGGGGCACTGTATTCAACATTTCTAATTGATGGAACTTTAAACTTAAAATAATCACTTTCTAGACCTGTTACAAGACCTCTACCAGAATCTATAGGAAATTCATCTAAACCATTATTTTTATAGGAATTATCAGTGCCTAATATTCCACCATGACAATGGAAACAGTCCCCACCATTTAAGTCATTAAAAGAGGCGTATCCTGCACTTTCTTCTTGAGATAAGGATAATTCTTGTCTTAAAAATTTATCAAATTTTGAGTTAGTTGAAACCATTGTTCTTACAAACTGCGCAAGTGCTTTGGCTGCATGAGTAGAGTCTGGGTTGAGAATTCCAAAAGCTTTATAAAATAGTTCTCTATATTTGTTATCATATTTAATTTCATTTAAAAAATTTTCCCAAGTTTCATCCATTTCTGTACTATCAAGTACGGGAATTAAAATTTGTTCTTCCAAAGATGATAACCTTCCATCCCAAAAAAAATCGTTTGACCAAGCTAAATTCTGTAGTACCATAGCGTTTCTTGTACCAGAATCACCATGAATACCAACACTTACATTGTAGGGCTCAGAAAATGCATATTGTGGAGAATGACATGTTGCGCAAGACATACTATTATCACCACTTAATTTAGTTTCCCAAAATAAGTGTCTCCCAAGTCTAACACCTTCTTCAGTCAAAGGATTATCTTCTGGATGTTCTATTGATGGAAAATTACTAGGTATATCAATAATCAAAGGGGTAGGTTGGTATGACGATGAATCAACTTCAATTTGTTTTTGACAACTAATAAAAAAGACAAACAAAAGCACAAAAAAAGATTTAATAATTAGTTGACACATATAAAAATTTTATAAATGTTCAGAAATTAAATTTCCGCAATTATCGCTTATTTTTTGAGCTAAAGGAATATTATCCATAGTATGAGTAAAATTGGAGTTTTTAATATCTAAATCATCAATAATATCTGCCCAATTTATATTTACTTTAACTTTTAATTCATCATTTATTTGATGTACATCGCAATTAACGATGTGATTATTACATCTAAATGGATCTCCTCCAATATGAAAAACAAATATTTCACCTGATTCAAATATTCCGTTGGAATTTAAGTCTGCCATTCCTTCTGCAACTATAAATAAATAACTCCAATCTTGTGAACTATTTCCCATTTGCCAATGCATACTAGGAGACTGATAAGACAATGGATGATTACTATTGTATATAGCAGGGTCAATATGATTTGAAATTGAATCAACTCCTACCTGAAATTCAATGGAAATATTTTCTATATCTTTTTCTAGGTATCCAATATTATAATTAGTAATACTGGGATCTACCAATAAGTAATTTACAGTATCGTCAAAGCATAGATTATTTGAATTATAAATACAGTTTTTTGATACATAAAAAGCAGCTCTATTAAATTTAATCATAGTTCCAAAATCATCAAAATAAATGGAATCTAAATTAAAATCTACATTATCAAATTTATGGTGTGTTTCAAGAAATAGAAATTCTTTATTATTTGTATCGTATTCGCATAACTCATCGTTTGATTTTCTAGCACTAGAATTATAATTAAGTGCATTTGGATCTAGACAACCTTCTTGGCATGATATTGCAAAATTTAATACAACTATTGTTATTAATATTCTTTTAAAAATATTTTTCATTTTTTTTAGTATTTAAATACATACGATAATTTAAATATTAAGTTATGGGTCAATTATTAATATAATCTAAATTAAGTTATTTTAAAAAAAGATAAAGATTTGTTTAAATTTATCAGATATGTTATTTAGGTGGGTTTTCTTCATTTTGATTGTAATTGGATTTAATTGGTATTCGTCTATAGCTGTTAAAACGATAACTAAAAATCCTTGGATTTATTACACCTATCTATTGATTAACTTATTGATCATTATGAATTTTGTAATTCAAATAATTTTAAAAACATTTTCTGTTTATTTTTTCTACTCCTTAGGATTAGTAATGGTTTCTGTAATTTTTCAAATCTCTGTAATAGCTTTTTTAGTTTTTGAAGATATTATTCGACTACCAGTATGGATTTATCGTATTTTTAATAATGGAATTACAGATTCATTAAGTTATATTCCTCAAAGAAGACTTTTCATATCTCAACTTTCAATTTTATTAGCTAGTATTCCAGCAAGTGCTTTGTTTTTGGGAATGTTAAGAGGGAAATATAATTATAAAGTAATTAAACATCAACTCTCTTTTAATAGACTCCCTAAAGATTTTAATGGATTTAAAATTGTTCATATTTCAGATTTCCATTGCGGCAGTTTTGATAATAAAGAAAAGCTGACTTATGGTATTGATTTAATTAATAAGCAAGAACCTGATATTATTCTATTTACTGGAGACATGGTCAATAATATAGCTGATGAAATTTTACCATGGAAATCGCTTATTTCTTCATTAAATGCCCCTTATGGAAAATATGCAGTTTTAGGTAATCATGATTATGGCGATTATACTTCTTGGAATAGCGATGAAGAAAAAGTAAATAATTTTAAAAAATTAATTGCTCTTCAAAATGAAATGGGCTTTAAGATGTTAAATAATGCATCTGAACAAATTAAGGTAAACCAATCAACTATTGATTTATTAGGAGTTGAAAATTGGGGTAGTGGATTTAAGCAAAAAGGCAATTTAGATTTAGCTTTAGCAAATACAAGATCTGATGATTTTAAAATTTTAATGTCTCATGACCCTACTCATTGGAAGGAAAAAGTGCTTCCTCATAAACAACATATTGATTTAACCCTTTCAGGCCACACTCATGGAATGCAATTTGGAATAGAAATACCAGGTATTATTAAATGGAGCCCAGCAAAATATAGGTACAAACACTGGGCGGGTATTTACCAAGAATTAAATAAAGTAATTAATGTTAATAGAGGTTTTGGTTTTTTAGCTTATCCTGGTAGGGTAGGTATTTATCCAGAAATCACATTAATTACTCTTCAAAACAAAGAGTCATTAAAATCTGTCTAATTTAAAATATGCAGAAACTTTTAGTATATAGATCTTCAGCTGGCTCCGGAAAAACCTACACTCTTGTAAAGACTTATCTAACATTATTATTTCAAATACCTTCCGATTCTGGGTTCCAACAAATCTTAGCCATTACTTTCACTAATAAGGCTGCAGCTGAAATGAAAAAAAGAGTACTTGATGCTCTTGATGAGATATCTCTTCAGGGAGATAAAAACAAATTAGCTATCGAAATTTCTAAAGAAAATAATTTAGAGCTTAATCACCTTATAAAAAGAGCAAGGTTAATAAGTGAAAAAATATTACACAACTACAAAGATTTTAATTTAATGACCATTGATAAATTTACTAACAGGGTTATTAGATCATTTTCCAAAGAGTTAGGAATTTCAAATTCTTACAATATAATTTTGGAAGAAAATGAATTTATAGAAGAAGTTATTTCTGAATACATAAATGAAGTCTCTAAAAATAAGAATCAGTTGGAGATATTAGAAAATGTTATTGATCAATCTATACAATTAGGATTAAAAAATAATATTGAAAGACAATTAAATAAATTTAAAAATATCATACTTCAATCTAATTACAGTTTTCAAAATTCTATGAAAGCTGAGGAAATAAATGAATTAAGAAATTACTTATTTAATAAGTTAAGAAAAAAAGAGCAAAGATTAAAAGAAATAGGACTTTCTGGTCTTAGCCTGCTTAATGAGTTTGAAATTCAAGATTCTTGGATGAGTTATGGACGAATTAAAACAATTTACCAGGCCTATAAATTATTACCTAAATTAAGTTATAAAGAATTGGATAAGTGGAATAATTGGATTGAAAAGGATCAATGGTTTAAAAAGACTTTAAAAAAAGAAGAACTTTTAAAGATAAACTCTGTCAGGGAAGAAATTATACAGAATATCAAAATCATTATAAAAGAAGTTACTAACTGGCTTAAACTTTTAGAAGTTCACAAATTTATTATACCATTTTCTATGGTTCAGTCCTTAATGGATAGAATTACTAAAGAAAAAAGTTTTCAAAATGCAATTCTTATTTCAGATTTTAATGATTTAGTAAGTGATATTATAAAAAATGAACCTGCTGGTTTTATATTTGAAAAGATTGGCAGTAGATATAAATATGTTCTAATTGATGAATTTCAGGACACCTCTTCTTTACAGTGGAATAATCTAATCCCCTTGGTTCACGAGTCTCTATCTGTTGGTGGACAAAACTTAATTGTTGGAGATGCTAAGCAAGCAATTTATCGATGGAGAAATGGAAATGTTAATCAATTTATTAGCCTGCCAAATATTACAGACTCCAGTCTTAAACCTATTTATGAGTCGTTGTTTAAAGGGTCTTTCGAAGAAAAATCACTTGAAAATAATTGGAGATCTTCAATTAATATAGTTGAATTTAATAATTGGATATTTAAAGAAATCATTAAAAATAACGACTTTGAAAATATCTGTAATGCATATAGCGGACTATCACAAAATCACCAACGTGATTATCTAGGGTTAGTCGATATTAAAGTTTCAGAAAAATCTAATTTTGATTTAACTGGGTTTTTAAAAACAAATATTTCAAATGCTGAAAGTAAAGGATATCAACTTAAAGATATATGTATATTGGTAAGATCGAAAAAAGATGGCTTAAGTATTGTAAATAGCTTATTAGACATTGATAAATCTTTTATTTCTGAAGATTGTTTATTTCTAGACTCTTCCATTTCTTATAAAATTTTATATTCATTTCTTAAATATCTAGAGTCTAATAATGAAAGAGATCTTAGAATTCTACATCATTTTTTAAGTGTTCAACTATCAAATGACCCTAAACTTTTAGAGACAATAAAGTATAATTTAAAAAATATTGACTTTAAATATTATTTGAATTTATACGATTTTCAAAAGCTTAGTTTTGCCATTAATTTTTTACACATTAATACTAATGATCCTTTTATAGATTTCTTCATTGATTTGAGTAATCAATTACTATTAAATGATAATTTTAATATGATTGAACTTCTTGAATATTACGATGAAAAGTCCAAAAAATTAACAGTTGAGAATGCTCCAAAAAATGCCATTCAAATTCTAACCATACATAAATCAAAAGGTTTAGAGTTTCCTGTCGTTATAATACCTTTTACCAATTGGGATACTAAAAACAATTTAGACTCTCCTTATACATGGGTTCACGATGTAAGTATAGAAAATAGAAATTTAGATTTATTTATTGGGGAAATGTCTAGTAAAAGCTTAATACATTTAGATAAAGAATACTTGTATGTTAAGGAACAAGAAGAAGTTTTACTGGACACCTTAAATTTATATTACGTGGCCTTTACAAGGGCTATTGACCAGCTATATATTTCATTTATAGATAATGAAAAAAAGAATGATTTTCCTAAACAATTTGTGTCATGTATTAAAAATAATAAGAATTATAATTCCGAGACTAATGCTTTACTTTTTGATGATCCAAATGAAATGGCAAGTGATATTATTTGGAAAAAATCCAATTCTAAAGAGGTTTTTCATTTAATCAAATCTTCTCAAATAGCTAAATCAATAACGATAGGCAAACATTTAAAATTTCCTTCCCCTTTAAATTTCGGCACCTTTTTTCACGATGTTATAAGTAAAGTTTATAGTGATTTTTCTGTTGGGTATGATTACTTAGAAGAAAAGAAAAATATTTCAATATTGGATGAAAGTTACATCTCAAAAACTAAAGAATATTTAGAAAAAATAGAATCCAATCAATCGTTAAATTTTATTTTCGACAGTAATCAGCAAATATATAACGAGAAGGATATAAGATCTAAAGATAATAATATACTCCGTTTAGATAGATTGATGCTAAGTGGAGATAAAGCTATTATTGTAGATTATAAAACCTCTCAGGGAAAAGATGATGTTGCTCAAGTAAGAAACTATTTAAATAATATCAGGTTATGTGGTTATAAAAATGTATCTGCATACTTGTTGTATGTAAGTACTCAAGACTTGATAGAGGTTACTTTTTAATTTTATCAGGATAATCTGTAATAATACCATCAGCATTAATTTCAATTAGTTTTTTGAAAATTTCTACTGAATTCACAGTCCAAGCGTATACTAACTGGTTTTGATTATGTGCCGAATCAATGATTGATTTGGAAATAATTTTATGGTTTAATCCTAAGGCAAAAGGCTTAAAAGTTAAAAAATCTAACTCTTTTTTAAAATCAATTTTTTGAGATAGAAAAATATATTTCGAATTAGAATTTATTTTATAAATTTCGTTCAATATTCTCCAATCAAATGACATAAAAATAATATTTTTTAATAATGGACTATCTTTAGTTTCATCAACAATTATTTTTGCATAGGTTGGATAGTCTGGAAAATATTTATTCAAATAATCAGGATGGCATTTAATTTCAAATAATAAATCCCCTTTATAATTTTCTAATTTTTTTTCAAGTTCTTCAAATGTTGGTTTTTGTTCTTTTTTTTTAATCTGGTTGGGAAATTTATCGATGTATTTGCTGCCACAATCTATTTTTTTAATTTCATCTAATTCCATTTCAAAGATGTTTAGAGAATGCTTTTGATTAAGATTTGAAATGCAATAACTAGTGTCAATATATGGTTCATGAGATATAACTAGTTGTAAATTTTTATTTACTACTACATCAAATTCTATTCCATCAACTCCCATCTGAATGGCTTTCTGAAAACCTACAATTGTATTTTCAGGATAAAGCCCTCTACAGCCTCTATGACCAAAAATTTTATATTCACTTTGTCCCATTATTGGTGAAATAAATATAATTGAAAGTATTATTATTGAATAAAGTTTAAAATTCAAAAAAATACTCATATTGTTATTAATTGAAGTCAATAATAATAAAGTTATTTAATTCGATTTTAATAAAGTTTACTATCTAAGTAAATTTAGAGTACCTGGAAATTTTTTGTCTTTTATGGAAAGTGTATAAAAATAAGTTCCAGATGGTGCTTTACTTCCAACATTATTTCTCCCATCCCACCTTAAATCATTTCCAGTTGAAAAATACTGTATTTGTCCCCATCTATTATAGATTGTTAGTTCTGCACATTCTTCAACTTTTTCTGGTATTTCAATAATAAATTCATCATTCATGTTATCACCATTTGGAGTAAACACATTAGGCTCGTTTATAGTGAAATAATCATCAAATGTTAATGCGTCTCCACTGTAAGTCAAGTTTTCTATACATCCGTTTGAATCTTGTACAAATAAGGTCCCAGAGTAATCTGAACCAAACGAGAAAGTTTTTACAATTTCGTTATTCATAGAACTATCAGAGTCACTAAATATCCAATAAAAACTAAGTTCAGAATCAGAAGTATTATAATAACCTATCTCAACTCCATCACACCCAGCATTTATTATGGTATCAAAAGTAGCTTCTATTTCGGGAACTTCAACTGTTAATGTATCCACTATGGTACAACCACCACTATTACTTAGACTAACTAGATAGGTTGTACTTTGAATAGGAGAGAGTACGGGGTTCCCAATAACTGGATCAGAAACACCATTTGTAGGAGACCAATTTATAGAACTTGGTATGTCTCCATAAATATTAGCTTGAAAACTATCATCTTTACAAATGACAGTATCGTTTGACGTATTAGCAAGGAATATATAAACATTCATTGTATCAGAATCAATACAACCATTGCTGTCTGTTACTTGAACTATAAATTCTATGTCATTATCTGGGAATGCTAAAGGATTGGCTACATTCCTCCTATTAAGGTAAACACTATCATTCCATAGATAGCTAATTCCCCCCGATGCAAGTAGTTGGACAGGAATATTAGCACAGGTATCTATATCATTTCCAGCATTGGCAACTGCATTGGCAAATACATCTACCAAGATGGTATCAAAATTAATACAACCAAAACCATCTGTCACTTTCAATACATAATTGGTTAATGAGTTAGGGGATGCAACAGGATTATAAATATTTGTATTTGATAGCGTTAAAGCATTATCCCATTCCGGAACATTACCTCCTGAACCATTTAACTGAAGAGTTAATCCAGGACATATTGCTGTATCATTACCCGCATTAGCTAAAGGGAGGTCTAGAACATTAAGAAAAATTGAGTCTACATTTGAACAATTATTTGTATCAGTTGCAGTAACAAAATAATAAGTGCTAGTGATAGGTGTGGCCATTGGATTATATATTGAATCATTAGATACATAAGGTCCAGGAACCCAACTATAATCCGTAACTAAGGCTGATCCAGATGCTGTTAAAATAGTAGAATCTCCAGAACAAATAGAATCAGCAGCATTAATATTCACTATTGGGAGACTGTTGATAATTACTCCAATTGAATCATAATTAGTACAGCTCAGAGTGTCTGTTAGAGCTAAGGTATAAATAGTGTCAATTTGAGAAAATACTGTAGGATTATAATTAGCAACATTAGATATTGAATAATTAGGAGACCATGAGTAGGTATAATTTTGGTCAGTTGGTGATGTAAGTTCAATACTATCATATAAACAATAGTATAAATCTTGGCCTAAATCAAAAGTAGGCAATGGTTTGATATTGATGATGGTAGAGTCAACTATGGAACAACCATTAGTATCAAATATAGATACTATGAAAGTAGTAGTTTCTAGTGGGGAAACTATAGGGTTTGATGAAGAATCATTAATTAAAATGGTATCACCTAGAGAATTTGTTAATGGTAACCATGAATAAGAACTTCCTCCGGAAGCATTTAAAGATGTACTTTCACCATAACAAATAGAAGTGTCATTTGAAGAGTTTCCAATTACATCTCCAAAGAAATCTACATATACTGAATCTATTCCTGTACATGTATCGTTAGTGGTCTCTACAATAAACCAAGACGGAACTATGGGCTGAGCTATAGGATTGGAAGTATTTGATCCAGTTAAAGGGGATATTGATGTCCAAAGAAAGTTAGAACCAGAAGGAGATGTTGGATTTCCTCCTAATGTAACGCTAGTTGAACCACAAATTGTTAGTGTGTCTTCCCCGGCATCTGTTGGGACATTTGGATTAACTTTAAGAAATAAAGTGTCGTAATTAATACAGTTATTTATATCCGTAACCGTTACAGTGTAGGTTTCATCATCAACTGGACTTGCTGATGGATTAGCGATGTTATTCACTGTTAAAGTGGAATCTGGAGCCCATAGATATTGCACTCCTCCACTAGCACTTAAATTAACAGAACCACCTGGGCAAATCCATAAATCTGTTCCTGCATCTGCATTAGGTAAATTCCAAACATTAATGTTTACAGTATCTGAGTTAAAGCAAAAGTTAGCATCAATTCCTGTAACAATATAAGTGATAGTGTCTTGAGGCCAAGCTTCAATTGTGTTAGAAATGGTAGAAGATATATTCATATTTGGACTCCACTGATAATTAACAGCACCTGTTACATTTATTTGAGCAGTATCACCTTTACAAATTGCTTGATCTATTCCTGCATTTAGAATTGGTAAATTATTCACCTGTATATTGATTTCAGAAGTGTCAATACAAGAATTACTTCCAGTCACTATTACTGAATAAGTTGATGTATTAGCTGGCCAGATTTCTGGGCTAGATAAATTGATATTATTGATAGAATCTGAGTTTAACCATTGATATGAGACTCCACCACTTGCATAAATAATGATGCTGTCACCATAACAAATCGAAGTATCATTTGATGTGACAATATTAGGTAGTTCATTTATATTAACTATTAAAGTATCTGCATTAACACAATTATTTAAATCAGTTCCAAAAACAATATAGTTTGTTAAGCCTGAAGGAAAAACAACTGGATTTGAAATATTATTATTGTTAATATTAGTATTTGGACTCCATTGATAAGATATTCCTCCAGTTGCAAATAATTGTACAGAATCTCCTAAGCATATTGTTTCATCTTGACCAGCATCTATTAAGGGAAGGTCTAAGACATTTATGGTTACCGTATCAGAGTTAGAACAAGAATTAATATCTGTTCCAGTAACTATATAGTCCAAAGTAGTTGTAATTTCAAATTGGGTCCCATCTGGAAGACCGTTACTCCAAATGTAAGATATAGAGCTTCCAGAAGCATTCAAAGAAGTTGAATCACCAAAACAAATATCTTGATCATTTCCAGCATCAATTGTTGGTTTTGGATTAACAGAAATTAAAACTTCAGTTGTGTCTTTACAGGAATTACTATCACTAACTAAAACAGAATACAATGTATTTGAAGTTGGCCATACTAATGGATTGCTAATTGTTAATTCATTTATTGAATCTGTAGTAAGCCAAGTATATATATTCCCTCCAAATGCTTCTATTTGTATAGTATCACCTTCACATATTGTTGTATCATTTGATGTGGTAAGTGTAGGAAGTAAATTAACATTAACCTTTAATGTGTCTACGTTTAAACAATTATTAGTGTCAGTTCCAGTGACAATATAATTAGTTAAGTTTGATGGAAAAACTATTGGGTTAAATATCGAGTTATCTGAAATACTTGTATTAGGAGACCAAATATATGAGTCAGCTCCTGTAGCATTCAATTGAACAGAGTCTCCAATACAAATTGTTTCATCTATTCCAGCGTCTACCGTGGGTAAATCAAGAGAGTTTATAATTATTGTATCAGTATTTGAGCAGTTATTGTTATCCAAACCTGTAAGTACATAACTATCAGTTGAAATTACTTGGAAATCAACTCCATCAATTACACCACTATTCCATGAATATGAAATTGCATTACCAGCAGCATTTAAGGAAGTTGAATCTCCGAAACAAATATTTTGATCGCTACCAGCATCTATAACAGGTTTAGGATTTACTGTTATGGTTATTTCTGCTGTGTCTAAACAAGTATTTATATCACTTGCTAATACCTTAAAAGTAGTTGTTGAAGCTGGCCAAACCTGAGGGTTGCTGATGTTAACATTAGAAATATTATTAGTATTAATCCATGAATATAAATTCCCTCCAAATGCTTCAATTTGAATAGTATCTCCTTCGCAAATTGTAGTATCGTTTGAAGTAGAAAGTGTAGGAAGTGGATTAACGTCTATGTTAAGGGTGTCAACTTTAACACATCCATTAGTCAATGTTCCGGTTAATAAATAAGTTGTTTGAGCCGTTGGAGTTGCCCAAGGATTAGAAATGTTATCAGCACTTAAAAAGATACTTGGAGACCATAAATAAGTATCAGCTCCAGAGGCTTGTAATTGGACTGAATCATTAATACACAAGTTGATGTCATTACCAGCATTGGTTGAAGGAGAAGTTAAAGCATTAATCAATACTGTATCGGAATTAATACAGCCATTTAAAGAAGTTCCTGTTAATATATAATTGGTGGTATTATTTACTTGAAATATTTGTCCATCAATTATGTTATTATCCCAATTAAATGTGGCAGCATTTCCAGAAGCATTTAATGTAATGGAGTCTCCTTCACAAATATCTTGATCATTTCCAGCATTTACTGTAGGAAGATCATTAACTGTAATTTGAAATGTATCTTTAACAAAGCAACCAAAGCCATTAGTACCAGTAAAGTTATATGTTGTTGTTGTAGTTGGATTAAAATTTGGTGTGGCAGAAGTATTATTATCAATAAAAGTATCTGGAGACCATAAGTAAGTATTTGTGGTGACTGGAGAATTTATTGTAACAGTATCGTTTTCACATATCACTAAATCATTTATGGGGCTAAATGTTGAAGTATTAGTAAATCTAACGCTTTGATTATTATTGCTTCCACCTGTTGTTGCTGTAAATCCCCAATAAACTGCGGAATTATTATTGAAAATATTTTGAACAATATCATAATTTAAATTAACTACTTGAACACCATCAAAATCAACAATAAAATTTTGAGAAACTGGATTCCAATTAAAAGTTACTGTGTGCCAAGCGCCATCTTCAATATTTCCTAATGAAATAGGACTTACAATGCTATTTACACTGTGATTGGATGAACCATCTTTTAAAATTGCAATATGGTCATCATTAATATCGCTATAATTTGCATTATTCCAAGTATCAAATTCTACAATTAATGATGGGTTTATAATTGCAAAATCTGCATTAGCTCCTGTAGGGGTATAAGTGTTACTTGTTTGTTGTAATACAAAAGCCATACCATCAGCCCCAGTAGCATCTTTTGTTCCAAAATTTAATTCTGCATCAATTTGAAACGACTGATTTAAATTAACCATTGAGCTATTCCATATGGATGCAAAATCATTGTTAATGGTAGTCGTCATTTGGTAAGTATTATTACCTAATGCATTTGCACTTCCATTAAGAATAAAATTAGGATTATTTCCTGGAGTTGGATTTGCAAAAACAACTATTGAATCTTCAGCTTGACAATTATTTGATGATGTGTATTGAACTTTATATTTAGTAGTTATACTAGGCCATACTTGAGGATTAGCAATATTAACTTGAGAAATATTAGTTGCTGGTGTCCATGAATAGTTAGTACCTGTTCCAATTGCATTTAATTGAACAGTATCACCATAACAAATCGTAGTATCATTTCCAGCATCTATAGATCCTACATCCACAGTTACTGTAATACTATCACCACCAATACAGGCTGTACCTCTTTGAACTAGTAAAAAGTAAGAAGTAGTTGTAGTTGGAGAAACCCAAGTTGTCATACTGTTGGGACTCGAGACATTGGTAGAAGGCTGCCATAATGAAATATATCCTGGTAATGAATTTGTTGTCCCAGAAAGAAGAACACTATCACCTAA
>CEOC01021900.1_pt1 | contig 25451 bp, 12 predicted proteins | sample 356191 | NCBI WGS metagenome assembly CEOC01 (sample SAMEA2619952, study PRJEB7988) | marine metagenome | biome: marine biome (ENVO:00000447); feature: deep chlorophyll maximum layer (ENVO:xxxxxxxx); material: "saline water (ENVO:00002010), including plankton (ENVO:xxxxxxxx)" | depth 17 m
TTACTTGCTGTTACTTTACTTTCACCTTTTGTTACTGTAACATCTGTGTCTGTTACATCAACTTGCATAGGATCATCTTCTTTGTCTGATAATTCTTTAATTAAGCTTTTAATTATTTCTAATTCTGGTTTTTCTTCTTTTTCTTTTGCACCAACAATATGTTGTAATATACCTATCATTGCCATTGCTGCGGTAGAAACCAAACCAATAACTGCTGTTAAAGCACCACCTTCTAAAAATTGAGAACTTACTACCCCAATAATAACTAATATTGTTATATAATTTATAGCATGCTTACCTAAATGTTTTGAAGCTATTTCTTTAGCAGTACTTTTAGCATTTATTTTATCAATTTCTATTTGAGCTAAAACTTCTTCTGTTGTTTTTTTATTATTAAATCTCATTACTTAAGTGTTATGTTTAATCCTACTGAACTATTATATATTTTACTATCCCAAAACTTAGTATACTCGCCTTCAACGAATAAACCTATATTTTTACTAAGTTTCCAACCAAATTGTACACCGGCTTGATAATCGCTCCATTGTTTTTTATCCGCATCTTCTATTAATCCACCAAGTCCCCAATTATCTCTATTAAAATAACTAAAAGCTTCATCACCTTTTACATAGTTATGAAACCCTGGTAAATAAGATCCATATGCATGAAGCCAAAAATTATTTTTATAATGATAGTAATCAAAACCGATGATAGGAGATATTACACCAAACGTATCTATTTCACTCCAAATCTCATTATTATAACGGTTCATCAAATCAGTAAATACTGTTTGTCTAAACTGTAAATCTGTATAAGCTACAGTCTCACCCTCTTCATTTATCCAATACCAATCAGATACTGTTTCACCTGAGTAATCATCTTCATACGTGTAATATATATCATCATATCCATAGTAAAAACCTAAAGTATACCATGGGTTAACAGCATAACCGTCCTCGTCAGTTTCATTTAACCATATCTCTACAGGGTTGTAACCATAAGGACGATCATGAGTTCTATAAATAGCGCCTGCACTTAGAGAGAATTTTTTACCAATTGGAAGCTTAGCTCTTAGTTCCGCTGATTTATAATCAAAGTTTATTTTACCTTGTTTTCTACTTTCTATTTTCACCATGTGGTATTTACCACTATGTTTTAAGAAATATCTGTGATTTTTAAACACATCATCTCTTGATCTTTCTTTTTCAGTATGAAATATATATTCAAAACCTTTAACAGCTGAATTAGGAGCAACCATAGATACGTTAGATTCAGTACCATCATAGTATTGTTTACCTTTTATTTCATAATCAAACCTTGCTACTTTACGAATACCAAAACCATAACGATAATCATAGTCATAATAGTCTGTACCATCTACTACAACAGGCACATCGTATAAGCTACCATTAGGATTTGTTCTTACGAAATAACTAGGAGCGTTTTCTTTAGAGTTTTTAATATCACCAGACACATACACCGTGCTGTATTTTAAAAAGTCTTTAAATAATTTCTTTTTATCTTGAGCGTTAGCAGATACCGCAATAACCGCCACAAACAGGGCAAATAGGGTTTTTTTCATTTCTCATTATTTGTAATTTTTAAACATTAATTTGTAAAGCAATTTGTTCCAAGCTTGCTGCAACTTGTCAATAAATTTTTTCATGTTATGGTTTTTTATAGTATTGTATTTTACCATCAGGTCTTTCTAATTGTATGTAATCAACACCGAGTTTACCACTTGGTTTACCTGAGTTAGGACCAGTTAACGGTACTCGCTTTGTAAAACCTATACTTTTCATTTTGCGAACATCAATAGAATATTTTTCTTTTATTCTAGCTTCTGTTGCTTCTTCTTTTTTAATAGTACTTTCTCTACCCCAATATGGTAAATCTAAATTCCAACCTGACCAACCTAATAGTAAAGCAACTCTTTGCCATGTCTTAGTTTCTTCATCAAAAGCTTGACCTATATTCATTGCTTTTCTAAGCACACGATCTAGCGGTAAGTTTGTACTTGCTGATATAATTTGAGAAATAGCTAAGTAAGCTGGATTATCTAAGCTCCAACCACGTTTTTTTATTTCGTCCATATTCCAGTCAAATGTTTTAGCTGCTGTTCTTAGTTTACGAACTTTAGAATCTAATACTGGTGATATATCAAATACACTCCATACAACATCCCTGTATTGAGTGCTTTTCTTTTCAGATTCATCTGCTATTTTCATAGCTACATTTTTAACTGTAGAAACTATAGCTCCACCAAAACCAAGACCAAACAACAATGAGTCAAGCATACCGTTCGCTATGTTAGCTGCTTTATCTTTATCTTTTTCTTCTGGTTCATCATCAAATGCTAAAGCAAATAAAGCTTGTTGTAAAGCGTTAAACACTAAGTTTTGTACAGCAACGTAGTACATTACACTAGATAAATTACTAAGATCACTTTCACGCTGAGTCATACCTGGTTTTGTACGTCTATTATAAAGATCTTGTATAGACTTTTTAGTTTTTCTATTATACTGCATCGTAACGTTTTGAAACGAAAGTATAACACGACCAGCTAAACTAGCTTGTTGTTGTGATATTCTACTTGGATTACTTGACTGTTGTGTTTCTTCTGCTATAGCATAGAAATCATCAAATGTTTTCGCGTCAGCTTCTTGCTCTGTATAGAGTTTACCAGTTTCAGGATTAACTCTATTTTGTAGCGATTGTTTTCTATTTATAAAAAATGTAGCACCACCCGTTGCAATAGCTACACTATCCATAACTCTTGTAATAGCAAAACCTTTATCAAGTATGTAGTTAATCATACCTTTTATACCACCTTGTCTACCTGCATCTGCAAGCTCTGCTTCATTTACATTTATTTTTAATCCATCACGTCTGTTTACTAGGTAATCAGAGTTTAATAGTTTCAATACTGTTGGAAAATAATCTTTACTTGTAAACGCTTTAGCGGCGTTATATATATTATTATCACCCCAATTTATAAAATTTACATTAGATATTAACTGAAGTAGTCCAGATCTCATGTTTAAGAACATAACTGCACCAACAGAACTGTTAAGCCAGTCCATCATTTCATTAACAATACGAGATCCACTACCAACAAATACTGGTCTATTACTACCAGTTTTCATTCTACGTAATGAATCAACTAATGATTCTCTAAATTTACTACCGTATATAGCTTCTATCTTATTTAAGTTTTCTTTAGAAAATATAATATCTACATTTTCGTTAAACTCAGTCATTAATTCTTTTCTATAAGTAGTATCTAATCCTTTTAATATATCTGTAGTTATATCACCTGCTAACCAATTAGCTCCTGGAGCTGGATATTGTTTATTTTTTTGAACTAATATTACGTTGTCAGCAAAAGGTTTTAATTCTAAATCTGATTCAACAGCTGCAACCAAAGCGTCTATATCTCTTTTGGACATACCTGGTATTTCCATACCCTGTTTATTCCACATGTAAACTCTAATTGCTTGAGATTTACTATAAGGACCAACGCCTATTTCTTCCATTAAAGGATTTTTACCTCGTTTACTTTTAAGAGTTGGGAAAGCTTCTCTCAATGCAGCGAAATCATTTGCTACAGTTACTTTAGAAGATAATAATTCTTGCTCTGCTTTATTATAAGGATCCATTAAGTTTTCTTTAATAAACTGAGCGTGTTTATTACCTTGTTTACCTTTACCCATAAAAGCATACATTAATCCCATGAAATCATCAGCCGATGGTGTAATAGTAAATTGATTTATAAATCTTTTAAATACACCTTTATCTTTTTGTTTACCTTCTAATCTTGCTCTAGCGTCAGAGTATTTTTTAAAATCTTCTTTACCAGTAACTTCTTCTATTTGTTTATTAAACTCTTTATTTAATCTAGTTGGTTTATCAGCAATAGCCTGTTGCACGTCTGATTTAACATCTATTTGATCTAAAACGTTTTTTACTTGTTGAACGTTTAATAATGAGTCATCAGAAAAATAAAAATCATTATAACCTTCTGTAGCTTTTTCTAAAAACCAATCAGCTTTTGCTTGTGGATCACCGTTTCCTAAGCCAGTTATATTTGATATAGGTATATTTAAACCAATATTTTTAAGAAATATTTGTATTGCTTCTGCGGAAGCACCTGGTCTAGCTGTTACCACAAATATATCTTTTGGTCCAAATTTAGCTTGTTTTTTTCTAGCTTCACTAACCATAGGTCCTTCTAATGTAGATATGTCTACGTTTTCAAAATTGCTAAAATCAAACTCAGCGCCATTAGCAGTTAGTTCTTCTGCTTGTACAGCAAATTCACCTGCGGTTAATTCACCAGTTGTACCGTCTGGCATTGTGTATTTAACTTTTTCTTTTGTTAAAGCTAATGTATCGTCAAAATCAAAAGCACTTAATCCTTTTTCTTTTTTATCTACTTTTTGAGCATCAACCCTAACATCTTGTGAGTTTATTAAAGTTTGTTTTATTTGAGTAGCGTTTTGTTTTTTACTAACAATATCTGCTGCAATTTCTACTGTTTTGTTTCTTGCTTGATCTTCTAGTTTTAATATATCTTGAACAGCTGGTGTTTGCATTAACTTTTCAAAAGACTTTGGACTGTCTAAATTAAAATTAGATTTTTCACCTGTAACTTTTATATTAGCTGGTACAAAAGCTAAAGTTGGAGTTATATTACCGTTTGCATCCGTTCCGGATCTTTTAAATCTAAAAACCATATCTACAGTACCTTCAAGTTTAGGAACTGGCAAATTCAATGGATTTTCACCCATATAAAATAAACCTTGACCTTGTATATTTATATAGTATACAGGTGGTTGTTTTTTATTATATAATTCAGATATAACATCAGCACTAACTGTTTCTTTAGTAGTAGTTGCTTTTTGTAACCCAGCTTTTTGAGCTTGCATCCAAGCTGTTTTTGGTATTTTTTTAGAACTAGTTGTTAAATCAACGCCTTGTTTTTTAATATCTTTAGCCCAAGATGTTAATTTAGGTTTAGATTTTTTAACAATATTATCCATAACTGATTGAAGCTCTGGACTATATTTGTCGTATGTAAATTTAAAATTACCCGTGTTAAAATCATAAGTACCATTTACACTACTATATTGAGCATTGTCTAGTTTAGACTCACCTAAAAACTCAAAACCATTAAGTTCAAAAGCAAAATCAAAGTTTCTATACCTACCTTTTTCTGAAGGTTTTTTTAATATAACTTTTAAACCAGGAAATTTACTTTCTAACTCTATTGCGTTATTAATAATTAATTGTTCAAAAGCTTTATCTCTTTTTAAACCATCAGTTTCCATAACCTTTTCAACAAGATACTCAGTGTCTAACGTGTTGTTTTCTAGACTTTCTTGTGTTATTTCTTGCTCAAAAGTATTTTGTAAACTATCTGCTTCTTTTTTACTTAAACCTAAAGCTTTTCTTATACTATCAATACCAGCTTTTATAGACTTTACAATGTCTTTTGTTTTGCTATAAGTATCTTTAATTATATTTAAACCGCTTTTTATTGCTTTAGCTACTTGATTAACCGGTAAACCAGCGTATAAAGTCCCAGCTTGATCTTGTATAAATGAATCTACATTATCTATAGCTTCTTGTAATGTTTGCTCTACAATATCCTCTACAACATCTAGTGAAACATCTTCTTTAACCCTCTGATCAGCATCGGCTTGGAATTGATCCATAAATTGGTCAGCATTTAAATCAGAACCTTTTAATTCTAAAACATCATTAAGCTTATTCATAAAGTCAGCATCAGCTTTCATAGCTTGAACTTCTTCTACAACAGCACCTTCAGCTAATATACTAAACAAAGATTGTGATCTTTTTTCATTAGCTTTAAAATAATCTTTTATTTCTTGTAATTTTTCTGGTGTAGTTTTAGGTATTCTAAAAACTTGTTTTTTAAAGTCGGTACGCTTACCATCTTTAATTTGTTTAGTAGGTGTTCTACCAATTTCTTCAATACCAAATAATTTACCAAACCTACCTTTAATAGTAGCTAGCGGTAATGAGTTTATAAAGTCTTGATTGATAACATCGTCTACAAATTGATTATATTGTGGTGAACCAAACCTACCTATTGCACCTTTGATTACGTTTCTAATTTCTTTTTGCTGAGTCTTTTTTATAATATCTTTTGCTACTATATCTGGACTAACACCTTTATCGTTAATTGATCTTATTATTTCATCTTTAACTTTAGCGTTTTGAGTTTCTCTTACTTCAGGTGTGAGTTTTTCTGCAACAACTTCTAGTTGTGATGGATATATTTTTGCTCTACCAGTTTCTTGAGGTGTAACATCTATATCAACTTCTTCAGCTACAACCTCTCTAGCTTCAGGTCTGTCTAAAGTAGTTGCATCTTTTTGGCCAATGTATTTATCATATATACCTTGTGCTTTTGGAGCAATGTTAGCAGTTACAAATGTAGAAAAAGATCCTTTATCAGGTGACCATCTATCCATTATACCTGCAAACTCTTTATTTATTTCAGCTATAGCATCTTCTCTAGCTATGTCACCTTTACGAGTATCAAACTTAATTGCAGCTAAACCTATTTTATTGTATTGATCTAATAAAGCTTCTATATCTACAGCAGAAGGATCTTGCTGATATTGAGTAGCTAATTCATCTGCTTTAGGTGATGATTTTCTAGTTGGTAAAATACTCATACCTACCACATTAGCTCTTTCTGTTTCTACATCGGCTACTAGTTCACCTAATCTACTATTTATTTCGTTTACTCTATCAGTATCTTTTGTTGTTAAAGCAGAATCATCAACTTGTTTTATTTTTTGTTGTAATTTGTTTTTTTCAATTAACAAAGAAGCGGCTTCAACATTTTCGTTCAAACCTAAAGGTTTTAATTGTTGAGTAGCTTGAGTTACATCTCTAAAGTTTTCTTGTATATTATTAGCTTGTTCTTGATTTATTTTACCTAATTCTAAATCTTTAGTAACTTGTTGGTCTAATATTGTTTTAGCTTTTGGTGTTTGTGCTATTTTTAATTCTTCTAAACCACTAATTGGTTTTGATAAATCTACAGGTGTAGAATAAACCTCTGTAATATTATTAACGTTAAAATCGGGATTTATTTTTGCAACACTTTTGTTTATTTTATTAATAGCTAGTGCTTCTTGTATACCGTTTTTAAACTGCATTACATTTATAGGCCCGGCATATGTTGTCCCACCACCAACACCCTGTATGAAAGCGTCGTTAACTCCTTCAAACGGATCTTTACCGTTTATCATGTTTTGAGTTATTTGAGTTGCAACTTCTTCTATACCTTCACCTAGTGCACCTGCTGGAGCTCCTGCTTTTTTAAGAGCTTGTTCATACATTTCAATTAATCCGTTTCTAAATACTTTTGCTCCTTGTTGTTTTCCCTCTTTTAATAATATGTCTTTATATACTTTACCTAAAGTCCCACTACCAATAGCAGAAAAAACTGTTTCAGCTCCTGCTAAACCTATTGCTTTAGCTGTTAAATCAAATTCACTAGCACCTGGATTTTCTTCTCTTAATCTTTCAAGTTCAGGTCCTAAAAACATAGGGGTTGAACCAGCGGCTAATTTAGGTATACTTGTACTAGCTCCACCCGCCATCATACCTATGCTTACTGGAGCGCTTTCTGCTAAGCCACTTCCTAATTGTTTAAAACCATCTGACCAATTACCTTTTTTAAAATTTTCATAAATACCTTCAGTGTCGTAATTTTCATTATTCCAAATAGCTTGTTCTTTGCTTAGTTTTTCAGTTTCTTTTTGATAAAACTCTAATAAAGGATTTGTTATACCAAATTCTTCTTTAAATTTTTTAGAACTAGCCTCTGCTGATTTAGGTAAAACACCGGCTTTTACTAATAAATTTTGAGGCATAGAAAATATATCATAAAAACTTTCACCTAAACTAAACATCATTTCACCTAATGTTGTACTACCTTTAGCTAAATCTACAGTTGCAAGCTTTTCTAAATAAGATTTTTTAGCTATTTTATCTTTTTCTATTTGTTCTTTATCTTGCAAGCTTCTTAAAGCTGTGTTATGATCCTCAATAGATTTATTCAACTTAGTTAAAGTATCATTATACATTTTAATTCTATTAGGAGAATCCATAGCATCCATTTCCATATCTCCTCCAGATATTTGAATTAAATCAGTTTCTAGTTTATTTATATTGTTTTGAGAGTTTTTAAAATCAAATTCTTCTACATCTATTTCAGGTTCTATAGGCTCTGTAGCTGAAGCAATAGTTAAAGGTATAGGTTTTTCTTCTACAACTTCTTCAACTTCCTCTTCAACTTGTGGTTGAGGATTATTTTTCTTCCATTCCTCTACTTTAGTATATATCTCTTCTTGAGATAAATTCTGATTCTGTAAAGAAATAACGTATTCTTGTAGAGTCATTTAACTTAATTTATTATCTTGTAAGAACTTATCAGCTTTTGCTTTTTTACCTTCTTCTAAATCAAACACAGCTGCGTCTGCTTGTACTGTTGGTATTTGGTTGGTAGTAAATTGTTTTAAATAGTTATTCATAAAGTATTCTTTATATTTAACCATAAATAATTCTTTTTTATCTTGCATTAATGGTAAGTCTTCTTCATATGACCAAGCCACAAAACCAGCATTAGCGTTTTGAGCCATTTGATCATCTTCTGATACACTAGTACCAGCACCAATAAACACATTCCATGCAGCAACTACAGATTGCTCAGAGCTTAGCATACCTGCAACCTCAGCGTTTATAAATGGAGTTACTTTTCTTTCAATTTTATCTAGATCAAATTTAAGTAAGTTTCTACCTTTACCCATACCTATATCTACAATTTCATAATCATAACTACCATCAGAATTTTTTAATACAAATTCATCTGCTATTTTAGCACCAGGCATTAGTTCACCTGTTTCAGGATTACTAGATCCACCAGCCATAACACCAACTTCACCTAATAATCTTAACATATCTTTATTTATGTTAGGAGTTGTAGCTACTATATCTGTCCCTGACTCCATTAGAGCATCTAGAGCGTCACTATTTATTACAAAAGGTTTATCTAGCATAGGACCTTCAAAAATCATTCTCTGTGATCCGTTTTCTAGTAGCTGTAAAGACACGTTATAACCATCACTTTTAGCAAATGTAGGTTTACCAGTTAATATTGCGTTAGCCACAGCATATGCGTAGTTTTGATTAACATCATAATACATATCATTAGTAACTATGAGTTGAGATCCAATATTAGTTATAAATTCTAATGATTTTTTTGGAGCTTCCATTAAAAATTTTAATCTGTCTGTTTCGTATTTACAACCAGGTTCAATACACTGATTATTATTTAAAGCTGTTTTTAGTTCGGCATATACTTTACCTGTGTTTTCATAAGCTCTATCTAATATAGCAAAGTTATAATCGGCTGTACTAGCTATATAAGCAGGATTATAACCTAAAGCATTGCTTTGATTTAATTGTTTTATAAACAGATTGATTTTTATATTTTTATCTTCCATTGTAATTTATTTATGAACCCCAATCAGCACCACCTAGTATACCAGCTGCGGCACCAATACCTCCTGTTAATGCTGCGGTTGAGTCAGCGCTTGCTTGAGCTGCTGCTCCACGCAAAGCACCAATTTGATTAGATAATCTATTAAGTTGTTGCATGTCTCTAGTTTCTTGGGCTTGAAACATGTATTGCTCACCTTGAACATCAGCCATTTGTTGTCTTTGAGCTTCTGCCATTCGTTGTCTTTGTAATGTAGCTTCACCTTGTAGTCTTTGCTTTTCATTAGCAGCTTCTTGTTGTTCTATATTAGCAGCAATACCTTTTTTACTTTGCAACGCAGCTTGTGCTAAAGCAGTTGCGCCACCAGCACTACCACCAGTAGCTCTTATAGTATCTAGTGTATTAGCTAAAGCTATATCAGTTTGTTCCATTTGTATTTCAGTAGCTTTTGTAGCTACAGATAAATTAGCAAAAGGATTTGAAAGCATACTACTTAAATCAGTTATATTAGCATAAGGATCTGTTATCTCTTGTCTATTTTCTTCTAATTGATTTAGTTTATATTCCAAACCACGAGCCTGTATCTCTCTATTTCTAGCTTCACGCTTAGCTCTACTAGAACCTATAATACCACCGACTAAGCTTACTGCTCCACCTATTATTGCTGCTGCTGGCATAATGTTAAATTTTTATTATTAATATCCATTGTTTGAATCAAATTTTGCTCCTACTGAAAATAATACTTTTGCACCACCAAGGTTTGTTACATTATCAGTTGAAAAAGTTGCTGTAGTATAATAACCTTTTATACCACTTATCGCGTCTCCAAATATTATTTCACCACTACTTGGAGCTGAGTTGTTTATTACATTTGCTACGTAAGCGTTTTCTTTTCTATTAAACCCAGCGTAATATCTTGGTAATGCTGGATCACTAGTTCCTAAAGTTCCAACGTAGTTTGCTCTTGTAACAGCACCACCACCAACTGGATTAAATACGTATTCACCACCATAATAACTTAGTATAGATGTTATAGTGTCATTATTATTTTGATAAGTACTAGTTGAAGGGTTTACATCTTCGCCTGTAGCTGTTGAAATTAAAGATCTTACTTCCCAACCATTGCTTCCTTCGTAACTTATTGTACTAAAAGTTTTAGATACTAATGGTTCGGGATTAAATATAACTGTTATAGTACTTGCAAATGGAGTTGCAGATCCATAGAAAACACCTCTTAAAACAGTTGGATCATAATGTTTATATAAACCTGTAGAATTAGTACTATAGAAATTGTTTCTAATACTCATCATTTGATCTGGTCTATAATCAAACAAGCTAGTCCAACCTTGAACACCTTCATCATAAGTAACAGTATTGAAATTTGGAGTAGATGTGTATAAATCACTTTGTTGAGTAGATAAAACATATTGGTCATTGTAAATATCCCAACCACCTATAGCAAAACCAGAACTACCACCTAAATCTAAGTTGTTTAACTCATCTCTAAAAAAGTCTCTCATGCCTAATTGTGATATTTCAATTATGCTATTACCTCTTAAAGATAAAACTACATTATTGTTTTTATCTGTAAAATATTTATTATTACCGTATACAGCAAAGCTTTCTGGATTTTTACTAATACCATATTTACCTGGTATTGGTTGTATAACACCTATAACTAAATTGCTAGATGTAACAGCACCTCCACCTTCCGCAGAATATATAGCGTCTTTATCTATTAAAGCTCTACTAATTTTACTTTCTTGAAATACAAATAGATTTGTATCTTCTGCATATAGTTTTTGTATTGAACCATTTGCTGGATCTGCTGCTTTTTCAATATCATCAGCTGTTGAAAATACATTAGTATTGTTTATCCCCGTTCGTGAATTAAATATACCAGAATATATTAACGCATTAAATCTTTTGTAACCAGCGGGTTCTGCTTCTACTAAATAAGCTTTTGCTCCATAATCTACAGATGTATTATTAAAACCTCCTCTAATTCTAGATTCTTCTAATACATAATCATTTTCATCTGGACTACCGATAACTGTATTAGGATATGATCCATTTAAAGAAGATGGTATTCCAAAAGAACCATTCCATATAGGATTGTCGCCTCCATCACTCACCTTCTTTAATATAAAAGAGTTAAAATATTTTATTTCAATAGTTGCACCCATATTTTATGATTACATGTTTTATATTATTTCTACTGCATAAGCAGATATGTCTTCAGCTACAAATGTTCCAAGACCACTACCAGCCCCACAATCATTACCTGCAAAAGGAGGTTGAGCCAAATATAAAGCTTGGGCTGCAGCAAAACTAACTGCTGAAAAATACAAAGCGTTACCTTGTCCACCACCACTAGCTGGATTAGCATTAGTTTTATCTATAGTTATAGTTGTAGTACCATTAGATAGTTGTTGAGTGGCATCATCTGGGTTTGTACATGGTATTGCTCCATAATAATAGTATCCATTTTCAGCACCTATTGAAGATCCTGATATTTCAAATCTAACCACAGATTGTTCGTTGCAGTTATCTGGACTATCGCAAGTATATGTTGTTTTTTCATAACTCGCAACATTACCAGCTCTGTTTAAATTAACTTCATAAACTGAATTTATAGATTCACCAGCATCTGCAAATTGTAACGTTATATCATAATCAGCTACATCAATTGTAGGACTTGCTATAAATAATTTTGTTTGTATTTCACTACCAACTATATTGTTTGTTATAGTAAAATAATCGCTTAGTAATTCACCTTCTTCTAAAGCACTACCATTTTTAGTTATATTTGTTATTGCAACATTATAATCTAATGTTCTTAAAGTTGTGTTGTTAGCGCCATTATGAGACTCAATAGTTGTTAAAGCTGTTGTAATTGTTCTATTTGTTGTCACGGGATTAGTACCTGCAGTTGTTATTTGAGGTTGAACATTACCTGGACCAACCGCGTTATTAGTTGCTGAAACAAAAACCTCAGATGTAACACCACTATAAGTAGTTACAATTTTAAAAATAAAATTAAACAACCTAGCTTCTTCGTTATTACCAAAATAAACATTTGTGTAATAAGTAGGAGTAGTTTCTATATCAAAAGTAACAACGCTTACACCTGGTGTTCCTGTTCTAGTTATCGTAAAATAATCACTTACATCATTTCCAGGTATATTATTATCTGTAACACTGTCTATAGTTACATCTAACTGTGTTAAATTAGGGTCTACGGGGTCACTTATATCTACGCCGAATTGATCAACCACTTTAAACTCATTTGCTAAAATACTATTTGTTGTTGCTAACCCTTCTGTCCAACCAGCTACATCAAAAGAGTCTATACCTGCGCCACCAGAACTTTCAGATAATATTAAAGAATTTAAATCTGATATTAAACCACTGGTTGTAGTTTCCCAATATATATCTAAACTAGATACTGTAGGAGTTGTTTCGTATACACTTAAATATTGTAAACCAGGAACAGATAAACTACCTTGATTACTCGCAGCGTATCCAGGTGCAAAAGTTAATATATCATCAGCCGACAAAGTAACAGCTTCTGATAATATTAAAGTAGGTGAACCAGCTGCATTAGCTATATATATACCTTCTTTTAAACCAGGACCAGAAACAATCATGTCGTTAGCTGGTGTGCCTTCAAGATTTTTTAAAGTAACACTGGTATTATTGTTGACTGGCGTGTTAACTAATCCACTGGCTACAGCATAGTTTGTAGAAGCTATTTGTCCTATTTGATTTTCTGTACTTATTCTTGATATTAAAGGATTAGATTTATCTAAATAAAACTGTGGAAAATAATTTGGTCGAGGTGGATCAGTAGGATCGTAATCAAATAAATCTGCAAGTGTAGATATTGTTGAAACTGTATCTGCTATTCTACCTGGGTTATATTGAGTATTTGCTTTACCTATATTAGTTGCAAAAATAAAACCAGCTGTACTTGTATCATAGTTTATACTTGTAGCAGTATTTTGAACTCTACCAAATAATCTAACTGAACTTCTATACTGTTTTTGATCAGGACCAACTTCAGTTAAATCTCTAGGTACTTTATTTATATTATCATTTATTAATACAGCATGTGAAGTACTTGTTACTTCTTTTGTAATATCTTCTGGATAAGCAGCCATTATACCAGGTAGATAAACATTATAATATTCTTGCTCTGTTTGTTTAACCACTATTTTATATGAATACCAACCTAATGGATTATAATCAACACTACTAGTATCATCATTATATAAACCTGGTGAGTTAGCATAACCACCACTTATAGGATTATTAAATCTAATTTTTAAAGAATCACCTGGAAAACTTTCTTGAGTTGCGCTGTCTTCTAAATACGCAGAATAAACCGTATCTCCAATAAAAGTTGAAGAGCCAACGGTAACAGATTCTTTATTGTTTGATAATATAACAGAAGATTGTCTACCATATCTATCAGATAAAACTACACCTACTTGGTAGTTTCTATTTTGTTTTAAAGAAGAATTAGGATATTCTACTTTACTAGTACTATCAGTTTCTGTTCCAGCATCTTGAAAAACTAAAGTTTGACCAGCTACTAAAACTACACTTTTATTAAGTGTAATATTAGGCGCAGAATAACTAGTTACTTGACCTAATGGAAAACCATTGTAATCACCTGAGTATACAGTTGATGATTGCCAACCGTACACCACGTCTCCAACACTAGGTGTTTCAGGACCTACTAATGTTATTGGAATATTATTACCCGCGGGATAAGTAGCAGTAGCTGTAGATGTAGCTTTAGCGTTTATTACTTGAAAATTATTTTTATCACTAGCTTGTACATTATAATCTAAAGAACTTGGTGGTGTGTGTTTGTTTTCAAAATTACCATATATAACTCTATTTCCAGATATTTCTTGAGCCAATGCTCTAACAGGTGTTTTATCAAAAACCCTTAACAACTCACTGTCTGGTAATGTTCTAAATGGTTTTATAGAGTTGTATTTATATTCATAAACGGATGGATTACCTATATAAACGAATTGACTAGCAGCTGCTGGTGGAGATGCTTGGTTTTTACTACAAGTTAATACTCCTGTAGCAGAGTCATAACTATCAACAAAAGAAAAATTAGCAACGCCTTTTCCACCTATTAATTCACCTGTTTTAACTGTTCCTATTACATTTATTAAGTTTAATTTATTTGGCGCTGTAACTGGAGTAGATCCTAATTGCGCTCTTGCAGATGAATTAACTATATCTTCTATAGGTATTGTATCTATAACTCTAACGGCTATACCATCTGATTCTTTATATAATATATCTATTTCTTTAATTTTTAATTTATCTTGTAAACTAAATTTATTAAAAGGTAAAGGAATTATAAGTTTTATTTCATCAACTTTATTTTCTACAAATTCTACTATGGTAGATCTATAAGCAGCTGCTTGGTCATCTTTATCTATAGCAGGAGTTTCTTGTCTTACATACATGAAATAACCATCTTGCTTTGGTATAAAGGCAACTTGAGTAAATGGAGCCATTATAGAGTATTCATTATCATCAAATCTCCATCTATAACTAAATCTTACAAACTTATCTTCTAAATAAGCTGGATCACCAGCAAATAAACCATCATAATAAGGGTTAGCATCTATTATTATTTCTGCACCAGCTGGAGTAGCTGGAGTACCCGCACATGTTATTACACCTGTACTAGCATTATAAGAACTAACCGTCGCGGGTGTATCAACAATATTAGTTGTGCTAGTTGCTATATAGCTAATACTTTGCCCAGCAACAGGGTTTACACCTTTAGCTGTAGAAGGTGTAATTGTTATACTTGACCCAACAGAAGCACCTGGAGCTGTAGCTGTAAAACCAATAGGAGTAGTTTTACTAGTTACATCTTTCATCGTGCTTTCATACTTATCCGTGCTTATAGCTGTAAAAGCGTTTTCATCTCTTTGTTGCCAAAGCTGTATGGCTTGATAAGGATTGTATTTTGCTACGGATATTTGATCTTCTGTAGTATAATATCTATTATTATCAACAGCTCTTTCAATATTTATTTTTCTAGGTTGATTGCGGTTATCTGTCCAAAACAATAAATTTTCTACTATATTGACACCATGTATAGGATATAATTGAGAAAAATTTAAAAAAGGTGAAAGATAAATTAAATCCACATAAGTGTCTGTTAAAACGTTATATTGATATATATGGTGGTTTGATCCAACTCCAGTTGGAACATAATCTTCTGTTTTATTATCAGTTACAAAAAGATAAATAAAATTATTAGTATCATCAGTAACCCAACCAATACACTTGCTATTTGCGGGAAAAGTTAAACCTGTTATTTTATTACCTAAAACGTTTTCCAGCTCACCTACATCTGGGCCTTCAGATTTACTAACCTGAACATTTCTTGCATCTCTATATTCTCCGTTTGGTACTAAACGAGCATCTAGGTCTTTGTTTAATTTACCTTTAACAAAGGTGTTAACAACTTTTGCCATTAAATTTTAGTGTTTTATCCATTTAGATTTACCTCTCATAACTTGAGTTATTTCTTCAAGTTTGATATTTGATAACCTTATTTTTGCGTTACGCAAAGCCGCGTATCTATCTTTTTTATATCTTTGAACTATTCCTTCTGGTACATTAGCTCTTGTAGATAAGATGTTATATGATATACTTTTATACATAGCTTCTTCAGCCATTTTAGGAACTTTAGTGTCTAAGTCATAAGCAAGACCATCGGATATATATTCAAATACAATTAACTTACCTGCTAAATTACTAGAAAAACTAAATTTACCTTCTCTTTCATTTATACCAAACCAACCATTTACTTGTGATCTTTGTGGATCAAGACCGTATAATCTACCCCAGTTCCATGGCCCATTTAAACTGTATAAATCTTGATTAGCGAAACCAAAGTATTCAAAATCTGAATACCAACTAGAATTTAACAATCTAGTATTATTACTTTTCCATCTTGATTCTGTAATAGATGTTCCCTCTAAATCTTCACCAAAGTTATCTTGTGTTGGCACACCTGTTCCATCTTGTAGTAAACTAGAATATGGATCAATAGTTAGATTGTTAGCTGGATATATAGGTCTTTTAACACCTAATTCATCTATCCAAGACAAGTTAACATAGTTAACATAATCCTGTGGTATAATTAAAGACAAGCTACTAGGTATTGTCAACTCTTGAGATCTAATACTTTTTAACGTATCGTAACTAAACTCTTGTAGTGATCTTTTAGCAAAGAAAACAACATCAGATTTTTTACATGTTTGAATTAATTTACCATCACCAACATAACCAACCATGTAGTTGTTTACTATGTCATTTAGTTTTAGATACTGGTAACCACCGTAGTTATCTTCTACAGCTTGACCATAAGCTTTTTCAGCAGCAGTAGTTCCATACTTACCACCGTCTAATATTTTAAGTTGTACTACTATAAAAACACTCGCCCCAGGATTACCTGTTATAGTGATTATATTATTAACTACCGTGTAAGCAGCTGTGTACTCTGTAAAAGTACCAGGTAGACCAGTAGCGCTTGTATATACTTTAAAGTTATTTTTAGCATAATTTTCATTAGTAGGATCATAACTACCAAAAACTAAATCAGTATTAAAAGTTGTAGTAAATGTCTGACCAGCTGTATTACCTGCATCTCCTCTAAAGCTTTGTGAACCTTGATAATATTGTGCGTTAGTTTCTGTTATTTGTGACATTATGATTTTTCGTTTTGTTCAACCTTAGCAGCGTCTTGTGTGGCTACTTGAATTATTTCAGGATCTCTTATGATAACACCTGCGTATTTTAATATTCCTATAATTACATTAGTTTGCTCAGAAATGTCTAGTTGAAAATCAACTGACGTTGCGCTATTATATAAATATTGACCTAAAGTACCAGTTGTAAAAGCCCAGTTAGGATTTGTTGGGTTTACTATACAATTAGCTTTTACCACGTCTGGTTTAGGTGATATTTTTAATAACACTTGTGGAGACGAGCCTGCTGGTACTACAGCATTAGTTATATAAGCTAAAGGATATTGATTAGTAGGACTAGTTAGTTTTGATTTACTGACTTCAGTATATTCTTTTTTACTAGATACTTGAGTTACGGAATCGTATTGAGGATTTGTTGTGTTGTAAGTAGATATTATTTCACCTATTCTATATAATGGTCTTGAGCCACCATATATCCAACCTGTATTAGCTACATTATAGGTAAAACTAGTTTCTTCTTCAAAAGGATACAGTTTATAAGCATTATCTTTAAACATGTTAAAAAACTCTGTATCATTTTGTGTATTGTTTTGATTTACTCTATTTAATTGATTGCCGTCAGGAAAATAAGATTCAAATATTTCTTGCTGTACCTGTACTGCTAAACTATTAAATTCAGCTGGTGGAATATAACCTCTTTGTTCTTTGTTTAAAATGTACAAGACTGTTGTGTATACTGTATTTATATTTACCGCCATTATATTTTTTTATTATAACACAGAGGTGACTTTCGCCACCCCTATATTATTATCACTTGTTAATTAAGTTTTTTATCTATAGATTTATAGATTTCTACACCTTCATCTGTTTTTAAGAAAGCAGCAAAGGCTGAATATGGATTTTCATCAAATGGAACATTCATTAGTTTTCTACCGTTTGATCCCCATGTAAATGTTCTTTGATCTTGAGATAATAGAATAATACCTTCTTCACTAGCTCTAATTGCTATGTTTCTAAGCATTACATTTTCATCTTTTGCTAAGTCCATAAATAATTTTGGATCTTGTTTAGCAAACAATAATATATCTCTTTTTAATTCTTTAGAACTCATAGTGTTAACTTCAGAACCTTTTTCAACTCTTAAAATAGCTTCTGCTTGGTCAATATCTATGTTTCTTGCAGCGTTTAACGCCTCTATCTCCATTTCTAAATCAACTAATTCATCTTGCGCTACAGCAACTGGTTTAAATTCATAGTATATCTTGTTTTTTAACGGATGATATAAACTTAATAGTTTTTGTAATGCAATGTTTTTAGCAGGTACTCTTAATTCACCATCTTGAAATCTAATGTGACCAAGAGTTACTTCACCTTTTTGTTCATCTACAAATGGACTACTCATGTTTGTAGCATATCTTAATTCTCTTTGACTTTGAGTTTCAGAATCAAAATATAGTAATGAGTGTTTTCTAGTATGTTTACCTGGTATAGTAAGTGTTAACGGTGATTTGTTACCTACTAAAAAGTAAATTCTATCTTTAACTTCCCAACCTTGTTTTTTAACTGGTTGTTCTTTTACTTGTGGTTTTTCTACCACTGCTACTGTTTCTTCAACAACAGCTTTTTCTTTTTTTGCCATAATATAATATAATTAAATAGTTTAAAAAAATAATTACCCCTGCCCGAAGACAGGGATAGTTATTATATTTGAATCATTAGATTCCTTTGAATAATACAAAGTTGTTAGCAGCTTGAGTTACTAAACATCTTTCTGATAGGAAGTTAATTTCCATAGCATCAAGAGTTGATGTAAACGCACCACCAGCAGAACCAGTTACCCAAGACTTCATTCTTCTGTCGTCAGCTTGAGAAGCTCTATAACGAACGTGTAAGAAAGGTCTTCTGATATTAGTTCCTAAGATTTGATCGTAAACAGTAGATGTTCCAGCAGGTACTAATACACCTTCGATTGAATTGATACCGTTAATCGCACCTCTTGTAGAAGCATCGTTTAAGTATTTCCAATCAGTTTTGTAAAAGTCATAAGAACCTCTTCTGAATCCAGAGAAACCTAAGTTAAGTGCCATTTCTTCTGAGTTTTCAAATAAACCAAAAGCAACACCACCATTAAATCCTGCAGATATACCAGCTAGCATATCATCAAAATCTAAAGCTGTTTGTCTTTGTAAGAAAAGCATGTTTTCTTCAATAGCACCTTGAGTATCTAGGTTTTTAAGGATAGCATCAAAATCAGTGATACCAGCAGCAGCAGTAAATCCTACTTCTACGTTACCTCTTGCTGAAATAGCAGCAAATAAACCTTCAGTACCTGGTAATTTCAAGTTTCCGTAATCCCCAGCAGCGTGAGCATTCTTTTCACCTTCAACACATACCATTTCTAGGTAGTCTTCGAATCTTAATCTAGTTTCAGATTCAGCTTTTAAATACCATAAGTATCCAGAAGCACCATCTTCAGTAGCAACTTCAACCCATCCGATTTGAGCCATATCAGAACCATTAACGATGTATTGGTCTCTAATAATAACTGGAGAGTTGTTGTATTGAGTAAATGCAGGCTCAACACTAATTCTTACAGAATCAGCACCAGTACCAGCAGTACTTCTACCTTTGCTATATGCAGAACCGTAAACAAATACTTTTAATCCAGTAGCTGTAAAACCTTGAGCGATCAAAGTAGTTACAGGATCAAAACATTGTACTACAACATTACCACCAGCACCTGGTGTAGTTGCTAATACGATACATTTAGCTTCTTTTCCTGTAGCAGGATCTAAAACTACGATTGTATCGTTTACGCTCATTACGTTGTTTGCACCACCCGCAACTGTAAGAGTTGTAGGGTTTGTACCTACAGCACCTGCAGCAGCAGCAGCTACGCCGTCATATGCAATATGTAATCTATTTTGTTCTGACCAGATTACTTGATCACTTGTCATTGGCATTTCAGCGCCAACCATTCTTAAAAATCCAGATAATGTTCTATTACCATAACGCTCTACTTCTTGTTCGTAAACCTCTGGTAAATATTGAGCAGCGAAATCTGAAAAATTGTCTGGAACTGCACCACCACCACCATTGTTAGTAAACTGTAAATAATTACTGTTTAGCAACTCTTGTTTTTGCGATGGTATAATTGATCCAAACTGTGGAGTTAATGTACCCATAATTGTTTAATTTTAATTGTTAAATTTTCGTGTTTTAATTTTAAGTCGCGTAGAATCTGCACCACTAATTGATTTTACTTTCAAGCCACCAACGAAAACTTCACCTGTATTACCTTCTCTTGCTTTCACACTAGAAAGATTTTTAGATTTGTTTACTACATCCTTTACGGCATCGGCTTTACCTTGTTCATAAAAATGACTAGCGATCTTATCTACATTTTCAGCGGCATACATTGCTTTATGATAACCAGCTGGGTCTACCACATTACCATCGCCATCAAGGAACTTCCCTATGAGATTGTTAATATTTGACTGGTTCTCTGCAACTTTATCACGATTCTGTATATTATACTTATACCTCTTTTCTCCAACTTGAAAATCAAAACCTTTGAAATCTTCGCTAAATAATTTTTTAGTTTTAAGTTTAAAATCTTCGTGTAATTGCTCAGCTTGTTCTTGCTGCTTGTTGTAACGGTTGAAAAAGTCCATAGCTTTTTGTTGTTCTTGATTAACACCCGGTCTCATCTTGATCTCGTCGTAATACTTTTGTTTCAAGTCTTCCAAATAGTTTTTGGCTTTCGCAACTTCTTCTTTAAACGCAATTTTCTTTTTGCGTATATCTCTTTCCTCATCAACTTCTGAATCCCATGCAAAATCTTCTAAAATAAGATTTACATCTTCAGAATCTAAATGAGGTTTATTTTTTCTGTAATATTCTTTTAACAATGCTTTCTCATCTACATTAGAGTAGTCAGCGTTTAATCTAACATAATCTTCTACAGTACCTCCAGTTTCTTCCATGAATGAAACTAGTTTTTCTATATTTTCAGGTAATTGCTTACCAAGTACTTTTTCGTCTCTAATAGCTTCTTTAACCTCTGCTTCAACTTCTTTGACTTCAGCTTCAGTTACTTCTTGGATCGGAGAAAACCCTTCAGTAGTCTCGTTGGACTCTTGTACAGGTTCTCCCACCTTTGCGCTATCTCCGGATGGTTCTTCCACAGATACCTCCTTTGTTTCTCCGATTTGAATGGCATCGTCTTCTTGTTTTACTTCTTCTTTTTTAATTTCAACCTTTGTTATATTAGGCTCTACATCTACTAAAGGCTCTTTTAAATTAACCTTTGTTATTTCTTGTTCTTTGTTACCTAATTGTTTCGGTTTTTTTGGTTTTGACTTTATTTTAAAGTCACCTTCCTGTTTAACAGGCTCATTTGTTTTTACTTCTGACATAATATAATATAATTAAATAATTAATATTTACACCATTGGTGGTGTAGACTCTTGTTCAAAATTTATAGGAAGACCATCGTTTTTCCTTTGTGAAATCATTTCACTTTGTTGTGTTCCCTCCATTTTAATTCTTTTATCTTTTCTATCTTCTTTTTCGTTTTCTATTTGACTTCTAGATTGAACTTCTAAGTTTTTAAGCTCCATATCATTTTGATGTTGTTGCATCATTTTTTGTTGATCTAACTGAGCTTGTAACTGCATACGATCTTTTTCAAATTCACTCTTAGCTTTTTCGTATTCTACATTAGCACCAGATATAGCTTGTTGTTTTTGTACTTCTGCCATAGCTGTTTTTTCTGCAGTTTCTGCTTGTGCTGCTGCTTGAGCTTTTATATTAGCTTGTTGATTAGCTTGATCTTGTTTAGCTTTTTGCTTACGTTTTACTTTTAACATTTGATTAGCTAATTTAAGATTTTTAATTTGTCTTAAATCAATAGCATCTTCAACATCAATATTTTTAGCTTGTAAAGCTATTTGTATATTTGCTTCTAATTGTTGTTTTTCTTCTTCATCTGGTTCTAATTCTAAGAATATACCAAAATCATGTAGATTTAAATTAACAATTTCTTGTAATGTTTTAATATTAAAAGTTGATATAGAGTTTTGTAAAGCAGCTTTTGTAAGCGGAAACTCTAAAGCGTCAGCTACTTTTAAGCTAATATTTTCTGCTAATTTAAGAGTTAAAAATAAACTAGACTGTACAATATGTCTTGTAGCTACATTAGATGCGTTAGCAGCTAACTTCTGCAACCCTACAAGCGTGTTGCGATCAGGTAAACTACCATCTCTAGCTTCATTCAATCCTGTCACATCACGTATCATTTGTAAATAGTACTGATATGTACTTATTAACGCTTGTATCTTAGCTTGACCACTACCTGATTGTAATTCTTGTATTGGTACTTTACCAGGATTCATATCACCTTCTTGTGTAAGAGATCTACCAACAATACTACCAGTTTGGAAATACATATTTAATGCTTCTGCTGGGTTGTAATTTGTACCGTTACCAAGATCAACCTCAGCAAGCCCATCCATATCTAAATATACACCATCTGGAACTACACGTGATATTACTTGTTGTAGTTTTAAATGAGTTAATTGAATCATATCAGCAAATCCAATACACTTACTAACTATAGACTCAATTCTACCTTTATAAATTCTAGGCGCGCATATCGCGTAATTCATTTTAACCTTAGTGGTATCAGCTAATGGTCTAGACATGTTTTCAGCTAGTTCCCATTTTAACATTGTATTAGTTCCTAATACTTTAGCACCACTATATAAAACCTCTATAGATCTTGATACTCTTTCAAAGTTATCATTTTCTGGTGGATTAAATGTATCTGGCTTTTCAATAGCCTTCATTAATCCTTGATCTGTTTGCTTTATTTTAAATACTTGGTTGTGATATGTTTTGTAATCAAAATATAAAACTTGTACTGTATTAGCATCATAATCACCCCAACCTGTAATATAAGATCTATTACCAGGCATTGCTTGTATTCTTTTTAATTCTTCTTCAGTTATACCTGGAAACTCTTTTTTAAGTTCTGGTATTGTAATAGCTTTTAATTCACCAACGTAGTATATATCTTCAAAATTTGGATCCTCTGTATAAGAATAAACCATATAAGCTGGATCTACGTAATCTACAGTAATACCTTCAGCCGTATTAAAATTAGTTTTAGCAGCTGCAATACCACAAACTGTTAAATCCATATTTAATCTACGCTTAGTTAAATCATATTTATTTTGAGCAAGTACAGATGATATAGCTTCTTCTTCTGCTATTTCTACACTTTGCTTATATGATAATTGCATATGTAGCTCTAGTTCTTCTGGCGTTTCTGGAACAACTGTAGTACTAGGTGTTTGATATAAATCAATACCTAAAGTTTGTTTTAAGTTATCTAGATATTCTTGAGATAACATGTCTTCATAAATTTTTGAAGCGTACTCAGTTCTTTTCTTTATAGAGTTAGGATCTTGAGCATAAGCTTTTATATCATAAGTTTTAGAAGATATACCATTTACAACTATATCAACAAATTTAGATAATATAGGTACAGGTTTCCAGTCTAAATTTAAATAAGATAAATCACCGTTTATAGCTAATTCATCTTTATACTTTTGTATTGACTGCTCACCTCTAGCATATAATCTTAACTGATGAAAATTATTCCAGTTAGTTAAGTATCTATTACCACTAGTCCTACCTTGTGAAAACCACTCTTGTTCAATAGCTTGAGCAACTTGCATTCCATACTCTAAACTAGCTTTCTCTGCATCGCTCACTACTTGGCTTGGAAAAGGACTATTAGTATTACTATATATATTCATTTAACTTATAATTTTTGATGTCGTTCCTTTGTTGTTGTATCTTTTTATACCTAAATCAACAGGTTTTATTATTCGTTTAACGTTTGGCGCGTATCTATGTTTATTGCAAGCCATTAAAGCTAAACCTGAACTAATAGAAGCATCATGTGTTGTTCTGTTGTTTATATTAAATTTTGCCCAGTCTTCTAGTGTTCGTTGAAAATACATATCACCATATCCAGTTTCTTTTAAACCAACATAATGTTCTATATATGTTTCAATAGCAGCTGCGTGAGCTTGTTTTATATCTTCACTAGAATTAGGTATTCCACCTATTTCTCTTTCTGTTACAGATAATTTATTTCTTTTTTTATCAGGTCTATTCATTGCGTAACCTCTATAGCCTCTACGTTTAAAATAGTAAAGTAATCTAGGTTTGTTATTCTCTGCAAGTATTGGCATACCATAAAATACGCAAGCCATAAGTACATCTTCAAAAAATATCTCCGCTGTTTGTGGTCTAGCTATATATTCTAAAAAGAAATGATTAGGTGGAGCATTTTCCATACTAAACTTAGTTAAACCATGTAAAGATCCGTTTGATCCTCTTTTGTCTACAGTTCCTGATATGTCGTAAGGGTCACAACCAAAAGCTCCCATATGTTCATTACCTGGGTAATTTACTCCATTTTTAATATATCTTCTATTTTGAACTTGAATATCAGGTATCCAAGTAATTAAAAATCTACCTTGTCTATTTGGAATAAATATTACTTTAGTGTCTTGTTCTCCGTTTTCCCACTGAAAACTACCTTTTGTAACACCTATACTATTTTTTAAATCTTCATTAAAATCTATTTGTTCATAAATTTTACCTAGATTAAATAAAGATTGTTTTGACTCATCTCTAAAAGCATGTTTAGTTGTACGCGGAAACTGTCTATAAAATTCATTTAAACCATCTTGGTCATCTTTCAAACCTTCAACTTCATTGTTCCAATACTCTATAACACCTAATTTTATTTTTCCTCCATCAGGTCCTGTAACGGATTTTTTTGGCGTATTGAATACAGGTAAGCCATAAGAATCAATGTATCCTTCGTAGTTCCATTCCATAGGTATGAACAAACTATATAATCCTGAGCGAGTCTGTCCATTGCTGTTTCTCTTAGTGACGTCTGAGTCATCATATAATTTTTTAAAATTTCTACCTCCTTTATCTAATGCATTCGATGTTGATCCCATCATGCATTTACCAATAACTCTACTACCTAACCTGAGGGTGGTTTTCGTAACCCTCCAGTTGTTGAGGATGTTGTTCGGCTTCTCCCACTTGCCCGA
>CEOC01021162.1_pt1 | contig 25424 bp, 22 predicted proteins | sample 356191 | NCBI WGS metagenome assembly CEOC01 (sample SAMEA2619952, study PRJEB7988) | marine metagenome | biome: marine biome (ENVO:00000447); feature: deep chlorophyll maximum layer (ENVO:xxxxxxxx); material: "saline water (ENVO:00002010), including plankton (ENVO:xxxxxxxx)" | depth 17 m
CAACTCGGGCTTATTCCAGGTGACGGCGGGGCATGGTTTCTGCCGCGTGCGGTGGGCTTCTCTAATGCGAGTTTGATGGCCCTCACTGGTGATCCTGTTAAAGCTGATGAGGCCCTGCGTATTGGTCTGGTCTCCAAAGTTGTTGAGGCTGAGGAGTTAGTCGCTACGGCTCAAGCTATTGCCGCGCGCATCGCCGGGAATCCACCCCATGCGGTGCGCTTGACCAAACAGTTGTTACGAGGCAGTGAGCGCAATAGCCTAGACGAAATGCTCGACAAGTCAGCGGCCTTTCAGGCGATATGTCATGCCGAGCCTGACCACCACGAAGCTATTGCAGCATTTTTTGACAAACGCCCCGGCGCTTATCGAAAAGATTAGACAATAAAAACGAAAATTCTAGGGGGATGGATATGCGAAGTTTTTTAATCGTTGCGTTAATTATGGTCACCGCTGGTGCCCAGGCGAAGTCGTTATCGAATACCAAACCTGAGCGGGTTGGTATGTCGAGCGAGCGGCTGCAGAGAATGAGTGAAATGAGTCAGCGCTATGTTGACGAGGGCAGAGTGGCGGGGATCGTCAACATAGTTGCGCGTAACGGCAAGGTTGTGCATTTCCAGGCGACCGGGAACAAAGGCATAGACGACCCGAGACCGTTGCAAAAAGACGACCTGTTCCGCATCTATTCGATGACCAAGCCCATTACCGCTACCGCACTAATGCAGCTGTATGAGCAAGGTAAATTTCACCTGAGTGATCCTGTGCATAAGTTTGTTCCGGAACTCAAAGACGTTCAGGTGCTTAACGAGGATGGCGAGTTAGTGCCGGTCGAGCGTCCCATGACTATGCAGCAATTGCTCACTCATACTACCGGCATGTCCTACGGCTTTAACCCGATCAACGATCCGGTCGATAAGCTCTATGTTGACGCGAAGCTTTGGGCAGCGAAAGATCTTGATGACTTTGCAGCCAAGCTGGCGGAACTGCCGCTCAAATTTCAGCCAGGTGCCCAGTGGCACTATTCTGTTGCGGTAGACGTAACCGGTTTGGTTGTCCAGCGTTTGAGCGGTCAGCGCTTTGATGAATATCTTGCGGAGCATATTTTTGCACCGTTGGGTATGCGTGATACGTTTTTCGCAGTGCCAGAGGCGAAAGCGGAGCGGTTTTTGCCAAATCACATCATGAACCCCCAGACCGGGAAAATGATCACGATTCCCAACGATAACTCTGATGCGATGCGCGATTATTTCAATGTGTCGCTGTTTTCTGGTGGCGGTGGTTTGGTTTCAACTGCAATGGATTACATGCGTTTTGCCGAAGCCATGCGTAATGGTGGGGAGCTAGACGGTGTACGTATCTTGGGTGCGAAGACCGTCGACTACATGAGCACCAATCATCTCAATGCGAGCATATCTGCTGGCGGCAATGGCGAGACACCTGCATTAAATGGCGCGCTGCGCGGTTTCGGCTTTGGCCTCGGTTTCGGCTTAGTGGTGGATCCAGCAGCTGGTGGTGTGATCGGAAGCGTTGGGGAATTCAATTGGGGTGGCGCAGCAGGCACCGTATTCTGGATCGATCCGGTGGAAGAAATCGTGGTGGTGTCGATGATTCAATTGATGAGCTCGCCTTGGCCGTTACGATCGGATCTAAAGGTAGCGACCTATCAGGCGTTGATAGACAGCTACCAATAGCCTCAGAGCCACTTAACGGCGCGAATCAACTCGCTGTCAAAATCAAAGGCATCATAGAGACTGCGGGCTCGATGATTGTTACTGAATACGTGCAAGGTTAGAGTGCGTGCGCCGCGAGCGCGCACGCATTGCTCGGCATGAGCGAGTAGTTTGCGACCGATGCCGAGGCCGCGCGCTTGGGCATCGACTACAAGGGCTTCGAGATGGGCGCTAGGTTCATGATTAAACAGCTCCTCGCCCAATGAAATCATTGCTAGGCCCAAGGGCGTTTGCGGCTGTTTGTTGTCAACAGCCACCTCGATAAATGCGTTAGGCTTTTCGCCTGCGAGAATCGCGTTCAGTAACTTGAGATCACCGGTCCACAATTGCTCAGGTTGACGATTACTGGGGATGTCAAAGTCCGCCAGTTGCGGCAACATGGGCGCCAGCGATGATGCGTCCTCGGGTGCAGCAGGCCTGAAGGTTATTTCAGCGTTATCGTTCATAATATATGTGCTCGTAATGAGAATTCAGTCGCACTGAGCGAGAGTAGTTTGGCGCTCTTAAATAGATAGAAAAAGGAAGGTCCTTGTCTAACTCAGCTCAAACATTTTCTGGCCGTACAGCATTAACGTTAGTGGTGGCCAATATCATTGGCACCGGCGTATTTACCAGCTTGGGCTATCAGTTGCTTGATATTCGCTCCGCTCCCGTGATTTTGTTGCTGTGGACGTTAGGCGGCGTGATCGCTTTATGTGGGGCGCTTTGTTACGCGGAACTGGGTGCAGCGCTGCCTCGGTCCGGTGGGGAGTATAACTTTGTTGGTCGCATCTACCACCCCGCAGCTGGTTTTGTTTCTGGCTGGGTATCCATCACTGTTGGGTTTTCGGCGCCCACTGCAGCGGTAGCGATCGCTGCCGCGAAATACGCTCAGGCGGTCTGGCCCGGAATCTCCGAGACGGTTTTTGCGGCAGTATTAGTACTCCTGACCGGTGCGATCCATCTTGGTAGTCGCCGCAGTAGTGCTGCCTTTCAACAAAGCATTACCGCAGTAAAGGTTGTTGCCATTTTGGCGCTGGTGATAGCCGTATGGATGGCCATTCCAAATTGGCAGGCGGTTCGTTGGACACCCGTCGTTGCCGATATTTCGCTGATCGGTACCGGCGGTTTTGCCATCGCACTGATATTTGTTAATTACGCCTATACCGGCTGGAATGCCGCAACGTACATCGGTGGTGAGTTTCGCGATCCAGGTAAGCAACTGCCCAAAGCGCTGATCACTGCAACAGCGATAGTGACAATCCTCTATCTGTTGCTGCATGTGATGTTCTTGTCCGCAGCGCCAATGGACGCTATGGCAGGCCGGGTAGAAATTGGCTTTGTTGTTGCGGAGTACGCCTTTGGCGCTGATGCGGCGAAGATAGTAGGCGCAATACTAGCGGTCCTTCTAGTGTCCACGATAAGCGCAATGCTGCTGGCAGGGCCTCGAGCGCTCTATGTCATTGGTCGTGATTTCCCCGCGTTTAGCTGGCTCGGCAAAGAGAATCGCTACGCCGTGCCGGCGAACGCCGTGAGCCTGCAGATCGCGCTGACCTTGGTGTTGATCGTGACCTCGACCTTCGACTCGATAATTATTTTTTCCGGCGCCATTCTAACCTTCAACTCACTTTTGACGGTGCTGGGCGTATGGGTGTTACGGGTACGGGAACCCGAGCTCAAGCGACCTTTTCGTGTGCCCTTATACCCGCTGCCATTGTTGGTATTTGGTGCGTTGGCGCTTTGGACCCTAGTACACTTACTGGTGCAGCGTCCGTATGAGGGCGTCGCGGCGGTGGCCCTCATTGCGGTAGGCCTACTGGTTTATTTTTTCTCCCGAAAAAATACGCCCCCAGAATAGATCTATAAACACAACGGAGTGAACCATGACTGTATTGCTTGAGACTGTCGATAACGGTGTTGCAACCCTAACCATGAACCGACCCGAAGCGCGCAATGCCATGAGCGGCGATATGATCGCAGCACTGCTTGAGGCCCTGCCTCGGTTGGGCGCAGATAACAGTGTGCGCTGTGTGGTGTTGACCGGGGCGGGTGGAGCATTCTGCGCCGGTGGTGATGTAAAAGGCTTTGCAGCGAGCGGTAGTGGCGATGGTGCGCCACCATCGTTAGAGCAGCGCGCCTTGGCACTACGGCCCGGGTTTGAGGTAGCGCGGATACTGCATGAATTGCCGAAGCCAACTCTAGCGGCGATCCCGGGCGCTGCTGCTGGCGCAGGACTTTCGTTAGCGTTGGCCTGCGACCTGCGTATTGCTGTCGACAGTGCCAAGCTGACGACAGCCTTTGCTAAGGTGGGCCTGTCTGGCGACTATGGTATGTCTTACTTCCTGCCATTGTTGGTTGGTCAGAGCAAGGCGCGTGAACTATTGTTCACAGCACCGCTGATAACAGGTGCCGAGGCCCTCGACCTTGGTTTGGTGAACCGGGTGGCCAGTAGTGATGATTACGAAGCGGCTGTGCAGGCCTGTGCTGCAGAGTTAAGCCAGAGTGCGACTGTGGCGATTGGCTATATGAAGAAAAATCTCAACAGCGCGGCCACCAGTACCTTGAGTCAATTATTGGATATGGAGGCAGCGCATATGGCGCGTTGTTTCACCACCCAGGACCACAAGCTGGCTGTGCAAGCCTTTGTCGCTAAAGAAACGCCCGTGTTTAGCGGAGAGTAGCCAGTGCTGCTGAGTTATCGGGGTAGTGTTAATCGGTGGGAGTGTGATGAAAACGACCACCTCAATGTGCGGTTTTGCGAGGAAAAACTTTGGCAGACGCTGGTCGGCGGGCTGTTAGAGCTCGACCTAATTTCTGCAACAGAAGTGGATGACTTACCTGCTCGAATAACCTGCCAACATCTGCGTTTTCAGCAGGAGTCGCGCATAGCCACGCCCATTTCCGGATTTGTGAGTTTGCTCTCCACTGCGGTCTCCAAAGAATTTAATGTGTTGGCGCAATTACGTCACAGCGTTAGTGGCGAACCGCTCTGTAGTGCCTTGGTTGCGATTAGCGGACTTGCTCATGGCGAGGCTACGGTCAGTGAGGATGAAATTACTCATGGCTTGCCTCGGGGTATTGATGCAGATTCGCCGTACCACGTATTGAATTTGGCGTCCGCGTTAGAGAAGGGTTTTGTGGTAACCGGCCGTGGTGTGATTCAGCCTAATGAATGCACCAATAGTGGCTGTTTATTGCCATACAACTACATGGCCCGAACATCAGATTCGATGCCTAACCTGTGGTCGCATTTAGCCGGTGATGAGCGCGTCACTGATGCGGAGGGCGGGGCAGTAGTGGAGTTTCGGCGCCACTATCATCAACCACTACGCGAACATCAGACCTTGGTCGTGGTATCGGGATTGTTAGATGCACAAGGGAAAATTCAGCGCTTTGGGCACTTGCTTTTTGATGCCCGCACCCAACAGTGTTACGCATCAGCCCAAGCGGTGGCAGTGCGCATGGATCTGCAAGCGCGCAAAGCCATAGCCTTGTCGGAAGAGGATTTAGCGAGTTTGTTGCACAAGCAAGTTCAACCTCTGTAACTTTTTTGGATAAATCTATGTCGATCTATGAGCAGGGACTGGCGCAGAATTTGGCGAACTTTACGCCATTGTCACCGCTGTCGTTATTACGCCGTGCGGCGTCAATTTACCCTGATAAAACCGCGGTCATTCAGCATCAGCGCCGGCTTACATGGGGTGAAGTTTTTGACCGTTGCCAACGTTTTGCAGCGGCTCTGTCGAAGCGCGGTATTGGTAAGGGTGATACCGTGGCTATTCTCAGTGCGAATACGCCAGAAATGTTCGAGGCGCATTTCGCGATTCCCATGGCTGGAGCGGTTTTGAACGCGATTAATATGCGTCTGGATGCGGCTACAGTTAGTTTTATTCTGCAGCATGGCGAAGCGAAGCTGTTATTGGTGGACAAAGAATTTGGCCCATTGGCGGAGTCTGCGCTAGAACTTATGAGTTCGCCGCCGGAAGTCGTGCATATTGACGACCCCAACTGTGACGTTGGACATTTGGTGGGTGCGAATAGTTATGACGATTTGCTCGCCGAGGGTGATGCAAGTGGTGTAGGCGTAGATGCTGCAGAGTACTTGCCAGACGATGAATGGGATGCCATCGCCCTAAACTATACCTCCGGGACTACAGGCAATCCGAAAGGCGTGGTTTATCACCACCGCGGCGCTTATCTGAATGCGCTGTCTAATGCCTTGAGTTGGCATATGGGCGACCATCCCGTGTATCTGTGGACCCTGCCAATGTTTCATTGCAATGGCTGGTGCTTTCCATGGACTCTGGCAGCTAATGCGGGTGTATCAGTGTGTTTGCGTCAGGTTCGAGACGATGCCGTGTACAAAGCGATGGCCGAGCACCGAGTCACGCATTTCTGCGGCGCGCCAATAGTACTGAATACCTTGTTGGCGGCAGATGAACAACTTAAAAGCCTAGTCACCCATGAGGTCAAAGTTATGACCGCCGGGGCGCCGCCCCCGGCGGCAATTATCCAGGGTATGCAAGCTCAAGGGATTGATGTGACCCATGTATATGGTCTCACTGAAACCTATGGGCCGGTGACGCTTTGCGCATGGCGGGAAGATTTGTGGGGCACGCGCGATGCCGCTGAACAAGCCGAGTTAAAGGCGCGGCAGGGTGTGGGTGCGCCGATGTTAGAGGGGCTTATGGTCGCTGATCCCGAAACATTGCAGCCCGTGCCAATGGATGGAAAGACCATGGGTGAGGTCATGATGCGTGGCAACAACGTAATGAAAGGTTATTTGAAAAATCCACAAGCGACAGCTGAGGCCTTTGCCGGTGGCTGGTTCCACTCAGGTGATTTGGCGGTGTGGTTCGAAGACGGCTATATAAAGATTATGGACCGTTCCAAAGACATTATTATTTCTGGTGGTGAGAACATTTCCAGCATCGAGATAGAAGACGTCCTATATCGGCACCCAAGCATTTCAGAAGCTGCGGTGGTCGCGCGCTCTGACGAGAAGTGGGGGGAAACCCCCTGTGCATTCGTTACGCTTGTTGCAGGTGCTGAGCCCCTGACTGAACAACAGGTTATTGATTATTGTGCGGACAACTTAGCCCGCTTCAAATTACCGAAAGCGGTGGTATTTATGGAATTACCGAAAACCTCCACCGGCAAGGTGCAAAAATTTGCACTGCGTGAGATAGCCGAGGGTCTACAAAAGTGATGTCCAAGAAAGCTTTCGCATTCGCAGCGTTGCTGCTTAGCGTCTTGATCAGCGCGATATTTTTACCGGTAGCAGAAACGTTGTTAGCGCTCTTCGACTGGGTGGACGCCAATCGCAACATTTCCTGGCTGGTGTTTATTGTTTTTTACGTTCTCGCTACCGTTCTGGTTTTGCCAGGTAGTTTGCTGACGTTAGCTGCAGGTTTTCTGTTTGGTTTAGGTTACGGTCTAGTCATCGTCTCCTTTGCCAGCACCACTGGAGCCACTTGTGCTTTTTTGGTTGGGCGCTTTCTTGCTCGAGATTGGGTGGCCGAAAAACTGCAGGGGCTGCCGCGATTCTCGGCCTTAGACAAAGCGGTGGGAGAACAGGGGGCTGTGGTTGTTTTGCTGACCCGCCTGTCGCCAATTTTTCCGTTCAGTTTGCTTAATTACGGGTTGGGCCTGACTCAAGTCAAACTCAGTCACTATGTATTGGCGTCGTGGCTAGGCATGATTCCGGGTACGGTACTTTATGTCTATCTTGGCTCTATCGCGTCGAATCTGACCAGTATTTTTGCTGGCGACCTTGCCGATCTACCCGCGAGCAACTGGTTATTTTACTTGGGCTTAGGCGCAACTGCCGTGCTGACCGTAGCGATCACCCGAATCGCAACGCGAGCACTCAACAGTAAGCTCGAAGAGGCAAACGTTGGAGACACTCAATGAGCTACCCTGGCGTGGACTTTGATGTACAGGCTTGGCAACTGTTGTCGCCAACAGATTATGTAAATCCCCAGCCTCAATCGGCATATCACCTGGTGGTGGTTGGCGCCGGGCCTGCAGGGCTGATTAGCGCCATTGGTGCTGCTGGGCTTGGCGCAAAGGTTGCGTTGGTTGAGCGTCACCGCATGGGCGGTGACTGCTTGAATGTTGGCTGTATGCCGTCGAAGTCACTGCTTGCGTTTACCGAGCACCAAACCAACCCAGACTTTAATCAAGCCTTTGAATGGTTGCGCCAGGTGCGTGCGGGAATTGCACCTCATGATTCGGTTGAGCGTTATACCGATGCCGGCGTCGATGTATTCCTCGGTGACGGCGAGTTCAATGCAAGCGGCGACGTCTGCGTTGGTGACATTGTTTTAAAGGGACGGCGCGTTGCGATATGTACCGGTGCGCGGGCTGCAGTGCCGGGTATTCCGGGTCTTCGCGAAAGCGATCCGCTGACCAATGAAACGGTATTTGATCTGCGTGAAAAGCCAGAATCGCTGGCAATTCTTGGTGCCGGAGCCATAGGTTGCGAGCTTGCTCAGGTCTTTGCGCGTCTCGGTGTGCGGGTCGAATTATTTGAAATGGCTGAGCGGGTGCTGCCCAACGAGAGCCAGCTAGCGTCTGCTACTGTGGCTGCAGCATTAACCGCAGCCGGGGTGACCTTGCATCTGGGCGACCCAGTCCAGCGCGTGAATGGCTCCGGTAGCATTGTTACCAACAATGCATCGGTTACATGCGAACGTGTGCTGGTGGCCTTGGGGCGGCAGCCAAATACTGCAGGAATGAATCTGGAATCGGCAGGTGTGCGGGTGGATGAGCAGGGTTTTATCGTCAGTGACGCCAAACTACGCACGTCGAACAAGAAGATTTTTGCTGCCGGGGATTGTACGACGCGGTCGCAATTTACCCATCATGCCGATGCTCAGGCGCGAGCGCTGATTCAAAATGCGCTGTTTTTTCCTACCGCAAAAGTCGACGGACTCATTGTTCCACACTGCACCTATACCTACCCAGAAGTCGCCTCAGTAGGATTGAGTGAAGATCAGTTGCAGGCTGCCGGGACGCTCTATGAGGACTACGAAATATACTTCGATGAATTGGATCGGACTAAGGCCATGCCCTTTCCTGAAGATTTACCCAGAGCCGCGAAGGGGCATGCTCGTATATTCACCGCCAAGGGAAAGGATAGGATTCTCGGTGCGACCATTGTCGGAGCGGATGCGGGTGAATTGCTTGCGCCTATTTGCCTGCTGATGACGCAGGATCTCGGACTGTCTGCCGCACAGCGTACAATCTTCAGCTACCCGACGCGCAGCGAGTACCTGAAGCGTTTGGGTGATGCATACAATCGTGGTCGAATGACGCCCTTTGTGGCACGGTTGTTCCAACGTTGGATGGCGCTTATTCAACCTCGGGGTTGATTGCTTAGGAGAATTAAATGCGAGCGGTGGCGTTAATATTAGGCTTGTGGATAGGACTGGCTGGCTGTTCAGGTGGTTCTGAGCAACCCCTGAATACCCAGCCGTCCGGCAGTGTGTATCAGATGATGACCCACTATTTAGAGCCTGCAGCGGACAAAATTTGGGATTCTGCTGGATTCGTCATCACGGTAGATGGCGAGGTGGACCTGCAGCCTACGACCACTGAGGGCTGGTTTGCTGTAGAGCATGCGGCGACTGTGGTTGCAGAGGGTGGTAATTTGCTGATGCTCGACGGCTACGCGGCAGATGGGGCTGACTGGGCTGAATATGCGCAGGGCCTTAGGCGTGCAGCCTTAAAGGCGCGAACTGCGGCAGAGCAACAAGACGCGGATGCGTTATTTGCCGCTGGCGGCGAGATTTACAGTGTCTGCAGGGCCTGTCATAACCGCTATATGAATGAGATGGAAGAATGACTCGTATAACTGCGCTTGAACTCTCCGCAAGCGCGCTTGTACGCATAACCGCTGCTGCCCTAGTTAGTGCTCTGCTGGCACTGGTGTTGTTTGTGCTGCCTGCGGAATTCGATACGGATCCCACGGGCGTCGGCGAGCTGTTGGGCATCAAGGGGATGGCGGGATATTCCGTTGGCGCGCTATCTCTGCAACAAGAACCCCATGCGCAAGACGCCCGCGAGTTTGAACTGGGTCCGTTCGAGTCAGTAGAGTACAAATATGCGTTGGCTGCCGGGCAAAGCCTGGTCTTTGCGTGGCAGGCACGAACGCTCAACGATGCGCCGAGCGAAGTGGTCTATGACTTCCACAGTGAAGAAGCCGGTACCGATCCGGAAGATGCAGTAAGTTTCGATGTTGGCCGCAACAGTGAATCTCAGGGCAACTTTGTTGCACCATTCACTGGAATACATGGTTGGTATTGGGAAAACCGTGGCAGTGAGTTGGTCACTGTACGGTTGAGTAGCTCAGGCTTCTATAACGTTGCTAAAGTTTATAGTGCTGCTGGAGAGGTCGAAGTGACCTTTGATGCTGCAAAAACTGAGGGGGACTAGCCCCCTCATAGCATTGCTGCAGCTTGTTTATGCGGCACTCTCAATAAGTGTGCCCGTACCAAGACCGCCTCCGCAACACATAGCGATTAGGCCATAACGGCCACCACTGCGCTGCAGTTCATAAACGGCTTTGGTGATTAGAAAGCATCCGGTTGCACCGAGCGGGTGGCCGAGGGCGATAGCGCCACCGTTCGGATTAACCTTTGCCATGTCAGCGCCAACTTCCTTGGCCCAAGATAAAACTACGGAAGCGAATGCCTCGTTGACTTCGAATACATCAATATCGTCGATGCTCAAATCTGTTTGTTGCAACATTTTCTGGGTTGCTGGAATGGGACCCTCCAGCATTATGACCGGATCGCAGCCCACGAGTGCTGAGGCTCGAATTGTTGCCAGAGGTTTAAGGCCCAGTTCTTGTGCTTTGCGCGCACTCATCATCAACACAGCTGCAGCACCGTCAGCGATCTGTGATGACGTACCAGCAGTATGCAGGCCGTCTTCCCGGGCTACAGGTTTGAGTTCCGCCAAGGCTGCTAGGCTCGTGTCGCGGGGGACTTCGTCGCGGCTGACGCTGATAACTTGGTCGGTACGCTCGAAATTGTCGTCCATAACCGGAGCCTCAATCGGAATGATTTGGCTGTCAAAGTAGCCGGCCTCAATGGCGGCTTTAGCGCGTTCCTGAGACTGCAGCCCAAAGCCATCGGTATCTTCTCGCGTCAGTTGATATTTCTCCGCGAGACGCTCAGCACCCTCAAACTGACTGGTGAATTCGTGTTGTTCGAAATAGCTGCGAGATATGGGCTTGCCCATTTTTTTGTCGCGGCCTACAGCATCGCTGCCAATAGGTAGACGGGTCATGTTCTCGACACCACAGGCCATAACCACATCGGCATGACCAGAGGCGATCATACTGTGGGCTAGCGTTGTGGATTGTTGCGATGAGCCACACTGGGAATCGATGGTGATACACGGTGTCTCTATCGCGCCACCGTTGGCTAGCCAAGCGGTACGTGTCACGTTCATACCCTGAGCCGCCAATTTATTGATGCAGCCACCGACCACCTGATCAACTGTTGATGAGGCAATGTCATTACGTGCCAATAATCCCATCATGACTTGGCCTAATACGTCTGTGGGGTGTGCGCCGCCCAGACTGCCGTTTTTGCGGCCTACGGGCGACCGCGCTGCGTCAACAATGACCACGTCTTGCATATTCTCTCTCCCTTTTCCTTCCCTATGTTGAGTTATGACTCTGTCCAGTGCTGGATTCGTTGCTGCAAATCCGGGCGTTGGCGTTCATCAGGTTTAGCTGTAGCCGAGCCAATGTAAACGAATCCGGCGACACGTTCACCTGACTTTAGACCCAGTTTTGCATCGATGGTTTCGTCGTAGGCATACCACTCAGTCAGCCACTGTGCGGCAAAGCCCATCAGATTAGCGGCCACCAACAGATTCTGGCACGCCGCGCCGGCGGACATGAGTTGCTCCCATTCCGGAATCTTTGGGTGGGTTTGGACGCTGCTGATCACAGCCACAACCAGTGGCGCGCGACAAAAACGGCCACGCTCGGAGTCTATTGCCCCTGTTGGCGCATCTGGTTTTAGCTCACTAAATCGCTTTGCAAGGTGTTCGCCAAAAGCTAGGCGGGCGTCATCTTGAAAACAAATAAATCGCCAGGGTCCTAGTTTGCCATGGTCTGGTACCCGCGCTGCCGCAGCCAATAACTGTTCTACCTGCTGTTGAGTAGGGCCCGGGGCCTGCAGATCCATGGCCTTTACGGAGCGACGTTGGCTGAGTTGTTCCAGCGCTGCAAGATGCGAGTTCGGATACACGGTAAAAATCCCAAAAGCGGCAGTGTAGCGGGGTTGGTTGATATTGGCATCTGTTGCCGGTTGTGCCACTGCAGCGGGTCTGCTCAAATGCGCCTTTGATAGCAAAAAGTTAGGGAGCGGGTAATGGCGGCTGCAGGTAATTTTTCTGGTAAAAAGGCTTTGGTGTTCGGTGGCACATCCGGTATCGGTTTGGCGACGGTCAACCAGTTAAAGGCGCAAGGTGCAGAGGTGGTCGCAATTAGCCGGGATCCAAGTAAGGCAGGTGACATTGCAGGAGTAACCCTAGCAGCCTGTGATGTGCGCGATACCGATGCGCTGGCTGAACTGCTGGCACAACACGCGCCCTTCGATTTGCTTATCAGCGCGGCCACCGGTGGCAGCCGTGCCGCAGGTCCGTTTCTGCAGATGGATTTAGCCGCCTATCAAGCCTCTTTCGACAAACTCTGGGGCTATACGAACATTGTGCGATTGGGGGCAGAGCACCTCACCGAAAAGGGAGCCATTGTTCTAGTGAGCGGCGCGCCGGCGCGGCGGGCGAAACCAGGGCAAGCCGCGTTAGCCTCAGTTGGCGGTGCGGTTGAGCAATTTGCTCGGGCGGTCGCGCCAGAATTGGCGCCACGCCGTATCAATGTCGTGTCACCCGGGGTTATCGACACGCCCATGTTCGGCCCAGATGCCGAGGCGCGAGCAAAAATGCTCGGTGCCGCTACTGCGAATAACTTAATTCCTCGGGCGGGCACACCCGACGAGGTAGCCGAGGCAGTAATCTTTGTTGCGGGCAATGAATTTGTAACGGGTACCACCGTGGAGGTCGATGGAGGCTGGATTCTCAGCTAAGCCTTAGTCTGCAAAGTCAGAGTGTTGAGGTATTGGTCGGTACACCAAGGAAAAGGCGACCGGTGGTCTCTAATGTGCTTGGCGCCACCATGATGTGCTGAGTGGCAACATGGACATCGCGAAAGTGTCGCTGCAGATCGGATGATTGATAAACCGAAACTCCGCCTGCCAAGTTGTATACGCAGTCTACAACCTTAGCGCTGGACATCACTGCATGGGTGGTTGCGAGTCGTAAATTACGGCGCTGATCAATCTCGATAGCATTGCCGGCCAGCGTATGCTCCCAGGCTGTGCTCAGGCTTTCGTAATAGAACGCGCGCGCGCTGCGCAATGTTGCCTCGGCCTCGGCAATTTGCATTTGTGTATGGCTGCGCTCGGCAATGGATGTACTGCTGCCAGCGCGTTTTTTGCTCTGAGCTAACTCGATAAAATTGTCTATGGCGGCGCGGGCGATACCCATGCTCACCGCTGCGATGCCAAGTGCCAGCAAAGTGAAATTCGGAAACTGAAATAACGGTGTATCGGGGCTCTTTTTGACCTCCAGACCAACCACGTGGGCGCTGGGAACCTGGCAATCGGTGATGCGAAAATCTGTACTGCCGGTACCCTGCAAGCCTGTGGAATGCCAAGTGTCGAGAAACTCCACTGACTCTTTTGGCACTAAACACATATGGGGTCTAGGCTTTTTAGCTACTGACTCCTGAGGGTCTTCTAGCATGCTGCCCGCAAGCACCCAATCTGCATTCTGAGTGCCGGAGCCCCACTGCCATTGGCCATTTAGTACGTAGTCCGTGCCGTTTTTTATCGCCTTGCCGTTGGGAGCGAAAACACCGGCAAACATGGTTTCAGGTGTGCTGAACATCGCCTGGGCGGTCGAGGTTTCGATGCGCGCTAGAGCTGAGCCGCTAGTCGCCGCGATAAAGGCCACCCATCCACAAGCTGCATCGCCTCTGGCCAGTGTTTCAAATACCTCACTGCTGACAATGGGCGAGGTCTCGGATCCACCTAAGGTTTGTGGAATAAACATGCGGTAAATACCGGCTTGTGCCATGGCTGAGGAAACGTCGGCGGGTAAGCGCCGCGCACGTTCGAATTCAGTGCTGCGTTGAGAAAAAGCGTTGGCGAGGTGCTGTGCACTGGCTAGTAAAGAATCACTCATAAAACCACCCCAAGAATATCAATGTGCTAAATAGTAGCCGCTTAACTGGTATCCGATCAGCAGAAAACCCGCAAACATAATAGCTATGTTGGCAAGAATTGCTTGTTGTGTGAAACGACCATTGCGCCGCCACACCACTAGGCCCAGCAGCATAAAAAGTAAGGCGATAAGTTGGCCGACTTCAACACCGATATTGAATGCCAGCAGGTTGCCTATAAGTCCGTTCGGGTCGAGTGCGAGTTCTTGCAGCTTAGTTGCGAGGCCAAAGCCATGGATCAATCCGAAAACAAATACCATGGGTTCCGGCCTAATGGTTAAGCCTAGGCGGCTGCAGCCGCCTAGGTTGTCGAAGGCCTTATAGACAACGGAAAACCCGATAACGGCGTCTACTAGGTAAGCATTTGCCGTGATATTTAACCAAACGCCAGCAATTAAGGTGAGGCTGTGGCCGATAGCGAAAAGAGAGACGTATATGCCAACGTCGCGCAGTCGCGAAACAAAAAATATGACCCCACCAAGAAACAGTAGGTGATCGTAGCCGGTCACCATATGTTTGGCGCCCAAATAGAAATATGGCCAGAACTGCAGGCCCTGTTTGCTCTGCAGAAAGTTAGCATCGCCTTCGGCCACACCATGAGCGAACGCAAAAGAGGAAACTAACAGGCCTAGGGTTGACCAAAGCAGGATCTGCATGGGTCGTAGGATCTGCAAGCTAGGTGGCATCCGCAGGTAAACGTTGATTGAACTCCACCAAGTTGCCACTGGGGTCGTGAACGAAAACTTGTCGACATACGCCGGGAATTTCGCCGACGCTGCTGGGCTCGATATCGTGCGCCGCGAGTCGCTGCAAGAGTTCATCTGCGTCGTTGATCAGAAATGCATAATGCTGCTCTGGTAGCGGTGCGCCGCTAGACTTGCCGAGCAAATGCACCTCCTGCTGACCTGTTCGCAGCCATGCCCCGGCAAAACCCAGATCAGGGCGCGGTAGTTTTTCCAAGCCGAGCACGTCGCAGTAGAAGCGCTCTGAATCCGCAACGTCATTAACGTTGATGGATACATGATGAATGCCAAGGGTCTGCATGGTCGTAAACACCGTGCATCTCAGGTGGCGTCGGCCACCTGAGATGCTTCGCGCTTAGCCTTGCAAGCTTGCAAAGGTCTTACCCTCTGCTACCAGACGCTCCAGCAGTGGTGCGGGTTCCCAATTAGGGCCACCATAAGCTTCACCGAAGCGTTTGATATCGGCCAGGATGTTGTCTAGGCCTTGCTGATCTGCCCAGAACATTGGGCCACCCGTAACTTCCGGAAAACCGTAGCCGTTGATGTACACAATATCGATATCACACGGTCGAATGGCGATACCGTCTTCCAAGATACGCGCGCCTTCGTTGATCAGCGGATATAGACAACGCTTAAGAACTTCATCGTCGTCAATTTCGGTGCGGCTAATGCCCAGTTCGGCAGAAGTTTCTTCGACAATGGAGACCACTTCTGGATCAGGCTGCCCGGCGCGGCTGCCTTCCGGGTAGATGTAAAACCCGCGATTCGTTTTCTGCCCAAATCGATCCATTTCGCAGAGCTTGTCCGCGACGCGGGCGGTTATCGGCACATCCTCGGGCTTCATGCCGCCGAGTTTGCGGGCGCGCCAGCCGAGATCAAGGCCGACGAGGTCGTTCATCTGAAACGGCCCCATGGGCATGCCGAATTGCAACAAGGCATTATCCACCTGATAGGGCGTTGCGCCTTGTAAAATAATTTCGCCAGCCTGACGGGTGTAGCCGCCGAGCATGCGATTACCGATAAAGCCAGGGGCGTTACCGGACAATACGGCAATCTTGTTTAGGGTGCGGCCGAGCTTCATCGAAGTCGCAATGGTCTCTTTGCTCGTATCGGCACCGCGGACGATTTCCAGCAGTCGCATCACATTAGCTGGGCTAAAGAAGTGCAGACCAATGACTGATTCTGGGCGTTTGGTCGCCGCTGCCATTTTGTCGACGTCGAGCCCGGACGTATTGCTCGCCAGAATAGCGCCGGGTTTTGCCACGGCGTCCATTTTTTGAAAGGCTTCGACCTTCACGTCGATGTTTTCATAAATCGCTTCTACGATAACGTCGGCCTGGCCTAAATCTGCATAGTCGGTAGTGCCAGTAAGCAGTGCCATACGTTGATCGACTTGCTCGGCGGTCATGCGTCCGCGTTGCACCTGAATGTCGTAATTACGCTTGATCACGCCGATGCCGCGATCTAATGCTTCCTGATTCATCTCCAGCGATGTAACCGGGATGCCCACGTTCAAGAAACACATGGCGATACCACCGCCCATGGTGCCGCAGCCGATTACTGCTGCGCTTGCGATGTCTTGTGTGGCGGTGTCCTTCGGCACATCTGGGATTTTTGCCACTTCTCGTTCCGCAAAGAACATATGGATCAGCGATTCGCGTTGTGGGTGTTGCAAACACTTGGCGAAACTTTCTTGCTCGACCTTGATGCCGGCATCGAAGTCGCCCAAATTTACAGCGGCCTCAACACATTGCACGATCATTTCCGGTGCGAAACGTTTGCGCATCTTGCGTGCTGCGGTTTTACGTGCGTTATCAAAAATTTCTGCGTTGCCGCGATCTGCGGCGACGATATCTTCCTCATCGCGAATGCGCCGAATAGGACTGCCATTAGCTATAAGTTGCTGGGCGTAGGCGATGGCGCTGTCCACAACATCACCCTCAGCTACCTCATCGACAATACCAAGAGCCTTCGCCTTGGGGCCAGGAATAGGGTCGCCGGTGATCATGAAATCCAAGGCTTTGGCGGCGCCAATTAAGCGCGGTAAGCGTTGAGTGCCACCTGCGCCGGGCAGCAGACCAAGTTTAACTTCAGGTAATCCAACCGGTGCGCTGGGTGCAATTACGCGGTAGTGGCAACATAGCGCGACTTCGAGTCCGCCACCAAAGGCTGTGCCGTTAATCGCAGCGACGATCGGTTTACTGCTGGCATCCATAGTATTCAGGCAGTCGTGCAAGCTCGGACCTTCAGCTTTGCCGCCAAATTCAGAAATGTCGGCGCCGGCGATGAATGCGCGGCCTGCGCCGGTAAGTACGATAGCCTTGACACTATCGTCAGCTAGGGCAGCGTTAATGCCATCGTTCAATCCCTGACGCACACCCGAGGACAGTGGGTTTACGGGCGGGTTGTCTATGGTCATAAGCGCGATGTTGTCTCGCGTTTCGTAATGCACGGTGCCTTTCATGTGGCGTTCCCCCTGATAAAATTGACCTGCATTCTGCCGTAAAGGTTCATCGAAACCTAGTGCCATGCGGTACTCAGGTTGTAGGCAGGTGCATAAAATTTAAGTACGGTGCGGCCTCGGCAGCTATGCCGGCGTATCGTTTAGCTTTTGGCTTTGGACTCTATCTTGATTGTTGACTTTCATATGCACAGCCAGTGTTCGGATGGGCAGCTTGTGCCCCAGGAACTTGTCGATCTGGCAGTTACGCGCGGCTGCGCGCAGATCGCCATTACTGACCATGACACAGTAGCGGCTTATGCTGAGTTGGATCTCCAAAGCCAGCCTATTCGCTTGGTGACTGGATGCGAGTTTTCTACTCAATGGCAGGGTCGGGAAATACACATAGTTGGTTTGAACTTGGATTTGCAGGCCGCCGATTTATTGGACGGATTGGCTTCGCAGCAGCAAGCGCGTAGTCAGCGTGCCGAACGCATAGCGGTACAATTAGCGCGGCATGGATTTGTGGATGCCTATGCGGGTGCCCTGAAGTTTGCTCAAGGGACTAGCGTTGGTCGCCCGCATTTTGCGCGTTACCTCGTCGAGTTGGGCGCTGTTGCGAATTTTCAGCAAGCGTTCAAACGCTATTTAGCGGCGGGCAAACCGGCCTATGTGCGTGCCGAATGGGCAACTTTGGAGCAGGTGTGCAGTTGGATTGGTGCCGCCGGAGGAGTGGCTGTGCTAGCCCATCCGCTCAAATACAAAATGACGCTAACGAAATTGCGCGCATTGTTGACGGTATTCAAAGCTGCTGGTGGCAGCGCTATAGAAGTAGTCAGTGGAGCGCAGCAGCCGGAACAGACCCGCAGACTGGCCGGGTTAGCGCGCCAGTTTGGATTGCAGGCTTCAATCGGATCGGACTTTCATCAGCCTGGTCAGCCCTGGGCTGCTTTGGGGCAAGTGGCTCCATTGCCAGTTGATTGCGATCCTGTGTGGTCAGGTTGGTGAGCGGCCCTCGTTGGGACATCGTTATTGTCGGTGGAGGCGCCAGTGGTTTGCTCTGTGCGATATACGCCGGTCGTAAGGGGCGGCGGGTTTTGGTTTTAGAGCAAGGCCCGAAATGCGGTTTGAAAATACTCGTCTCAGGTGGTGGCCGCTGTAATTTCACCAACATTTGGACGGATCCCAAAACGCATTTTCTTTCCGCCAATGAGCATTTTTGTATTTCTGCCTTAAGTCGGTATACGCCTTGGGACTTCATTGCGCTGGTGGAGGACAACAATATCGCTTACCACGAAAAGAAGTTAGGGCAGCAGTTTTGCACTCATAGCGCTAAGGATCTTTTGCGCATGTTGCTGCAGCAAGCTGCGGCTGCAGGCGTAGAGATTAAGACGCGCACTCAGGTGGGCAGCATCGAAGCAGCAGCAACGGGTGGATTTGCTGTTGCCTCCGGCGAGCAATATTTTCACGCAGATAAGGTGGTGTTGGCGTCTGGCGGTTTGTCGATGCCGAAGATATCCAGTGATTTGGCGTTTCGCACCGCACGGCAATTTGGTTTAGACGTGGTTGAAACTGTGCCAGCCTTAGTCCCGTTTACGTGGAACAACTCAGACCGGCAACGCTTTGCGCAACTTAGTGGGGTATCTTTACCAGCCGTTGTGAGTTGTGGCGATAGCAGTTTCGCAGAAGATATTCTCTTTACGCATCGAGGCTTAAGCGGCCCTGGAATCCTGCAGATCTCTTCCTATTGGAAACCGGGGGATGCCATCGCAATTAATTTGCTGCCCGAGCTAAATGCCTTTGATTGGTTTGCAGCTGCGCAAGAATCCGCGCCAAAAATTTTGCTCAGCAGTCTTATGCAGCGACGCTTGCCAAAACGGCTGGTGCAGCAGTTAAACGGCGCGTGGTTTGAGGACTGTCGGATCGGTGAGGTTGCGCATCGTGATCTGCGGGAATTGGCGAACAAGCTGCATCAATGGGAGGTCAAGCCAGGAGGCACAGAAGGCTACCGCACTGCTGAGGTGACCCTTGGCGGTGTCGCCACGGAAGCCGTATCGTCCAAAACCTTCGAGGTTAAGCAGACACCAGGGTTATACATTATCGGTGAGGCGTTGGACGTGACCGGTTGGCTCGGTGGATTTAACTTCCAGTGGGCTTGGTCATCCGCCTACTGCTGTGCTGAGCACCTCTGAGCAAAGTTTTCCGCACTGATCTCAGTAATCGAATTTGCTATCTAACTTGGACATTTTTTTGCGTCGCGTCTTGGAGCTGAACCGCGCACGCTGCCGGTTCCAGATCTGCTGATGGCGGGTTAAGCTACAGCTGCTTGAAAAACGCTACGTACGTTTGGGGCGTCAATAGGCGTTGGTCAAAGATAGCTGACCGCAGCGAGTACAGTGCGCGAGGCTACAAGTGAAAAGCTCTAGGCCAAAAGCAAAAAGCCGAAAGCAAAAAGCAAAAAGCAAAAAGCAAAACTAAAAAGGAACCATAGTGAGTAATCGAACCAACTTTTACATTAATGGCGAATGGGTCGCCCCATCTACCAGCGACACTATTGACGTCATCAACCCTGCAACTGAACAGTCCATTGGTCAGGTGGCCATGGGGGGTGCTGCAGATGTAGATAAAGCAGTTGCGGCGGCTAAGGCGGCATTCGCAACATTCTCCCAAACCACTCGCGAGGAACGCATTAGTATTCTGGAAGCGGTCATCGCTAAATACAGCGAGCGCATGGGTGATGTTGCTGCTGCGATCAGTGAAGAAATGGGTGCGCCGGTGAATTTGGCAAATAAGGCGCAAGCTCCTGCGGGACTAGGGCACCTAATGACCACACTAGGGGTATTGAAAGAATTCGAATTTGAAGAAGATCTGGGTACCTCGCGGATTATCCGCGAACCTGCTGGCGTCTGCGGTTTTATCACCCCTTGGAACTGGCCAATCAACCAAATCGCCTGCAAGGTGGCACCGGCGCTGGCGGCAGGCTGCACCATGGTGCTTAAGCCGTCAGAAATTGCGCCTTTCAACGCGATTTTGTTTGCTGAAATTCTCGATGAAGCTGGTGTGCCTGCCGGAGTCTTTAACCTTGTGAATGGTGATGGGCCTACTGTGGGTGCCGCATTATCCGCACACCCTGACGTTGACATGATGTCTTTCACTGGGTCGACCCGTGCAGGTGTCGAAGTCGCTAAGGCCGCAGCACCTACGGTGAAGCGAGTGGCGCAAGAATTGGGCGGCAAGTCTGCGAACATCATTCTGGATGATGCAGATTTCCAAAAAGCCATAGCCCGGGATGTATTTGGTTTGGTTACCAACTCAGGTCAGAGCTGTAACGCGCCTACGCGTATGTTGGTGCCCATGGCGCGTATGGACGAAGCCGCGGCGGTTGCCAAGGCGGCTGCAGAGCAGGTCAAAGTCGGTGATCCAAATGCCGAAGATACAACAATTGGTCCGGTAGTCTCTGAGGTCCAGTACAACAAGATTCAAGATCTGATCCAGAAAGGCATCGATGAGGGAGCGAAGTTGGAAACCGGCGGCACTGGTCGACCAGAGGGCTTGAACGCGGGCTATTACATTAAGCCCACGGTGTTCTCTCACGTCACCAATGATATGACCATTGCGCAAGAGGAAATCTTTGGTCCAGTGTTGGCCATGATCGGCTATCAAGACGACGAAGATGCTGTGCGTATCGCCAACGATACTGTGTATGGTCTGAGTGGATATATCTCCTCGGAAAACCCTGAGCGCGCGCGGGATATTGCGCGTCAGATTCGTACCGGTAATGTCCATTTGAATGGCGCACCCGGCGACCAGCAAGCCCCCTTTGGCGGCTATAAGCAGTCGGGTAATGGCCGTGAGTGGGGTCGTTTCGGCTTTGAGGAATTCCTCGAAACGAAGGCGATCTTGGGATATACGCCGCGCTCGTAAAAGCGCGGTACACAACACGTTTGTGGAAAGGAGGGCGTAAGGCCCTCTTTTTTTGTGCGCAGAACTAGGGGGCAGGGTAATGTTGGAACAGCTAAGAGTGGTCGCCTTAGAACAGGCGGTAGCAGCGCCATTGTGCACGCGTCGCTTGGCTCAGGCCGGTGCCGAAATAATTAAGATCGAGCGTCCAGAAGGCGACTTCGCGCGCTTTTATGACTCGGCGGTAGTTGGTGAGAGCACCTATTTTGTCTGGCTCAACGCAGGTAAAAAATCTGTGGTTTTAGATCTACGCAGCGATCGCGACTTGGCTGCATTGAAAAAATTGATCCAGAGTGCGGATGTATTAGTGCAGAACCTCAAACCCGGAGCGCTGGTAAAGCTCGGGATCGACTTGGCAGAGGTTCACGAGCAGCGCCCGGATTTTATTTCGGTTTCCATTTCAGGCTTTAGTCCGGACGGGCCAGGGCACGAACGTAAAGCTTATGATCTGCTTATGCAGGCCGAGTCGGGTTTAGCGGACATCACCGGCAGTCCTCATGCGCCCGGTCGGGTGGGCGTCTCCATAGTTGATATTGCAACAGGTATGTTTGCCTACGAGGCGGTTTTAGGGGCATTAATCCAACGGGGTAAAACTGGCGCAGGTGCAGCTATTGCGGTGTCGTTGTTCGATGCCGTGGCTGAAATGCTCGCGGTGCCCTATCTTCTCCAGCGTTATGGCGGCGGTGCCCCACAACGTGTCGGATTAGCCCATCCCGGTATCTGCCCCTACGGTGTCTTTGTCAGTGCGGATGAACAACGTTTTGTCTTGTCGATACAAAACGAGCGTGAATGGCAGCAGCTCTGTCGGGTGGGTTTAGATAGCGGGGAAATGCTTGAGGATCCCCGCTGCCAAGGCAATGAAACTCGAGTGGCCAATCGTGAATTTGTAGACGGTGCTCTGCAGCAGACCTTTGCTGAACTGACTTATGCCGTGATCAGCCAGCGTTTAGCAGCTGCTGATGTGGCATTTGCGCCCCTCAACCCAGTGTCGGCATTGCTCAGTCATGGCGACTTCCATACCGAGTCAGTGCGGGTGCAAGACCAAGCCATTGAACTGCCCCGTGTACCTGGGTTGCCAGTTTCCGAGGGTTTTACGCCTCGGGTACCAGAATTGGGTGCGGATACCGAAGCGGTCATGCAGTCTTTAGCCGCAGATGTCTAGTTTGAATGAACGGTAGGTTTTGCCGCAGAATCGACCACTAGTAGATCACTAACCGGGGCGGATATGGCTTACGACAACGATAATATTTTTGCCAAGATTTTGCGTGGCGAAGCGCCTGCTTTCAAAGTCTTTGAAGACGATTACTCCCTAGCATTTATGGATGTCATGCCCCAAGTCGAGGGCCATACCTTAGTCATTCCTAAAGACCCCACAGAGAATATTCACAATGCCGATCCAGTCATCCTGGGTCATACCATGGCGACGGTGCAGCGGGTTGCAGCTGCAGTGAAGACTGCATTTGATGCGCCTGGGATCATGTTGGCGCAACTTAATGGCGAGGCCGCCGGTCAGACTGTTTTTCATCTGCATTTTCATATTCTGCCGCGTCGTGAGGGCTTAGAAATGCTGTTGCACGCGCGACAGATGGCCGATTTTGATTTGCTGGAGCGCCATGCTCAACTGATCCGCGATCAACTCTAGGGCCCCTATCGTGGCTGAATCGAACAAAAGCCAGTCGTTGTCGGAGGATTTACAAGCGCTGCTTGCTGACGATAAGCGGGAATGGGTAGAGGCCATCGATGCCATCTATAGCGAGTTCGGTGAAGCTGGGGTGCGAGAAATTCTGCGCAATGTACAGGATCATGTGCTTGGTCGTAATGTGGCGCTGGATGAAGCAACATTAAATACACCCTATATCAATACCATTGCGCCGGAAGATCAGCCGATCTACCCGGGGGACGTAGAAATTGAAGAGCGCATTGAAAAAATACTGCGTTGGAATGCCATCGCGATGGTTCTGCAGGCGCAAGATAAAGGGATTGGTGTGGGTGGGCACATCGCAACCTATGCATCCTGCGCGACTATGTTGGAAGTCGGTTTTAACCATTTCTTCCGTGGTGCTGGGCCTAATAATGATCGCGGCGCTGCGGATATGTTGCTGCCCCAGCCGCATGCTGCACCGGGGGTTTATGCGCGGGCTTTTCTTGAAGGCCGTCTATCTTTGCAACAATTACAGAATTATCGCCAAGAATTAGGTGCTGGTGGCGGGCTGTCTTCCTACCCGCATCCGCGCAGCATGCCGAGTTTTTGGGAGGTGCCGAATGCATCTATGGGTTTATCAACCCCCTCCGCGATTTATCAAGCCCGGTTCGCTAAATATCTAGAGAATCGCGGTCTTAAGCAGGCGGCCAGCGGTAAGGTCTGGTGCTTCATTGGTGATGGTGAATCTGATGAGCCGGAAGTGCTGGGCAGCATCAGCCTGGCAGCGCGAGAAAAGTTGGATAATCTGATTTTAGTGGTGAACTGTAATCTGCAGCGCCTTGATGGACCGGTGCGCGGTAATGGCAAGATCATCCAAGAACTCGAGCGCGTCTTTCGCGGCGCAGATTGGAATGTCATTAAAGTAATTTGGGGCAGTGGTTGGGATGGTCTGTTAGCACGAGATCATGACGGCGTATTGCGTCAGCGTATGGACGAATGTCTGGACGGCGATTACCAGATGTATTCGGTATTACCCGGCGATGTGCAGCGCGAACATTGGGTGGAAGGTAACCCGGCGCTAGAACAGATGATGAATTCTTTGACTGACGAAGAAGTGCGTGCAATCAAACGTGGTGGTCAGGATCAAAAGAAACTGTACGCGGCATTCGCTAAGGCACATGCGCACGAGGGTCGTCCGAGTGTCATCTTGATTAAGACAGTCAAAGGCGATGGCATGGGCGCGCAGGGTAAGAATACAGCCCATCAATATAAGAATATGTCGGTCGAAGAACGGGTGAAAGTTGCTCAGGAACTGAATATTCCTTTAAGCGAAGCAGCCGCTAAAGCTGCAGAGTTTTACCGACCAGCGGAAGATTCAGCAGAATTAGTGTATCTGCGCGATCAGCGAACGCGCCTAGGTGGACATATTCCTAATCGCCAAGTTCATTGCCCGGTGCTGCAAGTTCCGCCGTTGGAGGAATTTGCGGAATTTCTTGGAGACTATGCAGGCCGTGAGATGTCCACCACCATGGTTATGGTGCGTTTGTTGTCGGCCTTGTTAAAGCAACCAGAGCTTGGTCGCTATGTTGTGCCAATTGTACCGGACGAAGCACGCACTTTTGGTATGGACGGTTTGTTTAAGGTTGCTGGAATATATTCGCCCGAGGGTCAGAAATATCGTCCCGTAGATGCCGACAGTTTATTGCCTTACCGCGAAGCGGCAGATGGGCAGATCCTTCAAGAAGGTATCTGCGAAGTTGGAGCAATGGCTTCATTTATGGCGGCGGGCAGTGCTTATGCGGTCCACGGCTTACCCATGATTCCGTTTTATATTTTTTATTCTATGTTTGGTTTCCAGCGGGTCGGCGACATGATCTGGAGTTGCGGCGACATGATGTGTAAGGGCTTCTTGCTCGGTGGCACGGCCGGTCGCACAACATTGAACGGTGAAGGTCTCCAGCATCAGGACGGTCATTCGCATATATTGGCAAGCACTGTACCCAATCTGCGCAGTTACGATCCCGCCTTCGGCTTTGAAGTTGCGGCATTAGTTCGTGAGGGCATGCATCAGATGTATGAATTGCAACAAGATGTCTTTTATTACCTAACGCTTTATAACGAAAACTACCCGATGCAAAGCCTGACGCAAATTGCGGAGCAGAGTCAGACCGATGAAGCGACGGTGCTGCAAGGCGTCATTGCCGGCGGCTATTGTTGCTACCGAGGTCTCGAGGCAGCCGAGTGCAGCGTGCACATTCTTGCAAGCGGCAGCATTATGCAACAGGCATTGTTAGCGAAAGACATCTTGGAAGGTTCAGAAATCGGTGTATGCATCTGGAGCATGACGAGTTTTATCGAGCTGCAGCGCGATGCGCTAGCATGCCAGCAGTACAATCGTGAAAACCCACAGGCACAGGCAAAAGTGTCTCGACTAGAGCAGATGTTCCAGGGTGAAAGCGGTGTATTTATCGCGGTAACTGACTATATGGCCGCCCTTGCCCAAGGCATTGCTGCCTGGATGCCTGCAGGATTTGAGGTGCTCGGTACAGATGGGTATGGCTTGTCTGAGTCGCGGTCTCGCTTGCGTGAACATTTCTCGGTAGACGCTGTGGCCGTTGCTGAGGCGTCG
>CEOC01035830.1_pt1 | contig 25400 bp, 21 predicted proteins | sample 356191 | NCBI WGS metagenome assembly CEOC01 (sample SAMEA2619952, study PRJEB7988) | marine metagenome | biome: marine biome (ENVO:00000447); feature: deep chlorophyll maximum layer (ENVO:xxxxxxxx); material: "saline water (ENVO:00002010), including plankton (ENVO:xxxxxxxx)" | depth 17 m
ATTTCACCACTATCAACTGGATACAATCCTACTAATAATTTCATTAAGGTTGTTTTACCAGAACCAGACCTACCAACAAGTCCGTATTTTTTGTCTGCTTCTAATTTGAATGACACGTCTTGAAGCAAATACTCTTCACTCTCTTTACTATACTTAAAATACACATTCTTAAAATGAATAGACCCTTTATGGATACAGTCTGTTTTTGTTTTCGTAGACTTCATATCTAATAATGACTGTAAATGGTCTCGTGATGCATCTACAATTCCTAATTTGTAAAAAATATTATGAACTAACCCTACATTCACATTTATCATATAACTTACAAACTGTCCTATAACCAGTATATACACTATCGCTTCTGCGACGCTAATTGACTTATTTGTCAACAATTTGTAAATGTAGTATAATGAAATACCATAACCTATAACAATCACTATTTCTGATGCTGATACTACTTTATTCTGGAAAGACATAATCCGTTTCATTTTATCGTGCGACTCTTTCTCAAGTAATTCATTCTTCTTGATTTGCATTTCTACTTCATTATTCAAATACACGTTCATCAAATTATCTAAACTGTCTTGAATATTCTCACTCACAATGCTATTAAAATAGTCCTCTCTATCTTTTACCTTTTCAATGAGTGTCTTACTGCTATAATATTGTATTGCAGCACATAATAGCAATGTAATTCCAATCGTAATACCTAAACTCTTCTGTTTTATAAGTAAATATAATACTATTACTATACAAACAGTTGATTCTGGGAACAAGCGATTAATGATATATTGAAATAAATCTTTCAAATTTCGGGTCAATTCAAGCATGCGTGATAAGTACTCACCCGTTTTCATATCACGAAAATCACTTGAATAAGCCTCAACTGTTTTTTCATATATAGCATTTCGTGTATATTTCATATATTCAGGAACCAGAAACGACTCTACCTGGTGCTTTAAATAACTTGAACCGATGATAACTATCCATACAAGTATCAATAAAACAATCATACCAGACAGATTCTGCTTTTGAATATTCCCCAATATGTCACCAAAGTTCTCTACCTTTGCACTTGTCTTAAACCGTTCAAACATCATACCATATACATTTGGTAATAACAACCCTTCTATTGGAAAAAAAACTAGGATAATCAAAATATATGCTAAAAATGTGTATTTATTCTGTTGTATGAAATCACCTATAAAAAAATCTAACATTTGTATAACTTATAATAACGTCATATAATTATAAGTTAAAAAATTAATATCTCCAGAACTCATATTCTTTGTAATGCCAACAATACACTTCTAAATTTATATCTACTACTCCCTGCTGTACGGTAACTGGGTCATCCGATTTTTTAAATATGTATAAGTTATAAATGTAGTAAACACAATCATCCATCATTTGGATACCTATTTCCATACTATCATCATCTATTCGCTGCTGTTGTCTCTCAACACTATTGAATTTATTTGGTATAAAGTGTCTCATATATCCTTGTTGCATCAATACAGGTTTTTGTTGAAATAAACGAATTAAATGATTATAACGTTGAATGGATAAAGGTAATGTAACACCAAAATGTATTCGTGTTTCTATATTATCTATATATTGAATAATATACCGTATAACTTCATAAGGTAATATAATTTTCATCTATATTATCTTACTAATTTGACATATTCAAATAAAATTATTGTAGCTGGTTGTCTATTTTACCCAATTCAACCATTGGCAAGTCTATCATAATCGGGTGTGCCTCCCAAAAATAACGACAGTAAGCCCATACAAATGAAAATTGTTCCGGATAATATTTACCATAATTTTTCAATAACCATTCTTGTTTTTCTTTTGGTAATAAATATAAATTGTCTTTTGGCAAAACATATGCGAGTTGTGTGTAAGGTGAAAAGATATGGGGTGTTTCCTGTTTTGTAAAGTAATCCATCTGAAAGTGTGGTATATATTTTACCAAGTCAGCAAATAGGGGTGGATAATGGTAATTATACTTCCACTTCCAATCTATACAATCATCTGTATAATAAACATATACCCATTCTAGTGCTTCAATATAATTATTACATATTTCTTTCACGTTCTTTGATGTTCTTTCTTTTCCAAACAAGCTTTTATAATACCTTTCTTCCCATCCTTTTTCATTAGGACAAATATACTTTTCTTCTCTACGGTATAAAATAGGTGTGTTTTGAAACGCCTTTTCTCTTTCTTCTGTTGTTGTTTCACCAAATTTATAGTTATCAAACTTATTACGCACATAATGTTCTTGTTTCAAGAAGTCGTGTTCTTTTTCGTGTAATTGTTTCATATATTTATTTACATAACCCCAATCTATCTTCTTGGTTATCGGGTGAATAAAATATGCGTCTTCTTTGTTTCCAAGTGTAATCTTATATATGTCCAACAAAGTATCTATTCCGTGTGTCCGGATGTTCATACTAGGAAAATGCGGCAAGAAATCATTCCCTAGAAGGAAACATAAAAAAACATAATCTTGAATGCGATGAACGCTATTAAATTTACAATCCATATGGTCTAATATTCCATATTGTAATGCGTTAATATCTACAAAGTATGGCTCATCATCTTTCACATCCACTGGTATGGAGTTACGCAAGAACTCGGGTGCTTCTCTGAAAATATATGTATTCTTACAATAAGATAAATGGAATATAGAAAGCATAATCAAATCAGAATCCAATCCATATACAGCTATCTGGTCTGTTTCTTGTATTGTTCTTCGTAAGTGTAGAAATAACTTCTGTTCTCCTTCACCTGGTTCATCGGAACAAGATACAATAACCTCTTTACAGTTATATCTATTTTCACTATAACGAAAATGAAAATTTAATTGTTCACTTAACTTATGCATGAATTCTGTTCCAGGTGTAATTGACGAAGTGTTCCATTTATTCTTGGATTCCTTCTCCATAAATTCATTATTCATATTTGTAATAAAAGATGACTTATAACGTCTCATTTTTTGCTGATACATCTTTGCAAATGGTGCTACACCATCAAATGCTATATATATACAAGAAGTTGGTTTTAACAACCCTATGTAATATTCTATTTTTTGTATAACTCTTTCTATAACAAGCGTTTCTATATTCTCTGGATTCACTGTTTCTAACTCATAATATGAATCATATACAATTGAATTACAATCCATATACAAGTGTGTAAAAGAATCACTTGTTTCTTGGCTATTCAACAAAAAAGATTGTAAACTCCGTATAATATTTGCATAGTTCTTAATAATATACGAAAAGTATGCAGGAATACCCATTAGCACTACTATATACTATAATCTTTTCTGTTTATATCCTTTTACAAAGTATGTCCGTACAATTTTATCTCACGTAACCTTTCACGTGCTTGTTTAACATAAACTCGTGCTTGATACTTGAGAACAATTCCCTGTGCCTTTCTCAATTCCGCTGTTTCCGGTCGTGGTAATCCATTGAATAACGACCCTTCAAGATAAACTTCATTAAATACTGCAAGTTCGTATCCGTATGGGCCATCCAATCCATCTATATTATATACACCTCCATTACGTAACCATCTTATACTTTTATCTACTCTTTGCCATTCCCACAACTCAAGTTTAATTCGCAACATCATAAATTCTTTTTCTTTTTTTGCCTGTTGGATACTAACCAACTGGTCTCTAGTAAATCCATTCTCATCATAAAGATAATCTTGAATGATATTTTTCATATCGCATGGTAAATCTAATTTGCTAACAATTACATTCATTTTGAATAGTTACAATATGTAATTCGAAAAAATGTTATTCAATTTTATAATATAGTAGTATATTAGTGAAAAAAATATTTAATATTATGAGTGATAATCTTATTACTTTTTTAAAAAATAAAATTATTTATTTACAAGAAATTATACAAAAAACGTTTTATTCCATACAGACTAACCATTTAAATGGTATTTTTAGTAGTAACGATACAAGTGTTTCTACATCTATACTTTTTAAACTTTATAAGAATATCAATGAAATAAGTTCAAATATAGACCAAGGTGTTATTGATAAAAATGAAATTATTAATGATACCCAACGTATTATAGATAAATTATCAGTTGTTATTTGCGGATTCGGAACAAAATCTATATCCGACTTATTATTCATTGTTTTTGGTTCTGAATGGAAAAATAAAAGTTATAGTGATGAGGTATTCAACGATAAATTCAAGTTAATACATAATCACGTGACACCGATTGGTTATAAAATAATACACTGGAAGAAAAAAACAAATACGATGAATCCAAAAGAGTATTGCACGGATAAAATTACAGATACTACTACACAAATGGAAGATAACAATGATTTAGAATGCTACGATATGGAAATTGATACTGAAAACTTATTATCAAGAATTCATGGTGTAAGGGTATTGTTCCAAAACACTCAAACAAAAAAAACGCTTGTGATATATGGTATTGTGGATTACTTGTCCGTTGACATTTTTACAAATAAGTATATTTCAAATAGGTTAACTAGTATTAATGAATGTCATGTTAATCGTGAAAATGATGAACATAATATATTAAAAGAATTCGTTAATAACTTCGTACTGAAGGATATTCTTATATACGGTAATAATGATATATTAAAAAAAATATTTTCAATAATCACAGATATACATTCTATTAAGCAAAGTAAATTGGATGTATCTATGAAGAGGTTTATTGATATGGATGTTTATACACGGAGACAGTTTCTACTTCATTTACTATGCTATGAAAATGATAACGAAGTTCAATATATTTGTTCCTTATTATATGAACTACTACAACTTGAAGATAATCCAACAAACATGAAATACTATATGCTACCTTATCATGTTCAAAATAAAATGAAAAATCTAATTAGTAACTCTACGAAAAAAACAAACGATTTGGTAAAACAATACGATATTAGCCAAGTAACTTTAGAGCAACAAATATATTTAATGAAAGCAACACCACAAATAAAAGAAAAAGCTTTGTTAAAGCTGAAAGAGATAAAAGGAAAGCCTGATGATATGACATTAAAAACAAAGCAATTCCTTGAAGGGCTTCTCAAAATTCCTTTTGGGATTTATAGAGAAGAACCCATATTAAAACAGATGAAAATTATTAACAACTCATTCAAATTACTTATTCATAGCTTTCAGCTGCTGTTTCCTGATTACACTATTACTAGCAAGAATAACTACACGTCTATGGAGATTAACAAAGAGATTAAAACAATTACAAATAATGTTATAAATGATATTAATACCACAATTGAGAGTGAATTACAAAAATTAAAAACAAAAGATATTAACAAGATTATTCAGTATGCTCAAAAACTATGCAAGGATTCTAATGTAACATTTACGTTCTCAAACAAAACAAAGTCAGTCAATATTCAACAACTCACACACTATATTAAAAACACAAGAAACAATTCTCATAAGATTTTACTTTACGAAAAGGCTCGCGGAGACCATTTCAAACTTGATTCATGTTTGCAGCAATTCAATACTATTAACAATGACCTTGATTCATTAACGACTAACATGAACTCTATTAAACAGGTGATGAATAAATCAATTCACGGTCATACGTATGCCAAGAACCAAATTATGAAAATCATTGGTCAATGGATTAACGGTGAAATGTCTGGGTACTGTTTCGGTTTTGAAGGGTCTCCAGGTATTGGTAAAACTTCTCTAGCAAAAAAAGGAATATCAAAGTGTTTACAAAATGAAAACAACGAACCTAGACCATTCACTTTCATATCCGTTGGTGGTTCTTGTAATGGGTCTACGCTAGAAGGTCACAGTTATACATATCAAAATTCTACTTGGGGACGTATTGTTGATTTATTAATGGAATCCAACTGTATGAACCCTATTATCTATGTTGATGAATTAGATAAAATAAGTAAAACAGAACAAGGTAAAGAAATTATTGGGATTTTTACACATTTGATTGATACTACACAGAATGAAGGATTCCAAGATAAATATTTCAGTGGTATTGATATTGATATGTCAAAGGCATTATTTATTTTTTCTTATAATGACCCAGAGCAAATTGATAGAATTTTATTGGATAGAATTCACAGAATCCACTTTGAAAACCTCACTTTGGATGAAAAAGTTGTTATCGTCAATGATTACATATTGCCAGAAATAAATACCAAGATGGGATTTGAGAACATTGTACAATTAAATAACTGTGAAATTACATATATTATTGATAGTTACACACTTGAACCTGGAGTGCGAAAGTTAAAGGAGATTCTATTTGATTTATATGGAGAGATTAACCTTGAAATGTTAGAGAATAAAAATCATAACACCATACCAATCGTACTTACTGAAACTATGATTGACGAATATTTGAAAAAGTATAATAAAATCAACCATAAAATTGTTCACAATGATAATGAAATTGGAGTTATCAATGGACTATGGGCAAATACTCTAGGACAGGGTGGCATTATTCCTATTCAATGTATGCTTTGTCCTTCTAATTCGTTATTTGATTTACAACTTACAGGTCTCCAAGGTAATGTTATGAAAGAGAGTATGAATGTTGCAAAGACACTTGCTTGGAACTTAACACCTGATGAAAAGAAAAGTGAAGTTGTCAAGAGAGTAAAAGAGACCAATACACAAGGTTTACATATCCACTGTCCGGAGGGAGCTATTTCAAAAGATGGTCCATCAGCAGGGGCAGCCATCACATTATCTATATTTAGCCTATTTAACAATAAACAAATCAAAAACGATGTTGCGATTACCGGAGAAATCAATTTGCAAGGACAAATTACTAAAATCGGTGGTCTCGATTGTAAAATTGCTGGTGGTATTAAAGCGGGTGTAAAAACCTTTTTATTTCCACAAAGTAACAAAGCCGATTTTATAAAATGGAAAAAATCATTACAAAACGAAGATATAATTCATAATATCAATTTCAAAGAAGTTTCCAATATTCATGAAACTTTCACATATGTTTTTTCAGAACACTAATTTTCTAATTATAATATAAACCATGGAATTTAATATTGTCGCATATACATATCTATTTCTACGTTTAGCACCATTTATATTAATATGTTTCTTCACATTGTCTTCTATATTCAATCAAGATTTCAAAGGTTTGATTTATTTACTCGGTATTCTATTCAGTGTTGTATTGTCTATAGGTGTTAATCCATTCGTTCAATCCCTATTTGGGACATTTGGGTTACAAAAATCAGAACCTCAAAACGTTTGTTCATCCATAACAATTGGTAAAATGGATGCTCTATCAGGTATCCCTCTCGGACAAGTTGTTATTGTATTTACAATGACGTATCTAATCTACTCTATGATGGAATATAATATTGTCCCTCAAAATTGGCCTACTATTGTATTTTTCGTACTATTGAGTGTTTTCAATATATACTGGAATATTAACTATAATTGTCATCACTGGATTGAATTAACCGCTGCGTGTGTAGTAGGTCTCTTCGGTTTCATATGGGGAGAAATAATTAATAATGGTTTTAAATCAAAAAGACTATTATATTTTACTGGAATAGAGCAAAGTAACCATTGTAGCCGCCCTACAAAACAAACTTTTAAATGTAAAGTATACAAAAACGGTTCTTTAATTTCAGGATAAACATATAAAACATAACAATAAGCGTTATAATATTGTTATGTATCAAAATGAACCAAATTAGTATTTAGCCATCCACGAATATTACGAAGTATCATATCCCTACTCATTTCTGTTGCTATCATTTGAACGTTTCTTGATTTTTCTCTATAAGTCATAATAAATGAATTTACTACATTTATCGTAACAGCTGACTCATATTTCTTATTCAAATTATTTAATGGAAATTCGGCATACCCTTTTCGTTTATTTACCTCATTATGGAATTGAAACAACATTAATTTCAAATCCTCCTTTGATTTTATAGAGCTATCGTGAATCTTTTTCATATAATTTGTTGCATGTTCAGCACACACAGGACACGGTAATGTATTACAAATGGAACGAATTATATCCATCATGTCCTTTTTTAATTGGTCAAATTTATCAGCTTTTACTTTCTCTGCTAAAGTATGAAAAAAAAACCATACAGGCGGACCCCACTTCATTTTTGGTTTATCATCAATTACAACTTCTTCTTTATTCTTAATAACTATATTTCTCTTCCTTCTAGGCTGCACCATGGAAATAAAATTATTTGGTTGATTTGTTCGATTCATATTACTTGTTCTACCCCTATGCTTCATAAAATTCATCGTATACTATAAAATGCTAATATAAATATTTCAAAAAATACATAAACCATAATATATATACTTAATATAATGGATAAAAAGCAATTACTTATCAAAAAAGTTCGCGATTGGGTAAAATTAGATAATGAGATAAGAGCATTACAAAAAGAACAAACTAGCAGGAAAAAAGAGAAAAAAGAACTATCCACTGGTCTTATGGAAATTATGAAGGATAATGAAATTGATTGTTTTGACCTTAAAGATGGACAAATATGTTACAATAAAAAAAATGTCAAAAAACCACTCACAAAAAAAAGCCTTTTGGGTATATTATCTAAATATTATGATGGAAACGTAACAAAGGCTGTTGAAATGAATGATTTTATTCTTGATAATCGGGAAGTAAGCGTTCAAGAATCTATTACTCGCAAAATAAACAAGGATGATTAATTAATATAAATTTAATTGGTATGTTCCATCTGAATTTACCAAGTATCTACCTACTATTTCTGGATTTTCTTTATTTTTTTGTATGTCCTCTGTGTTATATACATTTCCTTGCTTGTCCAAGTATTGGACTATACCATTTATTTCTTGCACAAACACTTCATGCTTTGTATACAATTGTTCTGTAGAGTCTTCATCTATCACTCCGTGAGGTGTCCCTTTATCATGTGTTCCACAATAAATGTTATTATCTTTACGCTGCCTTGTACATTGACAACCATTTGCTATTTTAGCATTACATCTATTCGTGTTTGGAATACAATTCTTAATACGCTGCCGTTTATTTACATCCTCTTTATCAAATTGAAGCCGTTTATACTCATAAATAAACTCCATCAACTCTTGTGTCTTTTCATTTTCTGAAAATCCTAAACTGGATAATTTGACACGAATGTTATCCTTAAATTCGGTTAAATAACACTCGGTTTTCTTATTCAATCTCTTCTCCATTTCCTCTGTTTTGTTCTACAATGAATGATTACTACTATTTCAATTTTTGTCATTCCAATCATCTGGTCTATGCTTTGTTCCTCCATCATATGGAACTGCCAGCCCATTATCTAACATCCACGTATTTACACATGTACCATTGAAATACACATTTGCAAGCAATCTACCATATTTTTCTGTTTTTACATCTTCCAAACTTACTACTTTATTATATATCATTTCGTGTAACATATCACGAGACTTTCGTGCTAACTCTTTTTCAGCATTGGTTTTACCCTTTATCTCTGGGGAGTCAATACCATTTAATCGCACTGAAAATCTATACATTGTATTATCTGTATTTGGATATCTTGCCGCTATTGTTATTGTGTCACCATCATACACTTTTATTACTTTGCCATACTTTATATTTGGTACAAATGGAACTGTATTATTATAGCTAATATCTCCTACCAAGTAATCTGACAAGGCAAGCATGCTTACAGAACGTGCTACTTCATATTGTGCTTTTCTAGAATTTTTCCAACAACAAAGCATTATTGCTATACAATAAAGTAAATTCATCTCTTTATATTCTTACAAGATATTCATTACCAATAAAAAATATACATTTATATTTTTTATAACTCTACTACAGTGTGTGCCTATGTAAATAATTTTTCTATTTCAGTATAAAATTGTATTGCTTGATTACAAACCTTATGTATATACTCACCTACCATTTGTTTATCAACCTTATCTTTGAAAGCAATGCGAATTCGGCTTGAATCATCGTGTGGATGAAACTTTTTAAATCCACAAAACAATACATCTTGGTCCTTTATAAAATAATTATCATAAATGAAATACTCTAATACCTTACCTATAGTATAATCCTCATCTACCAATATTACATCATAACAATTATCCATTGTTGTTTCACTCAATACAATTGATAACGTATCTGAATTTATTGATTCTAGCAACAACTTAAACTTATCTTTCAAAATTTCACAACTCTTCAATACGATTTCTTTGTTATCATAAATACCTATTGTTTGAATAACAAAATCAAAACTATCCTCCTTGTAGTATTTTTGTGCGTCCAATAAATAAAAGTTTCTTTTTTGAAATTCTATTTCATCTTGTGTAAGCTCTTCACTTTGTAATTTCTTTTCCATATCTTTCCAAGCAGCATTTACCTTGTCCATATCTGGTGTATTCCCATAAGAACACTTTGATACTACATTATACATACTATCTTCTTTAGCCTTATGAACTGAAAATTCTGCCGCTAACTTTAATTCTTCACCCGGGATTGTATCACTAATCTTCGGACGCAATCTAGTAAAATCAATAAACATATTCGTCTTATCATTTGGAGGAAATATTTTCTGTGTTTCTTCTTTTGTTAAATAATTGTCATTTTGCTTGTTTTTTATTTTAAAATCCTCTGTTGTTACATACATCATATTATCTGTATCATTTTTCTTTTCTACTTCAAGAACATAGTTCCCTGGCAACGTTTCCATATTTTTGCTATGAATTGGAATACAACTCAATCGTTGTTTTAAAATTTCATTATGCAGGCGACACGTATTCTTTTCAATAACACATTGATTTTCTTTATACGTCTGTGTATAAATACCTACAACTGGAATATCAGATAATATTGTTCTTCGTATTGCGTTCGCCAAACTTACATTCAGCCCACTCAATGTAAAAGCCAATGTGTTGTTTTCTTGCTCTGAAATATTTGTTAATGAGACACTCATCTATACTATAATGCAATGTATTTTTTAAGTCTCCTTCAATCAATTTTTACTATTGAATTATAATGAATGCCGTCTACCTATATAACGAATATATCGTTGAATAAAATTATTTCTTTCAGAAGGAGTTAATAACCCCCACATAAACCTAATTTTGCTATTATAATTTCCATCGTCTTTTACTAAATAACTTGAATAATATCTTATTATGTATTTTGTTGACTTATACCATAACATGAAATACCTTCGCAATATAGATTCATATTGTGTATTCATCATCTGTATAGATAAAGACCTACGCGTTACAAAATTCACCATATCGTTAAACAAAATCACTTCATTAAACTCTGTATTATAGACTTCTGATAACAACTCCAAATCGGATACATAGCTTCTTATATCCACCAATAATTTCTTTGGTTGAACCTGATATAAATGAGGGTAAATATGGTTTACTAACAGCTCATCAGGCAACCGATTATTTAAATACGTTATAACACTCTCATCCATTCGTAATATTTACCCAGATAATATTTGCTGTAGTTCCGGACTTGTCAAAGGAATGATACCAATTGTATCCGCAGAAAGTATATCGTTCATAAAACTATTACGTTCCTGTATATTCATTAATCCAAATAACAACGAAAAAAAACGCCTATAATCCAAGTGTTTTGGTCGGATTATATTTTTTAAAATAAAATGCAAAACATCTCTTTGTTCAAGTTGTCTTAACATTACATGACGGCTCATTATTTCAACAAACTTCTCTGAAATACATACATGTGATGATATGTTACTTATTTCTCTTAAATAAGTTATTAAATTACGAAACAACATTATGTGATGTCCTGAATATCTGTAAAGTTCTTTTAATTTCATTTTATTCTCAACATAGTTCTTTATATCTTGTGACAATTCAAACGTAATGGGTGAATACGTATATGGTAAAATATGATTTGTTATTATTTCTTCTGGAAGTGTCAATAATAATCGTCGCGATAACATCTGTATAGAATTACTTACCAAAATAATAATTTTATACAATAACCTTATTTGATAAAAACAACGTTGTTAATAGGACAAAAAACAATATAATTGGGAATAAAGCAATTAACCACGATAGCCAACTTGCCCCTCCTCTACACAATATATTTAACAACCACGTCCAAAACGCAATGTATACTAATTGAAATATAAATAGACCCAATGTACTTGGGATAATACACTGTTCGCCTAAACAATATATTTCTTTGTCTTGACCAACAGTAAATGTGATATAAAGTAATGCCAATAAAGATGTTACCATATAAAACTCCGCAGGAGGACATAATTTCGTTAATCCAATCATTTGTATGTATATACAGCTTATATATTTAAAATAAAAATTGAAGTGTTTTTTATTCAATATATACCCCATACTATTAAACAATGAATGAATGCACTGAAACTAAACTTTCCAATTTTGGAAAAAAACACTTTACTTTTATCAACCAGTTCTTTGGAGACGTACAAATTAGAAATATTATTACAGAAATATTTCCCAATAAGAAGTATCGTCTTGAAGTTGAAGCTGCTGACGAGACCTTTGAATACTCCAAACACCACTATTTGTATGAAATTAAATATGACAAAAATGGTAATGAATTAGTAGGAAAAGGCAAAAAAGTATGTAGTGTTGCTGGTAAATATCAGAACATTTTCGTTGACAAAAATGACACTCTATGCCAAAGCTATACTTTATTACGATATCTAGGTTATAAATTCAACTTGAAAATGACAAGAAAGGATATTCAACTACGTATGTGTGAAATGTATAAAAAAATAATTGAAAATGAACAATTTATTCAAATTATGAAGAAAGAAATATTACCCTTATCCGAAAACAAAAATAGATGGATTGATTATACAAAAAAAAATGAACCATTCATTACCATGAAACAGCTCCGTGAAAATGATAATAAATACGATTATTTATTCCGAAATATCAACGATGTTCTTTCCAAATGGGAATCATATGGATATTCTTATTTCATTGGAGACGGAACACTACTATGTAAATAACTACCCTACACCACCAAACCATAAAAAATATGTATCCCATATTTTTTATCACTGTTCTTTACAAATACACATAATTACTCAATATCTACGTGAGTGAGCATATGTCTTCTACAACATACATTTCTCAACCCTAATTCATCTAACACCTCACCCTCGGTTGTTTTTTCTGTATTATTTTTTGTTAAATATACTACATTATCAAGAGACACCCCTTTTTGTAATTTTCGTTTTCTCACCTCCATACCATAAAATCGGTATTTGTCTGCCAAAACCATTCCGCAAGTAAAACACTTAATTGGTATAATCATGTTATTATAATATTTAGATATTATTATTTCTATAATCAATTTTTATATCACTTTATTATAAATGGCAATTACTAATATTAACAGCACATTTATTTACACATTTATTATTATTGGGTTAACTCTTGGGATTTTCATTTTAATCGCATCCTTTAATACAATATATAAATTTATAAGTAAACAAGCCAGTGTCTTCAAATCAAATGAACCATCCACTAGTTCGTTGGATAGTATTTTCACATCTTCTACAACAACTATGAATGACTGGTTCACTGATACTACGAATAAATGGGATAATAGTGACTACTATATTAATTCAATTAAATGGGACACTGATAATCCCCCCTATACTGTTGCTATTATTTTTTACCGTTTAATGAATAGTATTATATTTATTTTGAATACCATTATTAATATTTTCATATTAGTAGCTACTCTTATAACATTTGCTGTCTCTAGTCCTTTACATAAAGTGTTACCGTATATTATTGCCATACTAATCATTTGTCTTCTTTTCTATCCTATGTATGGAATGAAGATTGACTGCAAAGGAAAAACCGCATCTGGAGGCTGTATTGAGCAGTTCACAACAGATAACACTACATTTGCTGATTCTGAAAATGAAATACTAGAACAAGATGAAGAAGATACGCCTTTAATAACTGCTATCAAGAATGGAGATATTAAAATCACTGATGATGATACTGATGGTCTCCTAACCGAAGACAATGCTGGCGAAATAAATAGCAATGGCTCCACTCCTCTTATGTGGGCTTCTAGAAATGGTTATCTTGAAATTGTTAATAAAATTATTGAACTTGACGGTGGTGATACTATTAACAGCCAAAACAATTACGGTAAAACAGCACTCATATGGGCTACGAAATATGGACATTTTGAAATCGTACAAACATTAATTAATAACGATGCTAATGTTACATTGAATGATAGTGACGGAAAAACTGCTCGTGATTATGCCCAGACACAAGATGTGGTTTTAGCAATTGATATTGCTAATGAAAATATTAAAAACAGTAGTCGTTTGGAAAAACCAGATGACTATACTGACCCCGCATGGGTTAATGTACAGCTACAGAAGATTAAGCAAGAAGTTCGTTTCAATATCTTAAGAGAGAACCCAGAACTACTTGGTGATGAAGATGCATTAACAGAGGAAGTTGAACGTGTTATGCTTGAATCTCAAGCATTAGAAGATACTATATTACAAAAGGCACAGAACATCCAAGAAAGAAACGAACTCACCAAGGAAATAAAAAAAAATCTTGTTGCCCTTGGAAAAGAGACCACATTAGCTGATATGCAACGAACTGACATACAAGACCTTGCCGCAGCATATAGCAGTGGTGAATATACACAAGATACTAACACCCGTGGAGCACTTGACCGTTACGATATTCAATATCACGACACCGAAGAAACTATTAAAAGAGAATACGCAGCACAAATGTTAGATGAAAGCAACATTCCTTACGTGAAAGACGGTGAAGAAAACGAACTTAACAGACTGTTCGTTCAAAACCAACCTCATTATTCTAGTAGTACATCAAATCCTGTATTATTATTAGAACGCATACACCCAAAAAATAGAAAGTATGAAAACGGAATCTATGTTCCCGATTATGAAAATACTATTTTATTAAGTGCTTTGAGACCTAAATTAAAACAATAAAAATGTTACGATATAAATAATTAGAATAACACATATTATTATTCTAATTCAAAACTACTTTTCCACTCAATGTTTTTTTCTTTCTCTTTTTGGCATGAATATTTTCATTACGATGAATCTCATCGTGGCATTTCTCACAAATGTTCATCAAGTTACCCTTGTGATTCTTATGAACGGTTCCCACATACCCTTTTTCATTTGCATCTTTTTGATGTTCAATGTGGTGAACTTCAGTGCCTAACTCATTTTTACACATTTCACAAACACCTAATATTTTATTAGCATTATAACGAGATGTCCCCTTTGCTAACGTCCCAGCAAACTCTTTGAAATATTTATCTCGTATATCGTAGGCTCTAGTTAAAAAGTCTTGGTCCAGATGTAATGACTTACATACTTCTAGTCCATATGTATTTGTGCCAGAACCTTCTTTTATTTTCCTATCATACACTAACTCATCCAGTTCACGATTATAAATTACCTCCATGTGTTTTATTCCCAAGTGTTTCATTGATTTTATTTCGTCATAATTGACAATCTCGTGAAAATGAGTTGCAAATATAAAACTACTTTGTTTATTATACATCTTTTCTAATCCAGATACAAATATACTCAATGCTGACTGTAATTCTGTTCCAGAGCATAACTCATCCCCCAATATTAAACTATTTTTATTGGCTTCCTTCAAAATTACTCGCAACTCTGACATTTCTACCGCAAAAGTTGATAAACCACGAAACAAATTATCATTTCCTATGATACGAGAATAAACACCTGTATACGGTTTAAACACTAATTTACTACAGGGGACATACATACCACATTGAGCCATAATAACACAGATTCCTAATGCACGTATAAAACTAGTCTTTCCTACAGCATTCGTTCCATATAATAAATTACCACTCTCATAGTCATCTTCTTCATTACTTTCTAGTGCTTTATTCAAAAATATGTTATTTGGAACATAGGTCTCATCTTGCTGTAGATGTTCTATTAGTACGTGGCGCAAATCATAAGCGTGAACAAATGATTGTGAATGGTCTTCTAATATTGGCATACTATAATTATATTCATGTGCTACATACGCTTTTGACTGTATTAAATCTAACCTTGTTATGAATGAGGCTATTTTATCCAAATTATCTACATGTCCGGTTTCTATTTCTTTCATGATGTTTTCATACACACGAATAGACTCTTTCTGTACATTACCTTCGTATTCTAATATACTGTGAATTACATTGATTATATAAGGGGATTCTATTTTCTTATTTTTTCCATTACCAGTAACAAACTTAATATCGCTGAACAATACTGGTTTTCTAGCTGTTTTATTATCCTTCTCATATGATTGTAATGCTTCTTTCAACTTTGTTGCACGTGGAGCTGTTATTTCCAAATATTTTCCAGACTTATCTGTTTTATGCACTTTAATATAGCCACTAACATTGGACTTACCTTCATATTCCTCAATACGCATCTCCAAATAATCTCTCACTTCTATAAATTTATGTTCATAGTCATTATAAGTATTCAATGTGTTATCATATAGTTCATCATTATTCATTCTTATAATAGGTGTATCTATACAACATTTAATATTACTAACAAAAGCACAATTTTCTATATTCAATACCGAATCCAGATAATCCTTTTCTTGTACAAATACACTAACTATTTCATCCAAAAGGGATTCAGTTGTATTTGTTTGTTCCTGGTCCCATATATATTCTAATAAAACTGTATCTTGTTTCAGAATATCTATACACAACAACACTTCTTGTATATTTATATACAGCTTATACATCATCACAGGGGTCAGTTTGCGCAGAAATATTTGTCCCAGTATACGTTGGATATCTGTTACCTTACCCAAATGCTTTCTTATTTTCATACGTTCATCATATGAATAGTTATCTAACATATGTTGTATAATACTATATTCCCGCTGTAACCATAATGTATTTGTAGTAGGATTAGTTATTTGTAACTTAAACGCTCGTTTACCCATCGCAGTACAACAATGATTTAATAAACTACTCACAGATGACTTTTTACCGTATGACTTTGACTGTAAATTATTATCATCTATAATATTCAACTGCGATAATGTATGGTTTGCCAAAACCACTCGGTCACAAGATATATTAAAATCAGGTAATTGGATATGTTTTACCAAGTTAGGATTATGCTCTGTTATAAAATTCAGTAAATAACAATAACTTTGTGTTGCTAACATATTTGTACGGAACTCATCACAACTATCATATGTATTAACATTGAAATACTGTTGTATCACCTCTCTCTGATATACTTGTTTCTCACACTTTATTATTTTTCTATTTCCTTTTGGAGCGAGGATATGAACTAGTCGTGAATGAACGTTATTCATATCAATTATATTTCTTATGGTCTCCTCACCTTCTGAAGAAATAATAATTGTCTCGCTTGGATTATTAACACTTATAAAGCGTTGTAGTTCATCAAAGTAAGAAGGTAATAGTTTTCTGCTTTCTATATTATAGGAATGTTGTATCATAATACTGTATCCGCTTATCATATCCACACTAGATGCTCCATATTGTAAACTGTAACGCGATTTATTGCTTGCATTAACCAATTTAGTATTTAACTCTAGCCATATACATATAATATTATTTGACAACACCTGCGACTCCTCTTGAGGTATAAATGTTCCCGGTGAATAAATATTCTCTAACACTCTCTTCTTTTTGTCACTCCCTTCAATGTCTACTTGCTTGAACACAACAACTGTATACCCTGATTCCATTATTAACGGGATATGTTTATCAATAGAGTATTCTGGAACACCTGCCATTACTAATTGGCAGTCATTATATAGAGACTTCTTTTCACTTATTGAAAATCCACAATAATCACATACCTCATCTATACTACTACCATTTATTTGGTCATCTTCTCTATACCCATACATCTCAAAGAATCCACCAACTTGCATTAACACAATTGTTTTTTCTCCATATTCCTTAACATAATGTTCTGTTTCATTGAAATATATATCGTATATACTGTTAATGGTCTCGTATTTTGACATTAATATAATAATAAAAAATACTTTATATTGTTTTTACGTTAGGGTTTGCTGTTTATAATTACTATATGATACTGTAAAATATTTATGTAACTGTAAAAATTGAATATAGATTTATTCTAGGTGTAATACAACTAACAAATCAAGATGGAAATTACCGAATTTGAAGATTATGGACAATTTGTAGATTTAACACTTCAACATCCTAATGACCTTATAAATTTAGATAATCGTGACAGCATTTATACCCCAACATCACATAATAAATACTGCACGGCTAGCATACAAAATACTTCCTATGATATGTATCAAAACCCTCATCATAATAGTATTTGCGAAAGCATATCTAGTAATGATACAGTTAAACCACATTTGACAACATTATGGATATGCTGTAAACTATTATCACGAACAGAAATTATTGAAAATTGTATTATTCCAGCTTGTATCACAGTTGGAACTGTATATTGTGTATATTATTTATATTGCTAATCGTCCTTTGTATGAATGAAATTGTGTAGTAATGTATCAACATTGTTATTTTTTATTTCACCACACATAAGTAAAGCAGATTCATACATTTCACGCAATACATCACTTGGTGTATCGCTTCCTACCTTTATAAACCCTTGTTTTATTAAATACTTTCTCACATCACGTATTGGCACTTTCTTAAGTTGTTGTTTCTGGTTTACTACATTATTACGAATTGTTTTATTTGATATCAATACGCCTATTTTAGAGTAATATTTTGACCTTCCAAGTTTATGTGTTCGCACAATTCGCTTCTTTTGTTTTTTACCTTTTAACTTTATCGGCACTGCTTCACTATATTCTGGCAACTTAAAGTGCTCTGTTTCTACCAATGGCATTTTCTGTGGTTGACCACTATCAACTCTTGGAATACTACTTGAAAATGTCTCCCTTTTAAAATCATTGTTATCTTTCGCATCCCACTTTAGTGGCGGTTTATTAGACTGTGTTTTATTTAACCATGAACGGTATGTTGGTAACTCTCCGTTCTTTAAACAACCATACTCTGGCTTATCAATGTTCACAGTTGGATTTACTTGCGTTAAATTAGGTAATGGGTCTTGAATAGGTTTACTTGGTTGTAACAAAGTTGGATTATTTATTATACTTTGTTGCACATTATTTTTGACTGTATGATTATGAGAAGGTGTTACGTTTGAACTTATAGAAGCTGACTTATTCACCAAATTATCCAAATAAGAAGTTGCTTTATTGAATGAAGTATGAAAATCACTTGTAGGCGTATTTTGCTTTGTTACTGGAGTCGCAGTAACAGTCCCTTTTTTACTTTGTGTCATTTCATCCAAATTTCTTTGTTGTTCACTTCTTATCATACGCAATAAGGCTTTCTTGCGTAACGTTTCATTACGTTTTGGCATTTTAGGTGGCTTCATTTTTATACGACCTTCATTACTAGATGATTTCTTTTTTCTTGTAGTATTATTATTATTTGATAAATTAAAGTCGGCTGGATTTACAGTTAATATACGTTTCTCTTCTACCATTTTTTATTTATACGTTGTTGTATAGATAAAGATAAATTTTATTTCCGTTTTTTACATATACATCATTTGTAATCCAAATGGTTTTATTTGTTTTACCTCTTTATTTTTCAAAAATATACTGTATCCTGCGTCCAAATCATCCATTGTGATTTTTTTCTTGTATTGCTCTTCTTTCCCATATATACGTTTTCCGTGCGAAATTTTCACATATGTAAATAATGATTCCATATCACGTCCAAAGAATACAAATGTATCTTTTTTTCGCTCAAACCAAGATAATTTTTCCAGTTCATTTTCGTTATCATACCAAAACCATTCTTGTTGCTCCATTAGCTTTTCAAAAATACTCTTCAATTCTTTATAATCATAAGAATCTATTGTAAATCGCCATATAAATCGTGAATCCATTCCCTTATTCACACGAAAAAATGTTTCATCTAATTCCTTCTTATATCCAGCGATAATTACCATTAATTTTTCTTTGTGGTCACTTAATGCTTCACATAATGTATCAATACATTCCTTTGAATAACTATCACTTGAATTCTTATCTGCATCTGCCAATGAATATGCTTCATCTATGAATAATACTCCTCCTAAACAGTCCTTAATAACATTATTAGTTTTTATAGCTGTTTGACCTAAATAACCTGCTATCAAATCACTACGAGTCACTTTCTTGAATATTGATTTTTCTAATATCCCTAATTTTGAATACATATTGCCTATAATTTTCGCAACTTCTGTTTTACCTGTACCCGGAGGACCATAAATCACTGTATGTTTAAAATCACTTCCTGTTGAACTTATATGTAACCTTTGAATGAAATAAAGTAACTGATGAATAATAGTCGTCTTTAACTCTGTCATTCCTATCATTTTTTGTAAACTATATAACTCATTTTTTATGTTATGTAACCCCTTCAAATCTATATTATATTCACAATCATTGCTATACTCATTTTCCTCAATTATTTTTAATAAATCTTCTATATTTGAAACATTTGTTTCAATTACGACCTTTTTCTTCTCTGTTGGTGTATTCAATTCTACTTCATGGTTCTCCATCCAAGTATCATAATTCAAGGATACATCTGTATGTATTTTTAATGTTCGTTTTCGTGGACTTGATAGTCTTGGAGACAACCGCGGCGTTATAATTGATGCTGGAACTTCTGGTATAGAGGGTAATCTTTGAGGAGGCTGTTTAATCGTTGAAATTGGATAATTATCAATGGTATACACCTTATTGTAATAATAATTGTCTTGTATTAGTGACTTTATAATTTCTAGTTTATCAATAGTAAGATTGAAACTACTATCATAATTATCCAAGTAGGAAATAAATTTTTTATTGAATGACGTCATTTACTATTGAACTTTATGTATATAAATCTATCTATTTATTATCTTTTTCATAATAGTACAAAAATTGAATTAGAACTGAAAACAATACAGACAAAAAACCTCTTACAATAACAATGGATTTGCATTTCCGTTCAGCTGACCTGTTCTCTACTCCCCCCTTCAATTCTGCTGAATTATCATCATTTGATGATATACACGACAACATCACAAAGGAGATTAAAGAATCCTTCAATATAGATGCTAATGTGGATGATAATATTGAGTTATTAGACAATTTAGGTGACTATACAGAAGAACCATTTAGTATTATTGAATCCTATTTTCAAGGAAAACATCTTGAATGCTCTGTGCGTCACCAAATTGAATCCTATAACCACTTTGTGAACTACCAAATCCAAAGAACCATACAAATGTTTAATCCTGTAAGTATCCACTCTGAAAATGACTATGTTCCTGAAAAAGATAAATATTTTCTTGAAGTTGAAATCTCTTTTCATAACTTTAAACTCTACCCTCCACAAATACATGAAAATAATGGTGCTACAAAAACTATGTTCCCACAGGAAGCAAAGCTTCGTAATTTCTCGTATTCTTCCACAATGACTGTTGATATTCATATTAAATACATTATTCGCAATACAGAACAGATGGAAACTACTAAAACCATAGAAAAGGTGATTCCAAAGATAAATATCGGAAAAATGCCTATCATGTTAAAATCAGCTATTTGTATATTAAAACAAAACCAACATTTGAGCCCTCGTGAAACCGGTGAATGCTCTGTTGATTCTGGTGGATACTTCATTATTAAAGGGTCTGAAAAAACTGTTCTTGGGCAAGAACGTGCTGCTGAAAACAGAATTTACTGTTTTGACGGAAAAAACACTAGCAAATGGAGCTGGTATGCTGAATTTAAATCTGTTCCTGACTACAAGTGTATTTCTCCAAAACAGTTTGAAATAATGGTTTCCAGCAAAAATAATGGATTCGGATATGGATTATATGTAAATATTGCTCGTGTAAAACAACCTATTGAACTCTTTATATTATTTCGTGCTCTAGGCGTTACTACTGATAAAAAAATATGTGAATATATTTCTACCAATATCAAAGAAGGTAATGTTATTGTTGACTTCTTACGTGCTTCTATTGTTGACGCAAACAAGTGTATGACTCAAGAAGATGCTATTAAGTATATCAATAGTTACGTTGCATTCACTCCATTAAATGTAGATAGAGAAACAGGACAGCGAAAAAAAATGCAATTCACACAAGATGTTTTACAAAATGACGTATTCCCTCATTGTAAAACTACTAAACAAAAATTATATTTATTAGGTCATATGACTACCCGCATCATCAAGACTGCTCTTGAATTTGAACCACCTGACGACAGAGACTCTTATTTAAATAAACGTATTGAACTTACAGGCACTTTATTAAATAATTTATTTCGTAATTACTTTAATAAGCTTGTGAAAGAGATGCAAAAACAGATTGTTCGTGAAATAAACAATGGCTCTTGGAAATCCACAGAAGATTACGAAAATATTATTAACACAACAAACATTTATAAAATTATGAAATCTACCACTATTGAAAATGGTATTAATCGTGCCCTTTCAACTGGTGATTTCAGTATTAAACAATCTAACAGCAGTAAGGTTGGTGTCGCCCAAGTATTAAACCGACTTACTTATGCTTCTGGTTTAAGTCATTCCAGAAGAATCAATACTCCTCTTGAAAAGAGTGGAGAACTTGTTGAACCCCGCAAATTACATAACACTACTTGGGGATTCTTATGTCCCGCTGAAACTCCAGAAGGTCAATCTATTGGTGTTGTCAAGAATATTAGTTATATGGCTCATATTACTAACCCTACGAACAGTTCTGCATTGTATGACTATGTAGAAGAATATACTATCCCACTTGATGACCTTGAACCTTCTCAAGTTTACAAAAAAAGTAAAGTGTTTATTAATGGCTGCTGGGTCGGTATTACAAATGACCCATTACTATTATACGCTGACTTAAAACATAAAAAATCGTGTGGTATTATTAATATCTATACATCAATTGTATTTGATTGCCAGAAATTAGAAATACGTGTATGTGATGATGCCGGACGTCTTACCCGTCCTTTATTGAGAGTCAAAAACAAGAAGGTTATTATTACATCCGAAGTTATTAGTATGTTAAAACAGAAAAAACTTCATTGGAATGACTTGCTTACAAATTGTAAATTAGAAGAATCCGTCATTGAATATATTGACCCAGAGGAACAGAACTATACAATGATTGGAATGAAATGTAAAGGAGAATACATCCATAACAAAGAGAAAGGTAACTATTTATATACTCATTGCGAAATACATCCTAGCACTATATTTGGTATCCTTGCTTCTTGTATCCCATTTCCAGACCATAATCAAGCACCTAGAAACACATATCAATGTGCTATGGGTAAACAAGCTATGGGTGTTTATGCTACTAACTATGACCAGCGTATGGATAAAACGGCTTATGTGTTGAATTACCCAACTCGTCCACTTGTTGATACACGCGTTATGAACTTTCTACATCTTAATAAAGTCCCATCTGGAACACAAATACACGTTGCTATTATGACACACACTGGTTATAATCAAGAAGATAGTGTTCTAATAAATAAAGGTTCCATTGACCGTGGATTGTTTATGGCTACTATATACCACACTGAAAAAGACGAAGATAAAAATATTATTCGTGATGAAATCATACGTTGCAAGCCTGACCCTACCAAAACTAAAACGGTCAAATATGGAAATTATGATAAACTCAATTCACAAGGCTTCATTAACGAAAATGAATTAGTTGAAAACCGCGACATTATCATCTCAAAAGTTGTACCCATCAAAGAAAATAGAAATGACCCTACCAAAACCATCAAATATGAAGACCAAAGCAAAACATTCAGAACCAATGAAGAAACCTACATTGATAAGAACTATACTGGAAGAAATGGTGATGGTTATGACTTTGCCAAGGTTCGTGTTAGAACCACAAGAAAACCTAACTACGGTGACAAGTTTAGTTCACGTCACGGACAAAAAGGAACTGTTGGTAATATTATACCAGAGTGTGACATGCCATTTACAAAGGACGGAATGAAACCGGATATTATTATTAATCCTCACGCTATTCCTTCTCGTATGACCATCGGGCAACTTAAAGAAACACTCCTAGGAAAAGTTTTACTTGAACTTGGGCTCTTTGGTGATGGAACCAGTTTTGGTGATATTGACGTCGGGTTTATTTCCAAACAATTACAAAAAGTTGGATATGAAAGTTATGGAAATGAAATACTTTATGATGGACTTACTGGGGAACAAATGGAAACCAGCATATTCTTGGGTCCTGTATTCTACCAAAGACTGAAGCATATGGTTGCTGATAAACAGCACAGCCGTTCTATCGGTCCTATGGTAAATCTTACTCGCCAACCGGCTGAAGGTCGTGCCAAAGATGGGGGATTTAGAATTGGTGAAATGGAAAGAGATGTTATGATTGCACACGGTATGTCTCGCTTCTGTAAAGAACGTATGTTTGATGTTTCTGATAAATTCACCACATACGTATGTAAAAAATGTGGTATGATTGCTTGCTATAATGACAATACCAGCCTACATACAGAAGACAACGAATACAATATTCACCACTGTAAAACGTGTGATAATCGTGTTGATTTCGCAAAAGTTGATATTCCCTATGCTTACAAACTACTATCACAAGAATTACAAACCATCAATGTTGTTCCACGTATTATTACTGAATAATTGTAAATTACTTATTATGAATACAAAAAATGTACATATTTTTTTTATTATACACCTATTTTATATTATGAATAACCCCTATCAAGGTAATCACTTCTGGGAGGAAATGGAACCAGGATACTTGATACCAGGACATCTATATACTTTAGTTATTAAAGAATACCTGAATAGCAATGAAGTTATTCCTGACCCTATAATTAGAACCAATATGGTATTTATTCGTCACGATATGCACCCAAGTTATCCAGATATGCATGTATTAATATTCGGATATGAAAATGATAATAACTATACTATGGTAGTAAAAAACACATCAAACAACAAGTATTATAGGTTAAGAAGGGTAAGTGAGGATATACGACCTGGGACTTATGGTAGGCTTGCTTTGAGCAGAGGCGGAATCACTGACCCGAATATGATAGAACAATATTTTGGACAATATGGTGGTAAAAGAAAAAATAATAAAAAGAAGACTCATAGAAAAAAGAAAACCGCAGGAAAAAAAACAAAATCTCTTCGTAAAAGAAAATCATTAAAAAAGA
>CEOC01025854.1_pt1 | contig 24632 bp, 12 predicted proteins | sample 356191 | NCBI WGS metagenome assembly CEOC01 (sample SAMEA2619952, study PRJEB7988) | marine metagenome | biome: marine biome (ENVO:00000447); feature: deep chlorophyll maximum layer (ENVO:xxxxxxxx); material: "saline water (ENVO:00002010), including plankton (ENVO:xxxxxxxx)" | depth 17 m
AGATACCAGTAACGAAGATACCAATCAGCAATCAATCCATACTGAGGGAGACACCAATAGTCATCTTCATTATTTCTCAGTTGTTCAAGTATCTGTTCCTTTGTATATTTTTTTGGCATCCTTCCAGTCTTCCCTAAACACCACCAATTTTACTTGATTAAATCCCCACATAGCATCTGGATTTTCCCATTGATGTATGCATAATGTAAGATATGCGTGATCTATGAATGCAATGTAACCTGCTTCGCCATCTTTGGTTACAATATGATCACCCACTTTAAATGGGAATTGACTCATAGAGAATTCCCACGTTGAAATCGTACAATATCACGCATTGTGATATCAGCAGCATATTCATATGATTTTGATTCAACAAACGAATCTACTGGTAGTTGTGTATCAGGCAGTGTTGGAATTCCACTGTTTACCATTTTATGTGGATTTACCATCTCACGTGCGATTTCTACTACCTCATCACGAATTGCCATGAGTTCATAGAAACATTTCTGATTGTGAGCACAACCACGAAGTTCATGATCAGGTTTGTACAATGACTCAATAAAGAGACCTTTAGCACGTTCCCATTTATCATATGTTGATTCAAAATCATCAACAGTTCTTTGGTCTTTAGATGACATGTTATTCCTCTAGATCTGGTAGTCTGTTTTCAACCCAGTGGTCTGAGTTTTCAATATGTGCAGCATTTACATATCGCATGATATGATCATCAATTTGATGATAGATTGGATGCAAATTTAGATCCATGTTAATATCATGTGCAATATCTGCAATTTGAGATTCTGTCAAGCAGTGATCAGGATGTAATAGATCACAGCAAGGAATTCTCTGCTCAATCAATTCGTTGAGATTAATTCTAATCTCATAGTCTCTATAAACTGGCATTTTACAACTTCATGAGTTTTTTATATAATGGACCCACAACAACACCCTCACCATAGTGAGCATGTTCTTTGAGTAGATCCTTGTTTATGTAGTGAACTATAAGATCAGGATCATCAATCCATTGTGCATATGTCCAAGAGCAAGAGCGAACATATCTGTTGCCCTGCTCCTCACAAATACGAACAATTTGTTGATCTAATCTATCAGAGATAGAATCAAATCTAAACTCTACAACATACATTAGCATACCTTCAGCAAATAGTGAAGATATAATAGGTAAATTGACACCAGAATCTTTATTGAATCGTGCTCTAGTGTAGTCGTTGAAACAACCACCACCATTAGTACGTTTACCTGTAAAATTCTTAGGTTTAATCTCTTTTTCAACACCATTGATATCAATGGCATCTCTACCTAATTTTCCTGGAATAGTCTTGCACCCTGCAACAGCAGCAGTAATCTGTTCACGCAAAGTGGAACTGTTCGCATCATTCATATAATGCGAATACAGTTCCTCAAACATCTCACCTTGATCCTTTGTTGGTTTACCCAACGCACGATCAACAGCAAGTTTCAGTAATTTAGTTGAAAACACGATCTTTGATGTAACAGGGAACACGAGCAGGATCTAACCATTTAGTGTATTCAAAGTCTTCCATAGCATAATCCAGTTGAACTGAATTATCTAAGAGATACATGTCTTTATACCTCTTAGTCCACTCATCATACTTTTGAATACGATAGTCAGGCATACCGTTGAGTTCTATTGTACCACATTGTACGTAGCGATACGGGAAACGTTCGTGAATGGTAACTGTTTTCATGCTGCCAGTTGTTGTAGTGTCACTAACTTTGATACTATAGCAAAGAGTTCATTAAAGTCAACCCCTTCCCAATCATCCCATTCGCAGACGTAACCAGCATTATCAAGATCTGGTTTGTTACCTTTGAATGTAGGACAGTACATCAAATCATTGTTGTCATCCAACCAGAAAGACATACCAAAGAAGTCAGAGTGTACCATTACTCAACCTCCTCAAAATAGATACCATGCAATTCATTGAATGCATTGAGATTAAGATACTCATCAGTATGATACTTGATGATATCATCACAACCCTCTGCGATGAAAATGAATTCATCAGCAAAATACTCAACAGAGGGAGTACCAACACGTTCAGCAGCAGTGATGAGATCGTTAGTCTCTTCAGCATCACAACCGAGGACATCTTGGCAATAAAGAATGTCTTCTTGGAGTTCGTAAATCATGGTGATTTGTTGAATACCTTATTAGTATACACAAAAAAAGGGGTGCTGGAGCACCCCCTGTGACACTTTTTGAACTGTCCTAGAACAGTAACCCCCAGATCCATACAACACCTAGTGTATATGCGAGGAAATTACGCTCTTGACGAATATCATCACTCTTTTGAACGGCATCAAATAATTCTGCCTTTGTGTTCTTAAGAGATAGTTTCATGTAGTAATAGTGTAGACACGGTGCTATTATAACCAGTCTAAACACCAATGCAACTACCTATGTGACAGTTTAAGAATTGGATGGTACACTGTCCACATTTTTCCATTCAAAATCACCATCTGTGCCTATAATATGACAGACCCAATGGTGATACTCGTCTGGACAATCTTCTTTCTTAGGGAACCATGCAATGGCATTAGCAATTGCTTGATCAACATTCCTTACTGGAATCATATCCCAGTCACCAAGTGTTTTCATTGCATCCAACACGTCAGACTCTGCAAACTCTTCATACCATGCCCATACTTCTGCTTTCTTAGCATCATCAGCAGTCTTGATTTTTTCATTTGTGAAATAGATTACACATGTATTATTTGTCTTACAATAACACTCTAGTGTATCCCAAATATTAAGTACTTGCATTAACCTTCCTCCTCAATTTGTTTTAGTAACTGCTCTAAAACATCAGTAGTGGTCTTCTTATCCTCATCACTGACTGGAGCGAATCCTCCATAGTTGGGATCATCTTTCTTATAAACCACACCCTCTGCTTCTAATGAAGAAAGGAATGCTTTATTATATAATCCTTCAGTTAATTCAGATACAATTAAATAAGATGCAATTTTTTCTTTGAAAGTAGCAAAATATGTAGATGCTAATGTCACAAATTGATCACTAGTTTCTAAATATTCTGCACTAGCATCCTTCTGTAAGATAATATTCTTATAATATGATGGATTGATGGGAAACTTAACTCCAACAGGATCTGTAGTTCCAGCATCACTAGGAACATCTCTTAGTTTCTTTCTATACTTCTTGTATAGTTCCTTATCATCAGCACTGATAGGAGAATCTTCAATGAAAACATAATCAGTTTCACTTAGTAGGAAATTACGTGCTAATCTAACAGACAACCAACTAACACTAGAAGTCTTATTATAGATCTTAGTGAAAGTTGTTTGATATTCTTCTTCCTCTAATGAATCAGCAATGAAGAATGCTTCTTTAAATTTATCATATACCTTGGTTGCTTCAGAATCAGCAAGTTCAGTCATCTCATAGTCATTCCAAAAGAATTCACCAGTTTTGAAATTCTTGCTATACTTACGTTTCTGGCACATGTATTCGCCACCATTGTAGTATGCAAACAATACTAGTTTATCTTTATCACTATCCCATAAAGGATAGATTGTAGGAACAACCTCATCTGCCCAATATGTATCTGTGATGTTTTTAGTTACATTCTTATATGTAACTGTTTTCTGAATTGCATCTACTTGCAATAATAGTTCTGAAGTCGCCATGTTAGATATATGTTCCTTGTGTATTTAGAACGCTTTGATTAAATATTTGCATAAATGGTATGATTCAACCACTGGTACATTAATGTCAGGTTCAATTGCTGCATCTGGTACAAGTGCTACCTGTGATGATAGTGTAAACGTAGCATCATTACCAGTGGCACCTGATGAATAGAATGCATTTGCAGCACCCTCTACTTCATATGACAATCTATCAATAGCAGTTGCTGACATCTTACCACCAGCAGCAATAAATTTTAGTTCAGTGGTCTCATTATATTCATAGATGAAATCACAAATACCATAGTGATCAGTATCACCTGTATTATCATTTGATGCACCAGCAGGATTTCTGTCTTGTACAATTTTAAACCGAACATTTGGTTTTTGTGCAGCAGTTGGTAAATCAATACCATACCAATACCAATTGGTTGGATTAGTACCACTACCAGTGCCATCATATTGAGTGTTAATTTCTGCCGCTGTTGGAATAGGAACAATAACACCTAAGAATTGGGTAAAGTTAAGACTTCCATCAGTATTGTAATAGAGTTTTAATTCATCACCACCATTTTCTGGTCTGTTACCACCATTAAGACCATTACCACGTGCTACTTTAATATTGAAGCGTTTTACATTTGTACAATCTGCTTCTTTTACAACAATATATCTTACTAGATCACTACCACTTAGTTTAACATATCCCCATCCAGAATTATATGCTTCAGGTGTTAATAGGGGAGATAATGCAACGCTAGTAATAATTTTGGTAGCTTCATCTACAGTAGCAGTAGCAAATGCACGAGTACCAGCACCATGTTTAATACGAACAACTGGTGCAGCGTCATATCCAGAACCACCATTATCTAATGTGATAGATGTAACTTTCTCACCAGATACAACAGCAGTAGCAGCAGCACCTGTTCCACCACCACCTACAAATTCAACTTCAGGAACTTGTGTAGTTGGTAGTTTGAATCCACCACCTGCACCATTACCAGCACCAGAAGCAAAAATGTCTGTACTATCATTTGCATCAACAATAATATCACCAACTGATGTACTAACTGAACCACCTTCATATCCAGTAACTTCACCAAATCCAACTCTTGCATAAGGGACTTGACCATTACTTGTACCACCGACACCAGAAGCAGCACTTTGATTAAATGTTATCTGAGCACCAGATGCACCTGGCATATCATCCTTTTCAATCTTATAAAGAACATATGCTCCACCACCACCGCCACCACCGCCAGGTGACCATGCACTATTGTCTTCTGTATACTCAATTGTTACTGAACCTTGTCCACCATTACTTGAAGTAGCATTGATAAAGTTAAAGTGAGTAAGGTTAGCAGCAGATTGACCTGCTCTTCCTCCTTCTCCACCACCATGACCACCAGCACCACCTGATCCAGTAGGGTCACCACCAATACCACCAGATCCACCACCACCAGAAGTGCTGCTAGAGACGCCACCGCCTCCACCTCCACCACCGCCGCCTACGCAACCGTAGTTACCACCAATGGATCCACCACCTGTGTATAGGTTTCCAGAAGCAATTGTTGAGTATAATGTACTAGCACTTCTTCCATCACGACCATTATATGGATAACTTGGGTGGTTTTGAAGACCGCCGCCTCCACCTCCACCGCCTGCACCAGCGATAATTGATCCTCCATAAAGAACAACGGAAGCACCTCCACCGCCACCGCCATCATCAGTAGCACCATCACCACCACGCTTACCACCTGAATTACTATATCCAGAACCACCAGAACCACCTTGTCCATCACCATTAGAACCAGAACTACGTGATCCTTGTCCACCTGCTTGAACTTGGAACTGATAATTAGTTGTTGCTCCAGGATTCTTCCATTCAAGTGTCATCACTGTACCATTTGATCCAACTCCACCACGCACATTATTATACGTAGTAAATGATGGACTAGTTCCTTGCTGAGAATCAGCACCAGCACCACCTCTAATAATAAATTTAATTTCACTAAATTCTGATGATGTTGATAGATTTACGGTCTGCAAACTTCCAGCAGAAATGTTGACTGATGATGATGTTGGTGTGCCACCTAGTTGTGTATGAACACCATCACTACCACCACCATAGTTTCCACTATCATGTAAACCGACACCACCAGTACCTGCTTGATTAGGATTAGTTGGATATGATGCACCAGGATACTTACCACCTGCACCAGGTCCAATTTGACCATCGCTTCCATCCATTCCTTGGTCAAAGGTGAAATCTCCCTTATTTACATTACTGCCTGCCTTTGTGACAGTACCAGCATCACCACCACTAGTATAATTGTTAGATTTTCCTCCACCTTGTCCACCATTTGCAGTAATATCAATTAATGTGCTGCCTGCTACAACTTTAAAGTTTACAGGGTTGCCATCATTACCTGCTTGTGTTCCATCGCTACCAGATCCACCACCACCGTGGATTTCAACTTCCATGACCTTATAAGCTGGTGGGAATGAAATAGATGAATTACCAGTATATACGTTATCCTGAACGTAACTAAGAATTTCTCTACCACCAGTTCTAATTTCTCTACCACCAATAACAGAACCTGTACCTGGTGGTGGGTTACCAACAAATGTTCTGAACATAGATGGTGCAGTTTCTGTTACTGTTTCCCATGTTCCAGATGAAGAACCACCTGATGCGAAATAATAATCTGGTGCTGTGTATTTAATACTACCAGTTCCTTCAGCACCACCTCTCCAGTCAAATACATCATATGTTGCAGTTTCTCTTTCTGCGATAGCTGATTTAGATAAACCATGTTTATGTTGGAAATGTAATCCACCTATAGGTGACCAACCCATTAAACGTGCATTTGCATTACTATAATCAACTAAGTACCTATCACCAGAGATAGCACTACGAAACTGGAAAGTTTCATCTGCTGCTGTATGATAAACGAAATGAGTATGATCGGGTACTCGTTGCAGTCTTCTTTCCTGCATTGTAACGTGTACCTTTTGACTACCAATTATACGTGTTGATACATCATCTTTGATGTCAGTATAACCAGTTGTGGTGATTGAACCAAGAGCGAAATATCCTGATTGAGATTGCTTATCAAAATACCATGATCCACCTTGCTTGACAATACCATTGTTAGCACCAGCACCGAGTGTAATCAACCCAATGCTAGGAGTTCCAGCTCCATAAACATTACCATATCCAACAACTTTTCTAGTCTTAAGATCAGGTACTTTAAACGTACCTAAACTTCTAGATTCACCCCAATGATTAAATACATTCTCCTGATTAATAGATTCAATTGCTCCATCATCATTAAGATTAATTTCTAATTGAAGACCAGAACCACCACCTGCATTATTAATAGTATATGATGGTTCTGAAGTGTAACCTAATCCTAGATTAGTTGGATTTACACCAATAACTGTACCACTAGGATCAACTACTAAAGATGCTTGAATAGTTTGTCCACCTGCTGGTGCGGCATCAAATGTAATTGTAGTGCCAGATCCACCAGTACCAACAGGACCATGAATTGCAGAAACTTTTGAGCAAGTTGTGCCTGCTGCATTTGCAGCTATAGAACAAGTTTGGTCAAACTGAATAGGACCAGGAGCATTTGCAACTACACCAGCAATACCAGTATCTAAGGTGTTAATCTTACTGACAAGTTTACCACCTTGAGAGTGACCAAAGAGATAAACATCGTTAATAGTTTGAGAACCACCCTGTGCTGCAATATAAGCATTCAAATCATTCTTAACCCACTTAACTGCTGCTCTCGCCCAAGGTAAGTTATCTCCCATCAAGAATGTTGATTCCTCTGTTCCAACACCACCTAGATTAAACTGTCTTGTGTTAGAAATATGATCCTGAGGATATGCAACAGAGAAGATAATCTTATCTCTTAAATTAACAGTATCTTGATTGGTAAGTGATTGAAGCGTTGTCAGTGCTGCATCAATAATATCTGGACCGTTAGGGTTCTCTTCAAGAGTTCCATGGAATGCAACTACAACATCAAGTGAATTTCCTAGACTTGTAGGAACATACAATCTACCCATAACTGGGTAAGATGTACCATTTATAGTAGCTGATTGATTACTTGCTGGAGTGATAGTAAACGGTGTGGGTGCAGTAATAGCAGTAGTTCCAGCACTAGAACTAAAAGCAGTTCTAATTGCAGTCTGAAGTGTAACACCATCTGGTGTTTGTTTTGTAAACCCTTCGTGTCCTCCATATAGAACTGATGTTAGAGTTGCTGTAGCATTAGCAGAAATTGCATTAATAGCATTGTAGTAATCAGTCAACCAAGTGAATTGATTACCACCACCTACTGCATCATCTTCTGTCTGTGTAAACAGAATTGGTGCATTATGTGTTTGAGTATAACTCTCAAGACCGATCTGTGTGTAGATTGTTGATCCACTTCCACTGCTGTATCCACTACCACCATTAATAAGATTAATACCTGGTCTTGCAGTTCCACCATAATCATTGCCAATGATGGAATATAATGCAGGGAAATCACTAATTTCATATTCAGACCCATCACAATATAAGTAACCAGGATACTGGTACTCAGGATTTGTAGGGGTATTGGCATTACCACTAACAGCAGTATAAGCAGTTAATGGTGTATATTGATTATCATATACATCAGTAATTGCCTTAAATGTATTGACAATAGCACCTAGAGGATGATTATCAGATGCTTTATCTGTATAATAATTCTGTCTAGTATTTCTATATGATGGAGCAGGTGTAATCGTCATTGATCAAATCTTAATTAAGTATTCTAAAACAATAAATGGTTGAACTACACTATCTACTGACCTTGCATCGTCTGTAGATAACTGCAATTGTGTTTTTAATAGATCTGCTGAAATTTCAGTAGATTCTGTTTTCAAAACATATGTATGATCTTCTTTTTCTAAATCAACTTTGTGGAAATGTTCTGTTGGATCTACTCCACCTCCATATAATGGATTAGTTTGAGTAAACTCATTAATCGTAGCAGGAGATACATCATCGCCAGCAAACGTATGGAGATCATTCATCTGTAGTGGCATTGAATCTGCCCAACTAGTGTCTTTCCAGTCATCTGGAACACCAGGACCATTAGGTACATAAGCAGCATCAATATCTACATCTTTTTCTTTCTTGTCATTCGTTGTTGTCATAAAACAGAAAAGACCTGCATTGGCTGCCACATCAAGAGTGACTTGAGTTGAAGTATCACCTGATAAATTATATGCACCTGTATTACTACTGATTGGATAATCTTTCCATGCTCTTGTAGCATCACCACCACCTTCTGTATTCACACCATTGGCTTCAAGATAATCTTCATTTGGTAGTAAACAATAATATTTCCAAGTATCTGTAATATCTTGGTTATTATTAATACATGCATTACTCCAAGCAAGAGGAGTGGTGTTAAAATTCCTGTAACCCCACTTACCTTCTCCACCATGAGCTTTTGATTGTTGCTTGTTTGATGCAATCGCTTTACATGGTTTCTGTTTATTACCTGGCCAATTATTTGTAGATGGATCTGAAGTAGCAACAATCCATTTATGTAAAGGAATTGTTGAAGCATTCATGAATCCAACTGGACCAGCTGGTGTTGGATCTAAGACTGTGCTAGGACTATCTTCATCAACCTCTGATCTAGCTTTCAATCTGGTTCTAGTACCAGTATGGAAGTGCATATGTCCATGCAATGCACTAGAATCAACTGTTTCACTCTCCGTTCTCTTACCAGATAATGTACCAACAGTCCATGTTGGTCTCCCTCTCATCGGCATTTCAGCAGATGGGATAACAAAATTACCAGTATATTCAACATTAATTATACCATTTTGAGCAGCAATTGCTTCTGCTTCAATACCAATGCCAGAACGACTTTTTTCAACGTCAGATGCTGTAACAACTCTAATATTTTGATATACTCCACCACCACCTGCACTGCCAGTTGGTTTTGGATATTTAGATCCTAGATCTGGTACTACAAATTGTTCATCACTTACTGATTGTAATGCTTCACCAGCAAGATTTCTTCTAACAAATTTACCAGTTTCTCCTGTGCCACAAATTGCAGCAAGTTGTGGAAAATCAACAGCATTATAAATGCTGCCATCACATCTTAAATATCCACCTGGTAAATCTTTTTTAGCATCCGCAGCATCAATTGTTCCAGAAATCTCAACAGGCCAAATAATTATTTGCCCTGAAATATTACCATACTTACCCCTTTCTTTTGAATATAAAGATGCCATATTAATATGCCTTAATTATATACACTGTTGCCATTGCTGGTTGTGAGACAGTAACTGTAATATTTAGTGCATTATCCTCGCTTTGTGGTACAACATTACCTAGTCCAATGTTTCCAACAGCAAATGTTGGTGGTGGTTTTAGAGATCCACCAGACATTTGTAAATCAATTGTTCCATGATTATGTGAATTGAATGTTGAATCATTAGGATCCAAAGATCCAATATTATTCAAAGTAGATGGGAATGTTCCTTCTTTAAAAACAAGAGTACTAGTAGCAGGAACCGTATCCAATGTATTTTCACTCAACTGAAGTGTGTAAATATAGCTTGCAACATCATTACCTGTTCTGGTAACTTTAGTAACATGAGTGCCTGGTGCAATACCTGGACCAGTAATCATTTTAAAGGCACGAACTTTATCTTCAATATAATATGTCTCTGATCCCTCTACTTTAGTAGTTCTAATATCTGTACCTACTGGTAATACAATTTCATCAGTATTAGCACTAAGTACAACACCAGTAACAGTAAAATGCCCACCTGGTCCTTCTGGATGATCAGGAAGACCACCTAAAGTTACTCCAGTAGAAGCACCAAAATAATTTCTTAAATTATTATTAAGTGCTGGTCTTGGATGGTGTCCACCCCATGCTGGATGATAATGATTTGGTTTTGTGCTTGTAGTAGGATCGTTATCAAATGGTTCATATGTAAATGAATCAGTGTAAGATCCTACAGCAGGTCTATTTACAGTTTGTGTAGCTGCTTGAGGACTATTTCTTGTTGGAGTACCATCATGCCATGATGGTGCTGGCACTGCCGACCAATAATCTTTTCCAGTATCATTCAAAAATTCATGAAATTTAGTCGCTACTGGTAATGTATGTTCATGATCATCATCCCCATAGTATGATATAAAGGTAGCACCATTTTGCCAACTTGGTGCTTTTGCGTTACCACCTGAGATTTCACATTCATTATTTCTAGATTTAATTAGACTACTACATGCATTGGGGTGACTATCAGTACCACCAATAACAACTTCAGATGTATCAAAAACTTGAGGTCCAACAAATCCAGCAATAGCACTCTGAAAAGTTTCTGTATGTTGGTGTGCTGGTGTATGATTAATACCTAATTTTCTATTAATTGTACTAATACTAGTAAAGAAGTCTGGCTCACTGATTGTTTGTCCTGTAAATCTACCTGCTAATAGAATATTTGGATCATTAAAAGTAAAATCAATATCAGCAAATGCGTTATATGTTGGTGGAACAGCATCAGGACCAAAGTCAGTTGCTATATCATTACCATCACCATCCCCTATGAGATGACCAACTACTGATGAAGCATCTGCTTGACCATTTTGATACTTAACTTCATTTAGATAACTTTTCTCTAGATCAATCAAAACTTTATTTCCAATACTAGGAAGTTTAAATTGACCAGCATAGTTGGGGAAATCTCCTGTTAAATCCCCACCATAAGTGTTGCCAAGTTCAGATGCAAGTAAAGGAAAATCAATTGCATCTTTTAACTGACCATCACATACAATCCACCCTTTAGGTAAGTTGGCAGGAGTAAATCCCTCGTTACCATCACCGCCCCACGGCATGATAGTGCCGATACGAGCGGATTTCATGGACTTAATTGAATTGTAGAATTGTGCCATATCTTTAGAGTTCGGTTAACCACCATCCACGTAGATTGGATGGAACTGTAGATGCATTAGGATCACCAGCAGCATCAGTAGGACCAACATAAATTAGACCGAAGGATGCGTTTCTAGTTTGAACAACCAATTCACCACTATCCCATGCGGTAGTCATTTGACCAGCACCTGCTTGGATCTTAGTACCAGATGTATCACCTTGGATTGCAACTGGGACGTTGTTCACTTTAAGTGCTCTAATTACTAGACTTGTATTATATGTTAGGTTACCACTAACCTCAACGAATCTAATCATGTCACCTGTTTCTGCATATTCAGGTAGATACATTACGATGTTAGAACCAGTGCTTGTATTAATTAGATAGTTGTTATTAGGTTGTAGTGGGTTTGCCTGTGTTTGACCAATACCAGTAAGTGACTGCTCAACATATGTATATCTGCGACCACCGTTTCTAGTGAAGTAACGAGCGATTCCAAAGGCATCAATTGAACAATCTTGATAAATCTTAAAGTCTCTTGGTCCTGTTGTAGCGTTACCAGCAGCACCGAGGTTATCAATATGTAAGATTGGTTCTTGTGAGTTACCACCAGCAGAAACTTGACCCTTAATGTAAAGTTTCTCACCCATGTTAACAGAACCATCACTACCAAATACTTGGAATTGGATGTCTTTGTTACATATTCCGTTGGTTTGACAATTTTCATAGATGACCTTAAGATCACCACCGATCATTGCTCCACCATTGACGTACATGCCCATGACGCCTGTCTTTTCGTCAAGAACAGCACCATCACCTAGGTGGTCATCATCGTTAGATACGTTAAAGACTAGAGTTTCACCATCAGAACCATACATTCTGAGGTTACCACCAATCATTTCAACATGATCATGAACCTTGAGAGCACCACCACCAAAGTATCTGGTGTGAGTACCAGAAGCAAGGAAGTTGCCGTTAGAATCAAGTCTTGTAGACTTAGATGTTCTTACACCAAATAGTTGATCAGCATTGCCGTCAATACTATCAGGATAGAACCACTCAACATCAGTACCAGTCTTAAACTTGAGGAACTGAACATAGTCTAACTTATCAGAAACAAGATTAGAATTCTTTAGTCTTACTCTGATCTTATTACCATTTTGATTTGGTGATTCAACAGCGGTTCTGCCAGTTGCAGGAATTGGATTGATAAGTGATGTTGTCTCAGTAAACTTCTTGAGTTTAACAACAACAGCACCTGCGTTCCATGTTCCACCAGTGGAACCACCAACTGCTGTATCTTCCTGACCTCTACCACCATTAGGATATGTTCCAGCAGGATATGCAGAATTATAAATTGTTGGTAGAATTGAAGTTCCTTGTGCATTAGTGCTAGGATCATCAGTGATAAGAAGAATCTCAATATTACTATCGCCATCAATAATAGCGATCATGTCATCCTTCTGGAATGCATCTGCATTACTAGAAATAGGAATGTCATAATCACCCGTTCCAACAGCATTTGCTAGTGTGGTGATAGCACCAGTTGCTTGTATTGAAGTTGCATCGTAAACATATGATGTAACAACTGTTGTCTCATCATGAGCAGCAGCAGTTGATCCATAGTATTGACCAACAACAAATACAGTACCAGCAGCTTGACCTACAACAGTATCGCCAGTGCAAACATCAACGGTGAATACAGGTAATTCTTGATTACTGAGAGTAAACTTACTATTGTTAGCAAAATCAGTAGATGGGTAGACATTATCAGAAGCAGCACACTTGCCCTTGAGACTTAGTGAACCATTGATTAGAGTATTTGTATTTTCAGTTCCATCACCGATAGTAACACTACCAGTAATTGAATCAACTTCAAATACTGTTTTCTCTGAAGCAGAATCACATCCTTTTTTGACGGATAATTTTTTCGCAACTGCGTTAATTACAGTTGTCAATTTGAAGATTTCACCTTCGTCATCAATACCGTCATTTGCAGGAGTACCATCAGCACGTGAGATGATTACATAATCTGCAACATCAAGACTACCACCGAATTGTGATAGATTGATTGTCTTATTACCAGCACTCTGATCAATATCAGTTGTAATCCAAGTAGAATCTAACTGAACAGTTACCTTATAAATTGGTGTTGTATCAGCATGTGTTGTGGAGATGTTGGTAAATGAACCAAATGGTTGTCTAGTTACAACAATATAGTAAGGTGCATTTGTTGATACGATTCTTGGTAGAGAAACGATCTTAACAAATTCAGCATGACCAGTTGCTGTCTCAGCACTGTCAATGAGAAGAATATCATTCTCATTAAAATACTGATCTCCATCAGGATTAGCAGTGGTTACATTATTGAAAGGACTAAACTTAAGTGGTAAGTAATATTGTCCAGTAGGTAGAGCAGGCAATCCTGCTTGTGGAATTGCTTGACTATATGTTGCATCACCCCATGTACCTGAACCACTAGTATCAATTCTGTTATAAGCAGTCTTGTTACCAACAGGAGTAGTTGTTGGTGCATTAACTCTTAGGACATCAAGAATATCTACATTCTTATTATAAAGATTATTACCGAGAATACCATTGGTATGTGCGATAATAGATTTAGAACCTGCTTGCTTTCTATCAGCAGTGAATGAGAAGTTGTTGAGACCACCACACAATACAATGTCACTGTTTACTCTTAAAGTAGCATCAATTGTTGTATTGTTTCTAATTCTGGTGTTACCACCCTGACCAGCAATTGTTAACTGTGATGCATTAGTAGCAAAATCAACAATTGTTGTTGCACTGTTGTCTCCTAGTAGAGAGACTTTAGATGCAGTTGATCTGAAGAACGCAGTGTCTCCAGCACCTCTTCTGGTTGTGTTAGTGCCAGTTGCTTTGTCTTTAACTTGACCAAGTAGAATGTCACCAGCAATTTTTAGTTCCTTGTTATTAATCTGTGTATAGGAATCTGTTTCAGTACTATCAAATGCACCACCAATAGAAATTCTAGAAATGTGTGCGTTAGTACCATCTCCATCAGGAGTTGCACCTAGGTCAACGAAACTCTTATTTGCCTTGTTACCAATTTCAAACTCTTGGATTGCTGATTGCTCATTACCAAATTCAATGTTCTTGGCATAACCAGCCATCTTGAATCCATTACTACCACCAACACTTGAAGCATAAGCATCATGTTGACCAACAAATGTGTTGTCCATGATGAACTCAAACGTTCCATCGGTGATAGAAGTTCTGATCTCAGCAGTATTAGCAGCACCAGGACCACCACCATTGACATCAATGTCTTGCTCAAACTTAACATCGTTGGTGAATCTACCATTGCCATTAACAACAAGAGTTCTATCAAGTTGTGTAGAACCAGTTCCATCATCAGATACATTAATACCAACACGATTGGTGGCAGCATTGATGCGGAAGACAGAAGATTGTGTTAGATCATTAGGTGTTGCAGTACCAACCATGAATGCATTTGCCATGGCAGAGCGATTACCAGTTGCATATGTAATGCTATAACCAGTAATGATACCATTACCTTCAACATCTAGGTTAGCTTTAGGTGCAGTAGAAGTATTAACGAATGAAGTCTTCCAAGCATCTGTGTTGCTAGATCTAGCGACAGTGTTAATACCAACTCTGTAATCAGTTAGTGTAGATGTTTCTGTTCTGATTGCCTCAGAACCAAGAACACCCCACTCCTTCCATGAAGTATCAGCATACTCCATAGAAGCATTAACTTCATTGTTCCAAACAATTGGAGAGTTAGTAACATTTGCACCAATAACAATCTTGATGTAATCATTAGTAGAACTGAATGTATTAGGATCAACGCTGAATACACCATTGAGTTGTGGTACACTACAATCCTTGATTCTAATCTTAGTAGCAGATGTAATCTTAGGACCGAAGGAATCATTCTGTTTAGCATTCTTCCAGTTAATTCTAACTAGATTACTACCATCAAATACAACATTGAATACTTGGTCAGGATTGTTAGCAGTTTGATCTCCTAGTACATAGTAAGAGTTAGCATAAATCCAACCAATAGAACCAGATGAACCAACACTATCACCCTTAAGTAAGATGTCGCCAGGTACAGGTAGAGGACCATTAGTACCATAACGAACTACCTGAGTATTATCAAAGTAATCTTTATCGGTTGCACTTTGTGAAGGAGTAGCATTAGAACCTTCTGATGCTACAACATGGTTCTGAATCTTATAACCTTGTGCAAATCCATTAGAACCACGTGGGTTGAACTGGAAGATAGAAGCAGCGATCATGTTCTTATTAAGAACAATGTCACCGTTGGTCATTTGATTGCCCTGCTGTGCAGATCTATCAAGTGTCTCGTCATCTCCAACTGGAGTTGCATTAGGATTAACAGTTGATAGGATGGTAAGGGAATTTAGACCCAAACCACTAGAAACATTAACTGTTACAGGTGAGTTAAATGTATTGACTAACTTACCTTCATCACCACCATTAACTGTAATATTCTGGTTGAATGTTACAGGAGTGTCAAATGTCGTGACGAGGCTATCAATGAGATCATCAGGATCTTCAGAGTCAACGAGAGCAGCGGACTCTAGGAATACTTCCTCGCCTGTGATAGCATCAATCTTACGGTTACCAATGTATAGGTCACCATTAGAGTTTAGACCAGTGTAGAATACAAGACCACCGTCTTGCTTCTTAGACTGTGCATAGAAGTCTTGAGTTGTGGTGAGGATAACATCCTGTCTAGCAGGTAGACCAGTGGAGTAGTTACCTGGACCAAAACCAAGATATTCAAACGTGTGGTTACCAGCACGAGCGATAGATGGTCTACGAAGTTCAACGTAGAGTCTCTGATCAACAACAACTGTATTGTCACCAGCAATAGGAATCTTACGATCTTCAGATCCAGAAGCAGCATTACCTGATTGTGCCTGAATAAGATTAGATCCTGTGTAAGTATTAGTAGATAGTGCAGGAGATTCAATGATATCAATGATAGATTCTTTAGTGATAGAACCTTTAAAGTCATTGACAGTAACTAGACCATGAACATAGTTGTCAGCAGCAGAGAATGTTGCTGGAGGATCAACGAGGTTAGGATCTAACTGCTTGAACCATACTGGATCGTTCTTGTAGTTTAGTGGATATAGTTTGCTGATTGGTTGAGAGAACTTGAAGTTTCTAAAGTTACCTAAGTTACCAGCACCAGTTGGGAATGGAGAAACATTACCACGTACAGCAGTTAGATAATAGATACCATCTTGCTGCTCAAAAATACGTCTTTGAATTGTTTCAACATCAAAGATATAGAAGGTGTCTTCAAGTTCACCAATATCATTTACAGAATCAATGTAATATTGATTACCTGCTTGGTCAGTAATAGTATCACCAGGAGTTAGTGTGTATACGTTGGATGACTTCTCCTTATAATAATATTGTGGATAACCCTTGCGAATAAGTTCCTTAAGTTCTAGTGACTTACCATCATCAGGATCCTGAAGTTGATCAGCAAATACAACTGTACTACCCTGAACCTGTGTAAATCTAGTGTCTTCAGTAGAACTGTAATCTAGAGTACCACTGATACCCTTAAGAATTAGATGCCAAGTTGTGGTGCCAGGTACGTTTAGAGCAGCGTGGATATAACCAGTACCCTTATCATTACCATCCCATTCAACCTTAGTATTCTGGAAGTATCCAGTAACAGGATTAGCAGTATTAGAAACAAAACTACCACCCTGAGGTGCAGTAATCTTAACACTGGTAAGAGTTTCATTCTTAAGTGCAGGAACTTGAGAATCAATTTCAGGGTCAAATACAGTTAGTTCTAGTAGTTCATCACCACTTACACCATCAATAAAGTATCTACCAGACTGGATTGTTGCCTGAATTGTAGAGTCAGTTCTAATATATGCTTGATACTCTTTACCTCCACCTGTTAGATCCTTTCTATAAGGATCATATCTCTTAGATGTATCAAGTGCATTCTGATTGCCACCAGGATTAGCAAACTGAGCAGCGGTCATACCGATGATTTCATTTGCCTGACCACTATCTGTGGTATTATTAAAGACCGCCTTAGTTACAGCATTTCCAGATGCAGGTTTCAGAACAATTTTTTGTGGAAGAAGTTTTCTGGTTTCGTCCTTCCTCATCTTGATAGTGAATCCATTTAGAGGATCACGTACAGACTTGAGGTAACTAGGAATTACATAACGTAAACGATAGATACGATCATCAGCAATTCTATCATCCTTCAGACGTGTGTACCAAGTATCATTAGTTTTGGTATTACCAGATGCATCGTTGTACTCAGTGTCATGGAGTCTTGCAAGAATCTCTTGAGATGTTGCAGGTGCTCCAGAAGAATTTGGTTCTACTTGTAGGAACCACTTACCCTTATCACTAACCGCTGGGTTAGTGAACGAAGGATCAAAACGCATTGGTGATGTACGCTTGTTAGCAAATACATTGAAACCAATGTTAGCAGAAGATGTTAGATCAATAGAATTAACATCATTGATTGCATCAGCATGAGATCTGAAGATCTTGAATACCTTAGGTGTGATATATCTTGCCCAGAAGAATACATCTCCTTTTAGTTTACCGATGTTTACACCAGACTGTTCTGCAACAGCAGGATCATTAGCGTCAGTACCACCAACCGTAGGCATATCTTTGCCAGGTGCTGCTCTGAAGAATACTTGATGACCTTCAGGTACATTTGCTTTAGGTAGATCAAAGATGTGAGATACATCAGTTTGAATACCATTGTTTACAAGAACACAAGCATATTGATGTAGATCATAACTATCATCAATAGTGAACTGATACAAATCAATCTCAATGTCAGGGTGAATACCATTAACTTCCTGAGAGTGTAGATAGATACCAGCAGCAGCATTCTCTTTGCTGCTTGCAAGCATTAGAACGTCTTGCTGAAGACCATCAAATGCTGTTGTCGTAGAGAAATCTTGTGGATTTGTCTCTCTGCCTGGTGCAATTACATAGTATTCAGTATTAGTATCAAAACCATTTGGTAGTCTTACATTACGCTTATCAACTGTCTTACCAGCTTTAGGACGTGGAACAAGTCTTACTGGTGTTCCAGTCTCAAATCTATGAGGATCAGATTGATTAGCAGGTGCCTTAGATGTATCTGTTAATGTCCAAATAGTTGCTCTTCTTGAGAGTGCAGAGGAAGAAGTAGGTTCATTCCTATCAACACTACCCAAACCAGACTGAATGATTGTACCAATATTTGTGAAGTACTGGCGAACAGCACTTGCTTCATTAGCACATTCAGGATAACTTGTATCCTGATTGCCAACGTTGGCAGGATCATTGTTAAAGAATGGATCAATAACTGGTTTCTTGTCTGTGTAGATACCATCGTCTGCTACACCACCAGTTGTTGGCCATTGGAACCATAGATACGTATCTGTGGTTGTTGAATTAGCATTAACAGATTGACCTAATGTTAGACCAAGAGGAATCTCAGTCTTATCAATGGTGTCTAGGTAACCAGCAGTACTAATAGTATTAGTGATAATACCAAATAGTGTGGTAACTGTTGATGCAACTTCTTGACAAGGACCGTTAGAGATATTTCTTGTAATAGAATCTAGTGCAGAACCATTAGCAACAGTAGATGTAACAATACCAAATAGTGTATTGATAGTAGATCTGATGTTATCACACTTACCACCACCAACAGTTCTAGTTACAGACTGAAGACTTTCAGGTGTTGTAATAGAATTCTTGACGATATCATATAGTGTATTAATTGTAGATACAACAGCAACACACTTAGAACTAGACTCGGTGCGAGTAATACCATATAGTGAAGATGGTGTATTGATAGCATTAGTTAGAATGCTGACGAGTGTGGTAACAGTTGCTTTTGCCTGATCACAATCACCATTAGCAACACCATTTGTGATAGATGTATCAGTTGACTGACTTAGTGCTGTGTGACCATCAACTGTAACTGTTTCATTAACAATTACCTGTCTGATAATATCACGAACTTGATTGAATGCATAAACAGTTTCGTTCTCAGTGCCTGATGCATGAGCACCTGCATTGTATAGAAGTGCTGCATCCCATACACGATCATTGCCACCGAACGCTAGGTTATGTGCTACAACATCTACAACATCCTTGAGGTCATCAAGACAATCGTTAGTAGTATAACCCTGTGCTGGAATGTAGTTAGAATACTGTGCAAGCATTCTTCCTAGTGCAATCTCAGCAATGAAGTTTTTATTAGCAAGAATTAGATCTCTAGCATCAGCAACCTTATTATTAACTGGTGTAGATGCATCTACTGTAATAGTATTATCAAATGTCTGAGTCTTACCATGTGATCCACTCACAAGAACTTTTTCATTTCTTGCAACCTGAACCATAATCTCTTTAGCATCTTCAAATGCCTTGAGAGTTTGTGCTTCTTCACCTACAACATGAGCACCAGAAACATAGAGATTAGACATATCCCAAACTCTATCGTTTCCACCAAATCCTACGTTATGGGCAATCTCAACAACGAAGTCTTTGATATCATCCTTACAATCTTGTGGGTTGCCAGTTGGAGGTGTAAAGTCTGGGAACTCAAAGATCATTCTATCATATGCTTCTGAAGCAATGAATGCAGCATTATCAATCAATAGATTGTATGCATCACCACTCTTATTATCTACAGAAGTAGGATCATCCTCAGTAATAGTAGTATCATATACCTGACTGATACCATGATTACCAATTCTTAGAATCTTTTGGTTCTTGATAACCTGACCAGCCATCTCTTTAGCATGACGGAAGACTTCATTAGTTTCAGTCTCCTCACCAGCAACATGAGCACCAGTCTTATATGAGTATGCAGCATCCCATGTCTTATCATTACCACCGAATGCTACGTTATCTGCAACTGCCTCTAGTACATCTACAGCATCATCAACACAATCTTGGTCGTGATAGTTTCTGTTACCAGCAATAGAGAATACCTTATGTACAGAATCATTTCCAGAAGATACCCAAGCATGAGTGTAATTACCACCAGACTTGACAGCACCAGTAGCAGTTCCACCTGCCCAGACGTGAATGTATCTGTCTGCTGGAGCAGCAGCACCAACATTAACAGTGATAGTACCATTCTGTCTGGCAACACCACCAGTTGCTGCTCTCTTAAATGTATGTGCCGCATCTGGAGCATGGGATACAGAGTTAGAAACAGCAGATACGAATGTATGAGTAGACTGAGGAGTAAACTCAACAGCATCAGCTAAAGCACTATCCCATGTGTGAGTGTATTGGTTGTTAGTATTGCTATCAAATCCAACATTAACTGTGATAGTACCAGTCTGCTTTCTAATACCATTAGCAACAGCAGAATCAAATGTATGAGTAGAAAGATTAGAAGACTTACCTACGTTAACAACAAATGTATTTGCAGTTGTAGATCTAATTTGCAACCATCTACCACTAGGTAGATCAAATCCAGTACGAGGATATGCTTTAGCACTGGTATCTCCATCTAGACTACACTTGAATAATAGAGAGTTATCTGCAACCTGAATGTAATCACCACCAGCAGTAACAGCACCAGTCGCAGCAGATACGAATGTATGTGCGTAGTTACCATAACCACCAGCAGATCCAATATTGACCTCAAATGTGCTTTGAGTTGCATTGCTAACAACTAGATCCTTATTACTAGCAGGATCAGTAGCACGTGGATATGTGTGGTTAGTGGCATCACTATCCTTGGTGCAAGTAAATGTTAGTGAATTATCCTTAATTCTGACATACTCACCATTTTGTAGTCCATGGTTAGGAATCTGAAGTGTTAGAACACCAGTCGCTGCATCGTATGCAGTTTGACCAACTAGAGGTGTGAATTCTTGAGGACCAGTGAATCCATGACTAGGAACTGTAATCTCTAGATCACCATTGTGAGGATTGTATGTTGCACCAGTAGCAGTAGATTCTGTATAGTCAACATCAGTAATCTCAATAGATTTACCTGCAAATGGGTCAACCTGAGGACGAGGATAACTCTCAACACTCTGATTGCCATCCTTATCACATGTAAATCTAATTGAATTATCTTTTAGTACAATGTTAGATCCAACAGCAAGACCATGCTGACCAATGTTAAGACCTAAATCACCAGTTGCTGCATTATATGTACCTGATGTAGGAGTAAATGTCTTGTTATTACCAGCATTACCAACATTTAATGTGATGGTATCAGTAGTCTTCTTGATAATAGGCAAAGATCTAGAAGATGCATTATCCTTGTTGGTACGTGGATATGTCTTCGTGCTATCATTACCATCCATGTTACAGGTGAATGATAGTGCATTATCTGCAATGACAACACCTTCACCAATACCTAAACCATGAGCAGCAATGGTAAGAGTTAGTTCACCACTTGCAGAATCATAAGATGCATCTGTAGGTGTGAACTGTTGTGTAGAACCAGCAGGTCCAACATTAACTGTAAATGTATTGGTAGTTACATTAGAAATATCTAAGAACTCACCGCTTGCAGGATCTCCCTCTCTTGGATATGAATGCTCAGTAGCATAATTATCCATTGCACATGTAAATGTGAATGAATTATCTGCCAATCTAACTCTACTACCATTAGCAAAACCATGATTAGGAATTGTAATTGTTAGATCACCAGTGGTGGGATTATATACACCATCAGTTGCTGTATGGAAAGAAGATCCTACCTTTTCAATCTTGATTGCCTTATCAGCATAAGGATCAACACCTGCACGTGGATATGTCTTAACAGCAGTGAAGTTGTCTTGAGCACACTTGAATGATAGTGAGTTATTAGGAATCTTGATGCTAGTTCCTACAGAAAGATTATGAGCACCAATGTCTAATGTAAGTTCACCTGAATTTGGATCGTAATCAGCAGTGGTTACATCATGATCAACTAGTAGTGACTTACCAACTGCAACTGTAATAGTATCAGCAGTTGTTGCACTAATAGGAAGAACTCTACCACCAGCAGGATCACCAATACGAGGATATGTCTTCTGCTCAGAAGCATCCATAGCACATGTAAATGTGAATGAATTGTAATCAAATCTTACACTATCCGCTGCTCTCTTAAGACCATTAGTGACGGCAGATACAAATGTATGAGTGTAGTTACCATCAAGAGTATCACCAACATTGACCTCAAAAGTATTTGTGGTCACGTGAGAAATTTGCAACCACTTATTACTTACAGGGTCGCTTGCTCTTGGATATGTGTGGTTTGTAGCATTACTATCTTGTGAGCATGTAAAGGTAAGAGAGTTATCATCAAACTTAACTCTTTCACCGTTACCAAAACCATGGTTAGGAATAGTTACTGTTAGTTTTCCACTTACAGGATCGTAATCTGCACTCTGTACAGTATAAGAATCAGCACCAGTTAGACCATGCTGAGAGATTGTAAGTGTTAGATCACCAGCAGTAGGATCATATACAGCACCTGTAGGTGTGAATTGTTCTGTTGATGATTCAAGAATCATTCTCTGAACTGCTTCATGAGCAATTAGACTCTTGTTAGCAAGAATTAGATTGCGAGCATCACCATTTCTATCATTAACTAGTTCTCCCTGTTCTTCAGTAACAGGGTCATTAGGTGTAACTGTAGACTGTGTTAGACCATGAGTACCAAAGATGAACACATCTTCTTTACGCATGACCTGAATGGCCATATCTTTACAGTAATTAAATGCTGTAATAGTTTCGTCTTTCTTTGCTGCTAGATCTTGAACAGCACCGCTATCATAATAGTATGCTGCATCCCATGTGTCAGCATTGCCACCGTAAGCAGTGTTTTCTGCAACTGCTTCAATTGCTTTCTCTAGGTCATCAATACACTTTGCCTTACCTGTGGTTGCATTATAACCAGTAGAAGGTGTGTAGTTAGGATAATCAAGAAGCATTCTTTCATATGCTTCTGTAGCGATGAATGTCTTGTTAGCAAGGATTAACTCTCTTGCATCACCATTACGATCTGCTACTACTTGCTTGACGCTAGTTGTTGCTCTCTGACCAAGTTCAACTGTGGTAGCATCAACAATACGCTTAACAAATGTATTGTCAGGAATAACAGGTTGTGCTGGTCTAGTAGCACCATTCTTAAGATCATTTGTTTGAGTGCCTTGTGCATTCTCAAACTCACTAGGTGCATAGTCAGCAACAGTCATGCCTGGTACGATACCACTGCTATCACCAACCTTGATGATAGAATTGCCAGCAGTTGTCTCTACACCAGTTCTCTTATATGAATAGTTACGAAGAGCAGCAATTGCTAGATCTCTAGCATAATAGTAACCTTCTAGAGTTTCTTGCAGTTCATTATTAATATAAGTGAGACTATCAACACCGCCACTCTTAACATAATAAGATTCAGCAGCTTGGATAGTATTGATGTTGCCACCAAGTCTCAAGTCTTGAATAGTAGCATCAAGTAGATAACCAATATCACGACGACACTTAACAATCTGAATACTTTGCTTGACTAGAAGTGCTGGATACTTTGCAGTGATGTAACCATATGCTTCGTAAGCAATAAATTCTTTGTTTGCTTCAATCAGATTAGCAGCATCTTGTGCTTTATTATTAACCTGTGCAGCATTAGGATTTAGAATATCTGGAGTAGCAGTAAACTTCTTAAATCCATTTGGAGTTAGAGTTGCTTGGAACTCACTATTGCCACCAGTAGTTCTTGGTGATAGTTTTACATAGATTTTTTCATCAGACTTTGCACCAATACGATAACCACCGATTGTAGCAGCAGGTCTTTCAGTTGGAACATAAGCATTGTCATCACCAAGATATAGTTTGGTGTGGTTTCCTTGATCGTTGGATGCCTGAACATCAATAGTATAGTATGCTTGTTTCTTACTATTTCCTACTTCTTCAACAATCTTTGGAGGAATAATATCTGTTAGATAACCACC